>Ga0326513_10004206_pt1 | contig 10343 bp, 11 predicted proteins | sample 2_2465_0518_D_FD_203654 | JGI IMG/M metagenome (GOLD analysis project Ga0326513, IMG submission 203654) | Bovine rumen microbial communities from UC Davis, California, United States - 2_2465_0518 | ecosystem: Host-associated > Mammals > Digestive system > Stomach > Rumen | place: USA... | reverse complement strand
CCGTGAACGTCTTCATCACGCCTCGGAAGCACACCGCCAGGACGCAGCCTGAGTACACGTAGCCTTCACGGAGCGTAAGCTGTATCGGCTTCGACGTCTCGCCTTTGAGTATCACTGGAATCATCTCGTCCTCCTCATTCGTCGTCCACTACGGCCTGCATCGTCCACTCGCCGTCTTCGTAAACCATTACGACCTGCACCGTGCCGCCGTCTGAAGTCGGGAGCTCCGCGACCTGCCGCAGCGTCCCCGGCTCGACCGGCGAAGTCGTGGTCGAGAAGGGCGCCACCACGAGACGCCCCTCGCCGATCGCGGCGGGCTGGTCGTCCGCTGCCGTCGCGTGGATCTCATATTTCATGTCGCACGTGGCCGGGAAACACGCCGCCGGGATGCGCACGGTCCACTCGCCGCCCGGGTGCTCGTGCGCGTTCACGTCAAAGTACGAGCCGTCGGCCTTGAAAAGCCGCACGAAGAGCCCCGTCACGTCGGCGGGCGCCCTCCGTATGAGCGCGACGAAGTTGTGCCCCTGCCTGGCCTTGAACGCCCGCAGCGGGAAGTCGAGACGCGACACGTCGCAGTCTACTATGGCGTTGGTCTGTTCCATCATGGTCCTCCGCAAGTTGACCGTCGGTCAAACGGCGCGTCAGCTCGGAGGGTCGAACGAGACGTTCGTGCAGTCCGTCCCGTTGGTGTTCGCGCCGCCGTTGCGGATGAAACCGTTGATGGCCTGCGCCAGCGCGACCTGGTCGATGCCGATCTTGACCTTGCCCTGCGACCTGTCGATGCTGATGCAGAACCCCGGCTCGAGGTTCGTGACGGCGGCGATTTCCTCGAGGTCCTGCTTCGTGATCTGCGTGATGTAGTCTACCGGCTTCATGACACCCACCCCGAATCGTACGAACCCTGCTTGCCGCGCACCTGGACGGTCGACTCCGTGATGGTGAGCGCGTAGAGGTTCGAGCCGTTGATCTGCGAGTAGGATATGTCGCGCTTCGTGCCGCGGCACGCCGGCTCCACGACGCCGCCCGGCCACTGCCAGTAGGTCAGGTTCATGTCGCCCGACTCGCCCTGCGCCGTCGCGAGCGAGACGCCGTTCTTCTGCGTCACGGTCGCGTTCGTGCGCTGGTACGTGTAGAACGCCCCGCCGATCGCGGGGCCGGTCGAACGGAGCGAGACGGTGGACCCGCCGCCCGTGACCACGCCGCTGCCTGCATAGTAGCCCATTACACGATCTCCTTTTCCACCGAGACCGACCACGAGGGGTAGTCGCGATCTCCGTTTGACTTCGGCTCCCCCGTAGAGGTGAAGCCGTTCGCCGCGACCGGCGCGGCCTCGCGGTTCGGCGTAAGCGTCTCCGCGCTGACGACGTACCTGCCGCCCACCACGTCGGATGCGCACGGCATGTTGTTCTCTGCCACCACGACGGGCGAGCACGTGGCCGCGGCGTCGCACCTGCGGAGGTTCCCGCCGCCCGTCAGCGCGCCCAGGAGGAGCTGCGCGCGGGCGCGCGCCACCACTGGGATGCTCACGTCGAAGAGGTTGATCGCGTCCGCGCCCTCGTTCGCGACGGCCGTGACGGTCACGCGCGGAAAGGTCCCGAGCGAAGTCTCGACGCGCACGTCGACGATCATGTAGCCGGAGACCGTCATGCGCTTGTTGCTCCCCGTCCCCGTGTACTGCGCGGGGAACGCCTTGCCGAGCTTGAGCGTGACGGTGCAGTCGGCGACCACGTCGTACGTGACGGACGGATTGCGCCAGACGCCGGACACCTCCGTCGGGTCGTTCGCCGCGTGAGAGTAGTCGCGGCTGTACCTGCCGGCGCCCGTCTGCGCCCCTCCGGACGAGACCGCGTTCATGACGCACGTCCGCGTCTTCGAGTCGCCGCTGTTGCTGGAGACCGGCACGAGCGCAGCGCTCGCGAGGTTGAAGAAGTCCTCGACGTACTGGAACGCCGTGATCCACTTCGCCTTTACCATGGCGTCGCGGTCCCAGCGCCACACGGTCGTGGCGTCGACCGGCTCGCCGTCCACCTGCCATCCGCCGAACTCGGCGTCGTCGCGGTCCGGCGACGTGGACGGAGTCGGCAGCGTCCCGATCGCGACGCCCCACGTGACGGTCTTAGACGCCGCCGAACCGCTCCCGCCGTTGTAGTCGAAGGTCGCCGTGTACGTGCGGACCTGCCATTGGGCGTAAAGCTGCACGTCGGCCGAGAACGCGCCGCAGGCGATCGAGCCGTCGGCGTTTACGTACTTCGTGCCGCCGGTCGACGCCGTCCAGTAGCCGGTGAAGTCGTAGCCAGCGCGAACCGGCACGGCGACGGCCGTTATCGGTTCGCCGGCGAGGAGGTCGTCGGCGTAGAACGTCGCGTCGGATCCGTCGCAGTAGAACGACAGCATGTCCGCCGTCCCCTCGCCGGGGTCAAGCGTCGCCTTGTAGGAGACGAACTGCCACTGCGCGTAGACGGTGAAATCGCCCGTGATGGTCAGCGAGCGGAGCGCGTTCGTGATCTGTCCGTCCTCGTCGATGTACTGCGTGCCGCCGGTTGACGCGGAGAAGTAGCCGAGGAACCGATGGCACTCCCAGTCCGGCGGCGTCACCTCGTCCGTCGGGTCAGGCGAATCGACGAGGTGGAAGGAGCCGTCCGCGGAGTCGTACACCAGCGCGTCGTCCCCGCTCTCGCCGTCGCCCTTGTCGAACGAGATCGTGGCGACCGTCCGCCACTGCGCATAGACCGTCGCGTCGGCCGACGGCGTCCAGGAGGACGAAATCGTCCCGCTCTCCGTGACCACCTGCTCGCCGGACGGAGAGTCGATGTCGTAGAGCCCCAGGAACAGGGCGCCGGACTTCGTCGGCGGCGTGATGGCCGTGACGGCATGCTGGCACGCGGCGTCGTCATAAAACGCGCCGTCGTCAGGCACGTACCAGAACGAGGTCGTTCCGCCCGTGCCCCCATTCGCCGCGACCGTGATCTCGTGGCGCGCCTTCCAATAGGCGTAGATGGTCTTGTTAGCCGTCAGGACGAGGAGCTCGAAGTCACCGGTGAATGTGCCGTCCGCGTTCACGTACTTCGTCCCGCCGCCGTTCGCGGCGCTGTAATAGCCGGAGAACACGTACCCGGATCTCGTCGGGGGCGTGATGGCCGTGACTGCCGAGGTGCACTTCCAGTTCGAGTACCATCCGCCGTCCGTCGCCTTGCCGTAAATCGTGGTTGTGCCGCCCGTGCCGCTCGCCTTGTCGAACGTCAGAGTGTAGGACAACCGCCTCCAGTGGGCGTAGATCGTCGCCGCAGAAGAGAACAGCCCATAGATCGGATTGCATCCGCCGGTCTTGGAAAGAATCTGCGTGCCCCCGCTCTTCGCGGTGTAATGGCCCAGATACTCGTAGTATGTCCTGGACGGAAGCGACGAGAGCCCGGTGAAGACGTTGGACATGGACGACGACTTCGACTTAAAATAGCCGTAGGGCGAAGTGCAGTAGTAGAACGACGACGGGGCCGATCCGCTTCCGTTGTTGTCGTTGACCGTTATCTGATACCACGCCATGGCGGATTATCCCTTCACCTGCAGGAGTTCGTCCAGTTTCTCCGCGAGGTCGCGCGTGTTCTCCGCGGTCTCGATCACGGCGCGGTCCGCCGCGGCCTTCTCCTCCTTCGCGAACGCCACCTGCCGAACAGCCTCGTCGGCAGCGGAGAGCGACCCGAACTCGGCCGTGCGCCAGTCGCTCCGCCACGTCTTCAGGCGCTCGAAGTCCTTCGCCCACTGCGCCTCGGCCGCCGCCTGCGCCTTGCGTTCGTCGATGACGGCCTGCATCTGGTTCTGGTTGCGGTACCAGCCCCACGCCGTAGACAGGCTCCCGGCGGCCGCTGCCTGCCGTGACTGCGCCTCCTTCTCCGCGCGCTGACGCTCCGACAGCTCCGAGCGGAGGTCCGCGATACGCTGGGCCGCGAGCTGCTGCTCCATCCGCTCCCGCTCCCTCTGCTCCTCGGCGACGAGGCGCTGCATCTCGGCCTCGCGCTTCTGCGCCTCGCGCTCGATCTCCTCCTGCTCGCGCTGCGCAGCCTCCTCCGCGCGCTGGGCGTCCTCCCGCTCGATCTGCGCGACGTAGTCGTCGTACGCCTTCTTCTTCTCGTCGATCTCGAGCTGGGCCGCGTCGATGATGTTCTGCCGCATCTGCGGGTCTGCCGTGGCCGCGAGACGCGCCGCCTCGGTCGTGCGGCGCTGACGGTCCTCATCATCCTCGGCCTCCGCGCGTAGCTTCTTCAATTCCTTCAGCCGCGCGCGCATCTTGTCCTCTGCAGCGTTGGACTGCTCCCCGCCCATGTCCTCGACGGACTTGTCGCTCTCGAGGTACGCGAGCCGCTTCTCCGCCTGGCTGATCTGGTCGTTCACGCGGTTGACGTGGCGCGTGGCGATGCGGAGCTTCCTCTCTTCGGCTTCGAGCTGCTTCTGGCTGGTCTCGGCGTCGCGGTCGAACTTCTCCAGCTTCTGCCGCGCCTCGGCCTCCGCGATCTTGATGTCCGCTTCCTTGCCGCGGGCGGCCGCCTCCTCAGGAGTCGCGGCGTTCGCCATCGCGTTGAACTTGTCGCGGCGCAGTCCCAGGAGCTCGGCTTCGTCGCCGGCGGACGCGATCTGCTCGCGCGCCTTCTGCATCTGAAGGTAGGCGCGCGTCAGGTCGTCGACGTGCTTCGCGGCGTTCCGGGCGGCCTTCGCCTCGGCATCCCAGCCGGCGGCCATCTTGACCATCCGGTCCTCCCACGCCTTCGCGGCCGCGTCGCATTCCTCTTTGAGCTTGCGGTTCGCCTTCTTCAGCTCCTCGATGGGGTCTTTGATGTTGAACAGCGGGCGAATGACGTTGTCGTTCAGCCACGTGCCGATCTCCCAGCCGACCTTCCAGGCGGCCATGACGGCGAGCGCCTTCCCGCCGACGCCGCCGAGCGCGCCCTGGATCTTCCCGAGCGCGCCGGGCATCTTGCCCAGGGAGCCGACGATCTCGTCCGTCTTGGACTTCACGTCGTTGTTGATCTTCTCGACGTCCTTCGCCAGCTTGTCGATCTGCTGGCGCGTGGCCTTGATTCCGGCGTCCTTCAGGTACGTCGAGAGGTGTATGCGGACTTCGTCAGCCATTGGGCTTCGCCTCCTTCTCCGCGCGCTCCTTCTCCAGCCTGGCGCGGATCTCGTTCAGCGTGGACGCGTAGTCGACCTGGAGCTTCGCCGTGTCGCGCGTGACGCGCATGCCGGCTTCGATCTCCGCGGCCACCACCATCGCGTTCAGCCGCGACGGCGTCTGCGCCATGATGTCGAAATAAGAGAGGCCCGTGGTCGCGGCGGCCTCGGTCGTCACGCGCTCGAGGTTCTCCAGGTGCGCGATGGCGGCCGTCTTGCCCTTTCGCCGCAGGTGCTCCAGCTTCATCGGGGACAGGGCCGGCACCGCGTCCGCGTAGCCCCACGCCGCGTAGTGGCACGCGCGCGCCATCTCCCGCACGGTGCAGGGGACCGTGCGGAGCCACTTCTTCACGGCCTTCTCGATGTCCTTCGGGCGCTCCAGCCCGGCGAACGCGGACGGGTCCTTTGCGTGCGCGCAGGCGAAGAAGAAGAACGTCTGCTGCGTCTCGGCGTCGCACGGCACGCGGTCGGCGAAGTCCTGCAGCCACATCAGCGCGCACGCGGTCGGCTCGTGGAAGGGGACGTCCCCGGCCCACCCGATGCGCGGGTGGTTTGCCGGGGTCGTCTCCGGCCCGTCCTCCAGGCGGAGGGCAAGCTGGTTCAGGCGGTCGAAGTCGTCGAGGGTGGGCTTCAGCCCGTCCGCGATGAGGTCTTCGTAGTCGCCGCGTGCGAGTTCCGCTACCACGGGCGCGCCTCCGTTACGACGCGTCCTCGCCGGTCAGCGAGTCTGTGACCGCGTAGGAGACGGTCACGTAGTCGTTCTCGGGCGAGGTCTGCGAGACGGGCTCGGAGAGCACCTGCGCGGCTCCGCTGACGGTCGGCGCGGAAATCTCCGCGCCCGTCCCGCTCGTGTGCGTGAACTGCGCCACGACGCGTCCGTCCCCGCAGTCGCTGTTGTAGACGGTGCCCTGAGGCTCCGCCAGCGACGGCTGGACGCTGAACGTGAACGTCGACTCCGTGAGCGTGGTGGGCGTCGTCGAGCCGAGGAAGCCGAGGATGTCCTGCGCGCGGTGGCGGGCGGACAGCTCGATCTCGCCGCACGAGTAGGTGCGCTTCGCGGTCGCGCCGGCCTCCACCTCGACGCCGCTCACGCTCGCCGTCGGCGCCGCACCCTTGGCCGTCTTGATCGAGATCTGCGTGATCATGACCTTCTTCCCGTCGATGGTCACGATGCTGCCGAGGTCGGGCAGCTCATCGGTGTCGGCGATCAGCGTGTACTCGGCCGACGGCGCGATGCGCACGCCGTAGGCGTCGCGGTGCGTGACGTCGTTCATCGAGTTCGGGCACTCCGCGACGGAGCCGCTCGGGTTCATGCTGTTCGACTGGACTTTCCATTTCGCGCCCATCGAGAAAATGTCGGTGGCCGCGTTGAATCCGGCGTTAGCCATTGTCTGTTTCCTCCTGTTGTGTTGGTTTTACGCGGCCCGTGAGGGTCACGTTCCAGACGGCGAACCACTCGCCGGTCATGGTGTCGAAATCCTTGTCGTCGCCCGCGCGCTGCAGGCCGTCGACATATGCAGACTCCGTGTCAAGCTCAGAGCACGCCGAGCCGAGCATGACGCGCTCGAGCCAGAGCGCGACCTTCTCGTGTGTGTCGAAGTACAGGCCGCCGTTCGCGCTCTCCGCCTGCTCCACGTTGAGGCGGATCTCCGCGTCACAGGTGAACATCTCCAGCGCCTCGGTCGGCTGGATGAAGTTGTACACGCGCACCTGGAGCGACGTCAGGTCCTCGTCCTTCTGCGTCCCGGCGTCGGCAGTCTCCAGGAGACCGACGGAGCGCACGTTCGTGACGAGGCTCCGGAGCGTCGCCAACAGTTTCGCCTCCAGCGAGGCCGTGACCGACAATCTGCTGCTCACTTTCCGAACCTCCTCGACTTCAGGCCGTCGTTGATCTTCTTGTTGATGAGATTTGTCGCCTTCTGCAGCGCGATCGCGAACACGCCCGCCGGCATTGCCTTGCGGATGTAGTCCAGCTTGTTCACGATGTCGATGTCGCACCGGATCGGCGCCTGCAAGTCGATGGTGCCGTCCGGTAGCGGCTCGCGCTTCTCCGTGATTCCGCCCGCCACCATGTCGCCCTCGCGGATGCGCGCCTTCGGGTTCTCGTCCTGCATGGATTTGCGGAAGATGGACTTCATGAACCAGCCCCAGGACTTCTTTGCGAGGCCCCAGTTGCGGATCTGGCCGTAGTTCTGCCGGGCCTCCCTGCGCATCTGCGCCTCGGAATACGGGCGGACGTGCTGGCCGCCTTTCGGCCCCCGGACGTACTCGCCGCCGTAGACGTAGCGGTGGTCCAGCCAATTCTCCCCGCGCCCCCACCGGACAAGCTGCATGCGCCGGAGCGGCCTGCCGCTGTGGCCGCGCTTTATCCACTTCGGCGCAAGGTAGGACTTAGATATTTCCAGGCGGTCGATGAACTTCTTGGACTTGCGCGTCCTCGCCCGGAGTGAACGGAGCAGGTCTATCGTCACGGAGCGGAGCGCCGAGCGCATGTCGCGCTGCGTCTCCTTCTGGTATCTGGCGAGCGCCTTCACGAAGTCGGCGATTCCGCGCTCGGACACCTCGCACTCGAATGCAACGGCGGCGGGCACGGCGTCACCTCCTCGTCCTGGCCGTCAGAGTGAAAAACCCGTCCCGCTTCGCGACGGCGGCCACGCGCAGGTTCACGCCGTCCATCTCGATCGCGTCTCCCACCTGCGGCTCGGTCGGCTCGAACCATCCCTCGACGGGGACGGCCACGAACCACCTGCGGCTCGTCGTCGGCGCAAGCGCGTCGCCGTTCGGCTCCAGCACGTCGCTCTCGACGGACAGGACCTCCAGCGTCTGCGCGATCTTCGTGCCGGGCCTGCGGTAGGCCACGCGGGACTTCTCCAGCTCGGCGGACATTCCCAGAGAAAGCGTCGCGCCGGCTGGATCCGTACGCGCGCTCGTCACGATACGCCACCTGCCGCCGAGCTCGACAAGGCTTCCCTTCGTAAGGGTGGGGTAATCGGCGGAAAGGGCGAGAACGCGCACGTCCTCGCCGATTTCCGTTTCCGTCAGGGCATCCTCGCCCCTGGACGGCGAGCCGACACGCGTCACCGTGGCGCACCTCCCGGCATGGCGAAGAAGCTCGGAGCAGTCCGGCATCAGACGGCTCCGCAGCTTCTTCACCGCTGCAGGCAGGTATTCGCTCGACGTGCGCATCGGCCCGCGTCCCTTCGCGCCGTTAGGCGCAGACGACCTCGAACGTCAGGTCGGTCGCGCCGACAGCCGCGGCCGTGTAGCCGAGAAGCGTCGCGTTCGTGCTGGTCTTGGAGACGAGGCCGGTCGCGTCCACGATGTAGATCGCGACGCCGGCGTTCGTCGAACCGAGGGCATCGTCGGTCGTGACTTCAATCACCTCGCCGCGGTGCAGCACCTTCAGCGTGGAGGCCTCGTTCGCGGCGATGTCCCAGAGCGCGAGACCGAAGACACCGCCAACCTTGACGATGGTTCCGGCGGGCGTCGCGCTGCCAGGCTTGTAGTCGATGGTGTCGCCAGTCTTGCGGAACTTGGCGAGATTGGAAGAGATTGCCATTTTCAGTTTCCTTTTGTTGGATGGTTGTCAAAGTCGGGCGCGGCGACCAGATGGTAGAAGGGCCGCCGCGCCCTTCGGGAATTAGGCACCCGTGCTGTACAGCGCGGCCTTGAGCTCGCCCGCCGACGCGCCGTAGTCGTAGTAGCAGCGCATCTGGATGCCGAGCTGGTTGAAGTCGGCGCTCGCCGTCTCGACAACGGGCGTCTGCACGCCGTTCAGGAACGCGATGTCCACGAGCGGGAACGCCGAGTTGAAGATCCAGTACTTCGTGCCGGACAGGTAGGGGGACGTGATCGGCTTCAGGAGGTTGCGCAGGACGTTCGTCTTGCCTTCCTTCGAGGCCGCGCCCGTGATCAGCTCGGACTGGTAGATGTTCTTCGCCACGATGAAGTTCGACGCCGAGCAGAGGATGCAGTCGGGGAGCGCGCCGATGGGGTTGCCCTCGCCGTCCTTGATCGCCATCGCCAGGGCGTAGGCCGAAGCCACGTTCGCGAGGCTCATCGCGCCCGAGGTGTTCGCGCCGTAGTCGCTGCCGGTCGTGGAGAGCGAGCCGAACACGTCCTTGTTGATCGTGCGGCCGGACATCTGGCCGAAGCGCTCCGGGATGGTCGCGAGCACGCCGAGGTCGTCGTTGATGATGTCCTCGCGGGTGATGCCCACGATGGAGCCCTTCGTCGCGGCCTGAATGGTGCGCGTGTCGTCCGAGAGGTCGACGTGGCGCAGCTCGCCGCCCTTGGCGAGGGGCTGGAGAAGCCCGCCCATGACGAGACGCACGCCCTTGACGGCCTTGAAGTCCTTGACGGGGACGGCCTTCGAGATGAGGCGCCACTCGTCGCCCACGGCGCCGAAGCCGGTGAGGACGAACTTCTGCGCGACGTTCGAGAGGACGTTCGGGATGTCGGCGTTCGAGAACGCGGCCTTGAGGGCCTTCGTCATCGAGGCGTCGTCGCCCGGGCGGTACTCGATGCCGAACGCGGCGAAGATGTCGGAGAGACGGGTCACGCGGAGGTCGTGCGCGGCGTCCAGGTCGACGCCCTTGCAGCACGCCTCGACGGCGCTGTCGCTCATGGCGGCGCCCATGCAGGCTGCGGCCACGACGGTCTTCGCGTCCTTCGGAGCGGACGCCTTGAGGTTGATCACCGACGGGGCCTCGGGACGGCCGGCCTGGATCTTGGCCAGCTCCTTCGCCTTCTCGGCTTCGGCCTTCTCGGCCTTCAGGCAGGCGAGCTCGGCCTTCTCGGCGGTCCAGCCTTCCTTCACGGCCTGGGCCATGATGTCGTCATGTCCCTTGCACGCGGCGATGACGGAGGCCACGCGGTCGCGCTCTGCGGTCTGCGCCGCCTCCACGGTTGCGGTGTCGGTCTTCTCGGCCTCCACCGGCTTGTTCTTATCGGTAGGCATTTTGCCCTCCTTGGTTTCGGGTTGTGTGGAAGCAGCCGCCGCAATAGCGGTCTGCGTGGATCCATCGGCCCCGAGGGGCACGATGGAAACTTCGTTCAGGACGCCGGCGCGGACGATGTAGCACTCGCCCTTGACCTCGGCGCCGTTCAGCGTGGCGGACTCGTCCGGGCCGACGTAGAAGACGTCCGTTCCGGACACGCCCACGGACGCCTGGAACTTGAAG
>Ga0326513_10004205_pt1 | contig 10343 bp, 20 predicted proteins | sample 2_2465_0518_D_FD_203654 | JGI IMG/M metagenome (GOLD analysis project Ga0326513, IMG submission 203654) | Bovine rumen microbial communities from UC Davis, California, United States - 2_2465_0518 | ecosystem: Host-associated > Mammals > Digestive system > Stomach > Rumen | place: USA... | reverse complement strand
ATCGCGGACGGGTGCGACACCATCAGCTACACGGTGGAGCAGTGGCGCAGCATCCGGAAGGAATTCAGCCGGGCCGCGGTGATCCTGGGGGTGGAGATATGAGCGAGTCGATGAAGGTGCAGTCGATCCCCACCACGCAGGTGATCGGCTACTGGGAGCACGAGAAGGACGGATATCCGGACAGAGTCAAGGTGACTATGGCGGACGGCCGGAAGGTTTCTTACGTGATCGAAACGCCTATACCGAAGCCCCACGTACTGAAGCCCAGCGAGATGGCGGAGATCATGCGCGGGCATATCTACGGCGGATACCAGGGAAAACATATAAAAAAGTGACCGTCAGCTGGTAGCGACAGCCGGCGGCCGAAAGGGATTTGACTTCCCTTTCATTATAACACAACGACTTATTAAATGAAAGGATGGAACAAGGACATGGCAACTTCTAAGAACATTCAGCAGGAAAGCATCGTAATCAAACCCATCGAGATCAAGACAGTAACGATCCGCATCCAGGGCACGGCCCCGCTGATCATGCACAAGTGGAGCGAGAAGGCGAAGAAAATGATCCTGGACAAGCAGACGAAGGAAACGAAGGTCAAGGGACACGACCTGAAGGTGCCGGTGGCTGACTTCATCTCCAGCGCGTACTGGATCACCGAAGAGCCCACCGGAGACAGCGACGAGGAATGCGAAAAGGCCTTCAACGCTGCGGTGGCAGCGGGCGCCCGGTGGGGCTTCCCGGTGACGGCAATCAAGCAGGCCACGATCATGAGCGCAAGCCGGAACGACATCGACATTAAGACCACGACGCTGCGCGGGTGCTTCTTCATCGAAGGAGAAGGGCCGGACATGCTGGCGGAAGTGAAGGGAAGCGTCCCGCAAATGCGGGAGGACATGGTCCGTGTCGGCGGCATCAGCAAGACGGCGGACATCCGGCACCGGGCCCAGTTCAACAACTGGTACATGGATCTGAAGGTCAGCTACAACGCCAACGGGCCTATCACGCTGGAGCAGATCGTGAACCTGATCAACCTGGGAGGGTTTACCTGCGGCATCGGAGAATGGCGCCCGGAAAAGGACGGTAGCTTCGGCACTTACCAGGTTGTGGCGGTGGAGTAATCCACCGTCGCCTGGTGGCAGGAAAGGCAGTGCGTGCTTTGGAAAGGTTAGGCGCGTTTTGGAAACGAAAGGTCAGGCACGGCATGGCAGACAAGGAAGGGCAAGGACAGGCACGGCAGGGAAAGGAAGGGCAAGGATAGGCGCGGCAGGCGTGTTGTGGCGTGGCGAGCAGAGGCAAGCCATGGAGGTGTGAGGCAAGGCTTGGCAGGAAAGGTGTGGCTCGGCAGTGTGCGGTCCGGCAGGGAACGGTTAGGTCAGGCTTGGTATGGCAGGCGCGGATAGGCATGTCGCGGTCGATTAGGTCATGGCGCGGAAAGGCGAGGACAGGTTCGGCAGGCAAGGTATGGCCCGGAATGGTGCGCCGAGGCGGGGCAGCGCGTGGTATGGCACGGTTATGCACGGAATAAAAAAACAGGAGGATTTGATTTCAATGGTTTACCAGTGGAAAACGGGGAGCCGGCACAAAGTCAGCGCAGCGGTAGCGGCTGAGGTGATGGACAGGCTGGCGGAGGAAGACAGGCTGAACGCCCAGGAGCTGGTGGAGGAGAGCAGGCCGGAAGACGCGCCGCTTCACTGCGAGTTTGAATGGGACGACAGCATCGCCGCGGAGAAGTGGCGGGAAGAGCAGGCCGGGGCAATGATCCGGCACCTGATCGTAAAGATCGAGGCGAACAGCCAGGAATACCCGACCCGGCAGTATTTCATGGTGCAGAAGGAAGCGAACACGTATGAACCCATTCGCGTGATCCTGCAGGATGAAGACAAGACGGCCATGCTCCTGGAGCAGGCAAAGCGCGAGCTGCAGGCCTTCAAGGCGAAATATGCCGGGCTGAAGGAGCTGGCGGCGGTGATCCGGGCCATCGACAGCGTGGTATGAAAGGAGAAAACCAATGAGCGAGACGCACTGGAAAAGACTGATCAATCCGGACTATCTGGGGGCCTACAGCCTGGACCCGGGGAAGGACAAGATCCTTACCATCAAAGTGGTGAAGCGGGAGATGATCACCGGCACGGGCGGGAAGCAGGAGGAGTGCACGGTGTGCCACTGGATGGAGAACGAGAAGCCCATGATCCTGAACGTGACCAACTGCCGGACCATCAGCAAGGTGCTGAAGACGCCCTACATCGAGCAGTGGGCGGGGCACCGGATCCAGATCTATGCCACCACCACCCGGATGGCCGGGGAGACGGTGGAGTGCCTGCGGATCCGGGACAAGGCGCCGGAGGAGGCGAAGATCCCCTGCGAAGAGTGCGGGGTGATGATCACGCCGGCCTTCAGCATGAGCGCTGCGCAGCTGGCGGCCTACACGAAAAAGAAATACGGAAAGATCCTTTGCGCGGACTGCGCGAAGGCGAAGAAGGAGGAACAGACAGATGGAGCTGAATGAGCAGAACTATTTCAGCCACGAAGCGGAGACGGCGTACTTCTCCGCCAGCCAGATCAAGACGTTCAAAAAGTGCGAAGCCGCAGCGATGGCGCAGCTGTGCCGGCAGTATGAGCGGCCCATGAGCACGGCGCTGATGGTCGGGCAGTATGTTGACGCCGGGCTGACCGGCGACCTGTGCGCATGGGAGCACGAGCACCCGGAGATCCGGAAGCGGGACGGCGGCCTGAAGGCTGAATTCGTCCAGGCGGAGGAAATGGTCCAGCGCGCGATGCGGGATTCGCTGTTCATGGACTTCATGGCGGGGGACCACCAGGCCATCATGACGGGGAAGCTGTTCGGGGTGCCCTTCAAGGCGAAGCTGGACGTGCTGGCGGAAGACCGGATCGTGGATCTGAAGACGGTGAAGGATCTGAAGAGCCAGTACATGCCGGGGCAGGGCCGGGTGGACTTCGCCACGGCCTGGGACTGGCCGCTGCAGATGGCCATTTACCAGGAGATGGTGCGGCAGAACACGGGGAAGAAGCTGCCCTGCTACCTGGCGGTGATCACGAAGGAGACGCCGCCGGACATCCGGATCGTGCAGATCGAGCAGGAGCGGATGGACGCGGAGATGGCCTGGCTGGAGCAGATGATGCCCCGGTATGAAGCCGTCAAGAACGGAATCATCGACCCGGAGCGGTGCGAGGAGTGCGCCTGGTGCCGGGAGAGCCGGGTCCTGACGGGGCCGGAGATGCTGAGCGAATACGACGAAAACGGAGGAATCATCAATGAATAAGATCATCATTCACGGGAGACTGGTGCGGGATCCGGAGATGAAGACCGGCGGGAGCGGAGTGGAATACTGCCGGTTTACGGTTGCGGTTGACCGGAAGCTGAGCAAGGAAAAGATGAAGGACAAGCAGGCGGACTTCTTCGACTGCACGGCCTTCGGGAAGACCGGGGCGGCCATCGGCGCCTACATGAGCAAGGGCCGGGAGATCCTGATCGAGGGCCGGATGGAGAGCAACACCAGCGAGAAGGAAGGTCAGAAGCGCACCTACTGGGGCATCAACGTGGAGACCTTCGACTTCTGCGGCAGCAAGGGAGACGGCGGCGCTTCCTCCGCGGCTCCGGCAGAGGCTCCGGCAGAGGCCGGCGGGTTCACTGCGGTGGAGCTGGACGACCTGCCCTTCTGATGGTCATCATCGTGGACACCCGGGAGAAACCCCGGGCCATCGTCAGGATCCTGGCGGAATTCGAGAAACAGGGGGTCACGGTCGTCCGCAGAGCCCTGAACTTTGCGGACTACTTTAACCCCGACGCGCCGGGGCGGATCATCGACCGGAAGCAGAACCTGCTGGAGGTGGCGGGGAACGTAGTGCAGCAGAGGGCCCGGTTCCTGCGGGAAGTGGAGCGGTGCAACCGGGCAGGATGCCACATGATCGTGCTGATCGAACACAGCCCGCAGATCCGGAAGCTGGAGGACGTGATCCGATGGAAGAACCCGCGGCTGAAGGTGAGCCCGCTGGCCGTCAGCGGGGAGCGCCTGTTCAGGATCATGAAGGCGATGGAGATCCGATACGGGATCGAGTGGCAGTTCTGCGGAAAGACGCAGACGGGAAAGAAGATCATCGAACTATTAAGGAGTGATTGAACATGCCGGAGACGGACGAAAGGATCTTCGGAGCGGCGTATGAGATATACAACTCCTTCCGGTGGCGGAAGCTGACGGAGGGAGACTTTATTGACCTGAGCAACGCCATCAGCAACCTGGCGCAGGAGTACGACTGGCAGCACAACCCGCTGGCCCACCGGATCTGCTCCATGCTGTTTGACGTATTCAACGACTTTTACAGGGACGGACAGGTGCCGGCGGTGCCGGACTACTTCGGGAGGAGTGATCTTTGACATGGATCCAAAGAGCGCGGCCCAGGTGATCCGGGACACGGTGACGATGGATCAGATCCTCAGCCTGTACGGCTACCAGACAAAGCACGGCTTCATGGTCTGCCCCTTTCACGGGGACAAGGACGCCAGCCTGAAGGTGTACCCCGGGACGGGAGGCTGGCACTGCTTCGGGTGCGGAAAGGGCGGGAGCGTGGTGGACTTCGTCATGGAGCAGGAGGGGTGCGACTTCCGCACCGCGGTGGTGGCCATCGACAAGGCCATGCGGATGGGGCTGCAGGATCCCCGGGAGGATCCCTTCCGGGCGGAGATGGAGCACCGGAAGCAGGAATGGCTGGACAAGTTCGCCGGGGCCATGTACGCCTACTGCGACGCGCTGCAGGCGAAGGTGGAGGCGGAGCTGCGGGCGGATCTGGCCCGGGTGAAGGAGATCGAAATGATGAAGCAGACTGGACAGATGGACAAGCTGAAGGCGGCGGACTTCGACTTCCTGCACATGTGGGGCGAGATCTCCCAGTTTAACGAGTTCAGATTAGAGAAGATCCAGGAAGCGCGGGAGGAGGTGGCGCAATGGCGGAGGAAGGCGCGAAGAGCGAAGTCAGCCTGATCACGGAGGAAGTGCGGGCTGCGGGCCTTCAGATCAAACCCACCATTGACAACTTCTACCGGCTGATGACGAACCACTACGGGGAGAACCTGCGGCTCAACGAAATGACCGGGAAGCCGGAATTCAGGCGGAACGGGATCTGGCGGGAATGGACGGACACGGAGGAGAGCCGGATGCGGAGCTACTTCGAGCGCACCTACTCCATGTACAACCAGAACAAGATGACGGACGCGCTGCTGATCTATTTCCACTCCCACAAGGTGAACCCGCTGATGGACATCCTGGAGAGCCTGGAATGGGACGGGAAGCCCCGGGTGGAGCAATTCCTCCACGACGTCATGAAGGCGGAGGACAGCGAGTATATCCGGGAATGCAGCCGGCTGATCTTCGCAGGCGGGGTGCACCGGGCCTACCGGCCGGGGTGCAAGTTCGACGACATGATCGTGCTGATCGGCGGGCAGGGGGCAGGAAAGAGCACCATCGTCCGATGGCTGAACATGGAGGATCAGTTCTACCAGGAGATCAAGACCATCGCAGGGAAGGAGGGCATCGAGGCCATCCGGGGCGTATGGATCGGGGAAGTCAGCGAGCTGATGGCCATGACGCGGGTGAAGGAAGCGGAGGCCGTCAAGGCCTACATCACCAGCCAGAAGGATTCCTACCGGCCGCCCTACCAGAAGAACGTGCAGACCATCCCGCGGCGGTGCGTATTCATCGGCACTACCAACAACCCGCAGTTCCTGACGGACAAGACCGGGAACCGGCGGTTCTATCCGGTGGTATGCAGGTCGGACGGGTACAAGCTGCTGGAGAACGAGGAGGCCGTGCGGGGGTACATCCGGCAGGCCTGGGCGGAGGCGGTGCACCTGTACAAGGAAGGGAAGCTGCAGCCGTTTGCTAAGAAAGAAGTGCTGGAGCAGATCCGGGCAGCCCAGGAGGCCGCCATGGAGGACGACTGGCGGGTGGGGCAGATTGAGCAATACCTGGAGGACACGAAGAAGCAGCCCAACGCCACCGTCAGCGTCATCGAGCTGTGGCACCGGGCGCTGAACAACCCGGACGAGATCAAACCCACCCGGAAGGACTCCATCGAAATCACCCAGATTATCACCAACGTGCCGGGGTGGGTGCAGTGCGACAAGCCGGCGTATACCTCCTGGGGCCGCCAGCGGGTATTCAAGAAGGTAAACCCGTACTTCGCCGTCTGGAAGTGACGGTCTGTTCCGTCAGTTCCGGGTCAGTTCCATCTCAGTTCCATAGATAAACCCTTATTTATCAATACTTTCAATGGAATATGGAACAGACAGAACAGAGAACGCAGAAAACATTATTTTTTAGATGGGTATATAGAGAAAGTCAGTTCTTTGGTTCTGTCAGTTCCATGCAGAAAAGGAGTGAAACAAAATGAAGTTTGTCAAATTTACCGGAGCCCACATGGAGACGGAGGACAACGGCCGGGTGACCTATTCGCCCTGGGACACCATCGTGGTGAACATGGACCAGATCGGCGCGGCGTATGACCACACCATCGTGATCATGGGGCACAAGATCCGGGTCATGGAGAGCCTGGATGAGATCATAGAGCGGATCGGCGCCGCGCTGAGAGGTGCGCTGGGATGAACAACAACGAGCAGTACCGGGCGCGGTTCCTGGCCGGGCTGACGGATGCCATCGGCCTGGAGGAAGTGCAGCGGGTGATGCGAGTGTTCGACGAAGTGACCGCCGGGTATGACATCACAGTGAAAAGCACGGCGCTGGCGGTCATCGACGGGCTGCCGGATCACGTGCGCAGCTACATCGCGTCCAAGGCCGTGGAGAATAAGTCGAAAGGCACGCTGCGGGAATACAAGAACATCCTGGCCAGCTTCTTCTCCACCATGAGGAAACCCGTGGAGGAGATCTCCACCAACGACATCCGGCTGTATATGTACAAGTATAAGGAACTCCGGAACGTGGGGGACTGCCGGATTGAGGCCATCCGGGTGGTGCTGAACAACTTTTTCGAGTGGTGCGTGCAGGAAGGCGACCTGGACAGGAACCCGGCGCGGAGGATCGCCGTCATCAAGACGCCCAGGAAGGAGCGGAGCCCCATGAGCCTGCGGGACCTGGAGAAGATCAGGGTGGCCTGCAAGGACAAACGGGAGAAGGCGCTGGTGGACTTCCTCTACAGCACCGGCTGCCGGGCGTCGGAAGCGGCGGATGTGCTGCTGGAGGATGTGGACATGGAGAACGGCACGGCCAGGATCCGGCACGGGAAAGGCGACAAGGAACGCACGGTGTATATCAACGCGGAGTGTGCTATATCGCTTCAGGCGTACCTGGACGGGCGGAATGACGAGACGCCGTACCTCTTTGTGGAGAGCCGGAGACCGTACAGGAAGATCAGCATACACAGTATGGATAAGATCATCCGGAAGATCGTGGAGCGGACGGACGTCCGGGTGCATGTCACGCCGCACGTTTTCAGGCACACAACGGCCACCGTGGCCATCCAGCACGGCATGCCGGTGGAACAGGTGCAGCGGATGCTGGGCCATGAGTCGCTGGACACGACGATGATCTACGCGAAGACGGACCAAAGCCAGGTCAAGCTGAACCATGAGCGATACGTCAGCTGACGGACTGACGGAAAAGGAGTGAGTAACAATGAGACAACCCTACACGCTGCCGGACAGCCAGTGCGAGCGGCTGAAGCGGACGGAGATGATCGGGCTCCGGATGCTGCTGGCGCACCTGTCGACGGCAAAGTATTTCCAGGAGGATCTGGCCGACCGCCTCGCCTGCATACCATACGGAAAAGAACGGCTCCAGATGGCGGTGGGCGGGCTCCGGGCGGTGTGCGATGACATCATCGGCACCATTACCCGGGAGCAGGCAAAGCAGATCTACGGCACTATGAAAGACTACGACCTGCGCCTGCTGCCGAAGCTGACACCCGGGAGCCCGAACATCGTGCTGACGAAGGAGCAGGGCGTGGCGCTGATGGATCTGGCCCGGGAGAAGTGCCACGGGTGCGTGGAGGACGGGGAGAGCTGCCGGGAGTGCCGGCTGTATCAGATCCTGGAAGCGACGACACCGCTGGACGATTATGGCGACGGGCTGATCTGTCCGTATTCGCTGGCGGTGTGGACGTGAGGAGGCAAGCATGGCAGATCGAGAAAAGGTTATCAACGGGCTTGAATGGATACTCAACGACATGGAGGAGAACGGGCATGGTCAGATCGACTACTATGCGGATGAGATACGGGAAGCCATTACCCTGCTGAAAGAGCAGGAAGCGGTTGTCAAGTGCAAGGATTGTAAATACTTTTCTAACGGCGATGGCTCCACAAACTGGTTACCTTGCAGGGAAATCATTACGCCACCGGGTTGGTTTTGCGCAGATGGGGAAAGAGGTGATGTGGAATGAAATCAAAAGCATGGGTCATCCTTCCACACACAATTCGAAAAGGTGACAATGGCATAGAAGTCGAGAATGAAATTCTGCCTTTGGTGATGTGTTGCGATTGCATTCATTATAACGCAGAGAAGAAATGGTGTCAGCACATGGAGGTTGCGAATGATGGCAAGTGGTTCTGTGCTGACGGTGAGCGCAGGGACGGTTAGGGACGTTTGGGTACAGTTGGGTACAAAAGGAGGGTAACGAATGAAGGGCAAACAACTTGCCATGGACGGCGCCCTGGAGGATCTGGACCGGTACGAGCTGGAGCGCGAGAAGCGGGAGACGGACGCAATCCGGGCGCGGCTGGACGAAAAGTACGAGCGGGCGGACGCCCTAAGGCTGAAGCTGCAGGAATACCCAGAGGGCAGCGTGGTGATCATCGGACAGAACCTTTTCCGGAATGGTCACTACAAATTGCACTTCTACCGGACGGTACTGGTATACCACCCGGCAAATGTGGAAGCCTGCAGGGCGTTCTTTGTGGAAGCCAGGACTGAGGAATACCCGGAGCGCCCGCCGTGGGCCGGCGTTGTCGGGCATGAGGATGAGCCGAAGAGCATTGATTACTATCCGGATCTCATTTACTGGATGACGGGGGAGGTAACGGAACCGATCTTGCCTTACTCGATCAGAGAATGGCGAGAGTTCATCAACCGCAGGAGGCGTGACAAATGACAGACAGGGAACGGGTGGTGAAGAAGCTCCGGCAGCTGATTAAGGCAGCACATGCGGAGAACTACGACTTCATCTACATTGATGTCGGCAAGGCGAAGACCATCATCCGCCTGCTGGAGGAGCAGGAACGGACGCTTGACGAGGGAGGCGGGACAGATGACGGATGACGAGCGGACCTGGTTGATGCTGATCTTCATGGCGGTGCTGATCTCCGCGGCGCTGCCCTGGCTAATGGAGGGGATGCTATGACACGAAAGCAGGAGATCCTGACGGACTACAGGCTGATCGTCATGGAGATCGAAACACTGGAAAGGCAATCAAAATTCCTTAATAAGTACATCGGCGGCCCGCGACCGCTGCGGGGTGTGCAGCTGACGGGAATGCCCAGGGGAACGAATGACCCTGAAGCAGCCATGCTTCAGCAGATCGAAGAGGATGACCCTGTTTATCACATTGAGGAACTGAGCAAGGAACTGGGCAGGATGGTGCTGGAGTTTGAACAGATCGTCAACGAGATCAAGGACCGCCGGCTGTTCATCATTGTTCGGAACTATTACGGACTGGGCTGGACGGACGAGAAGATCGCGGAATACTTCACGGACTACAACGAGGACGACGACGGCCGGAGGATGATGGCCAGGCAGACAGTGCAGAAGTTAAGGTCGGATTATTTCAACTCATTGGCATGAAGTGGCAGAAATGGCAAAGCTTCCGTGATAAAGTATAAGCTGAAAAAGTTGTCACAAGGGCAACACACCTACAGGCGACGCCGATCCTGGCGCCGTCTTCTTTTTTGCTCACAATTCGGAGGACCGCAGGTTTGCTCACTCCTTTCCTGCGGCACGGGTTGCACTGCGTACACAGGCGAGGAGGGTCCTGCAGTGCGTTCTGATTCAGACGGTCAAGAGTGGCGGATCCAGTTCTATAAGTCCTGGCCCTGGCGGAGATGCCGGGACGGGTACCTGCAGAGCGTCGGAGGACTGTGTGAACGATGCCTGAAGGCCGGGCTGATCGTGCCGGCTGACCAGGTGCACCACAAGATCCGTGTGACGCAGGAGAACCTGAACAACCCGGCGGTGACACTGAACTGGGGCAACCTGGAAGCGCTCTGTCTGGATTGTCACCAGAAGGAACACGAGAAGCCGAAGAGATGGCGGTGCGATCCGGAAAGCGGGCATATCACACTGTAGCCCCCCCTATTTCGTCGATATGGGGGACCCGGGCGCGGA
>Ga0326513_10004204_pt1 | contig 10346 bp, 8 predicted proteins | sample 2_2465_0518_D_FD_203654 | JGI IMG/M metagenome (GOLD analysis project Ga0326513, IMG submission 203654) | Bovine rumen microbial communities from UC Davis, California, United States - 2_2465_0518 | ecosystem: Host-associated > Mammals > Digestive system > Stomach > Rumen | place: USA: California... | reverse complement strand
TTTGTCAACAGCACTTCGCCCTGGTATTCATCCACCATGCCTCGCAACTCCTCGTCGGCAATGAGCAACTTGGCACCAGCATCCTGCATCATGAAGTTCAGTCGCTCCTTCGGATAGCTGGGGTCGAGCGGCTGATAGGCACAGCCGGCTTTCAGCACACCAAGCGAGGCAATAACCATCCACTCGCAACGCGGAATAAGGATAGACACGACGTCTTCCAGTCCGGAACCCTTGCTTGTAATATAGCCGGCAATGCGGTCGCTGATTTCATCCACCTCAGCATAGGTATACTTCTTGCCCTTGAAGACCACTGAGATGTTGTCGGGTGTTGCCTTTGCTTGTTGACGGAAGAGTGAGACAACGGTCTTAGTGTCGTCATAGGGGCGGTCGGTCTGGTTGAAACTGTCCAGCAGTTCCACCTGTGACTTCGTGGTGATGTTGATGTCGCGCAGACTGTTATGAGCGAGGAATCCTTCTGCCACCGCCTCGTAGCTCTCCAGGAACTGACTGATGAGGGTTTCGCTGTATTCGCTGGCATTATATTCGGTCTCGACAAAGAAATGGCCGTCACGACTATAGGCCTTGACATACACGCCACCCTCACGGGTGTTGTTGTTCAGTCGGCGAGCCTCCATAGGCAACCCACACAGCTGTTCGGTCTCAAACAATGTTCCGTGCCAGGCAAACCGTGTGGCTGTCTGCAAGCTTAGGTCGGCCACTACGTCACTGAAGCCATAGGCCTGATGCTGGCGACACCCTGTCATCTGGTCCTGCATGGCTTTCAGGAAGTCGAGCACCGTCGTGTGGTCCGTATATTTGGCATAGACAGGAAACGTCTTGACCAGCATCGCCACCGTACGGGTCAGCCGCTTGTCGGCTCTTCCGTTATGAATGGTACTGAACAGTACCTCCTGCTCGTTGTTGAACTTGGCCAGCAGGTAGGCGTAAACGGCTGTGAAGAAAGTGCTTTTGAAGATGCCGTTCTTCTTACAGAAACACTCCACGCTGTCTGGATTCACCTTTAGTTGTCTGGTCAGCAATGCCTCCTCCGGCTCGGCATCTTCCAAGTCGGGTAACAGCGGACTGTAACAATCGCTGCAGTCGAAGTGCTGTGCATACCATTGCTTGTCTGAGAGGAAGTCGGCTGTCTGGCGAATATCCGTTTCGTGGACTGCCACTTGGCCCAAGGTCAGCAGTTCGGGATCCAGCGTTTCGCCGTTATAGGCCCGTTGGATATCCTGCAGCAGCACTCGTCGGGATGTTCCGTCGCAGATGATGTGGTGGATGTCCTGTAGCAGGTAGTAGTGGGTGTGGTCTTTCAGCAGTCGCAGCCGGAAGAGACGACTGTTGAGCAGGGGGAAAGGTTGAAGGAAGGAGGCAGTATCGAGTTTGTCGACCTGTTCCACCTGGAGCTGGAAGGTCTCGGTGGGGTCTATGGTTTGCTGGGGTTCTCCGTTGTCTGTCAGTTGGATGCGGGTGAACAGGGTGGGGTGGGCAGCCACAGCAGTGAGGACGGCGTTGAGCAGCCGCTCTTGGTCCAGCGAGCCGTGCAGGGTGTAGATATAGGGTATGTTGTAGCATATCTGCTCCGGGTGGGCCATACATTCAACATAGAGGCCGTACTGGGTGGGGGTTAGGGGATATGTTTTTTTCATAGATGTGGAGATGTGATTTGTCGTTTTTTATAGTAGGGGGGAGAGCAGACGGGTAAGACTTTCCCACAATCTTGGCAGGAACTTCGGACGCAGTCGCTGGGGCAAGTCGCTCAGCGGGATGCTTTGCGCCTGGTCGTCAAGGAACACCTTCTTGAAGCGTAAAGCCGTGCCTTCGTCGTAGAGGAAAATATTACCCTCGAAATTATTCTCAAACGACCGGAAATCGACATTGGCAGAGCCACAGGTGGACAGGGAGTCGTCGCAAACCATCAGCTTGGAATGCAGGAATCCTGCCCGGTAGAGATAGATGCGGGCACCAGCCCTGTACAACTCGCGGAGATAGGAGCGCGAAGCCCATTCGGTAAAGCGCGCGTCGGAGTTCAGGGGACAGATGATGCGTACGTCAACACCTCCCACGGCAGCAGTCTTCAAAGCGAAGAGTACGGGGTCGTTGGGAAGGAAGTAGGGGGTCTCGATATAGATGTAGCGACGGGCTGCCAGAATGGAACGGACCATGCCCTGCATGATTTCAGGATAAGGAGATAGAGGGTCGCTGGTGACTATCTGAGCCAGACACTCGTTGCTCTTCTCGGTGAGTAGAGGAGGGTAGTAGCTGCGGTTGGTTATCAAGGTGCGGTCCACAAAATACCAGTCAATGAGGAAGGAGCGCTGGAGGGCATAGACCACTCCGCCTGTGAGCCGGATCATGGTGTCTCGCCAGGGCTGGCGGTCGGTGCCTTTGACATAGCGGAGGGCGATGTTCATGCCGCCGATGTAGCCAGTGAGCCCGTCGATGACAATAATTTTTCGGTGGTTGCGATAGTTGGCCTTGCTAGTGAATACAGGGAAGTGGACGGGCAGGAAGGGCGCTACGTCAATGCCTGCCATGCGCATGCGTTCGAAGAAGCTGTGGCTGACCTTCCAACAGCCTACATCGTCGTAGATGACTCTTACTTCCACGCCTTCACGGGCCTTAGCAATCAAGGCGTCGGAAATGAGGTAGCCAAGTGCGTCGTCCTCGAAGATATACATATCGATGTGGATATGGTGCTTGGCCTGGGCTATGTCGTTGAGAAGACAGGGGAAGAAGGCGTAGCCGTCGGTCATAATGTCTATGAGGTTGTCCTTGAAGGGCAGGGAGAGGCTCTGGTTGACAAAGAGGTCCACCATCTGCTTGTGAGCCTCGGGGACTTTAAGGTCGTGCTGTTCCACGAAGTTAAGCATGGAGCGCTTGGACAGCTGGTCCAGGGATCGTTGGCTGACCAGCCGCTCTCTGCGGTGGTTGACGCCGAAGAAAAAATAGAAGATGATGCCGATAAGGGGTACGAAAAGGATAATCAGCGCCCACGCCATAGTCTTGGCGGGCTGCCGGTTGTCCATGACGACGTGGATGAGGGTGAGGGCTATGATGATCCACGAGAGGACGACTCCTATAATGTATATGTAATGCATAGATTAAACGATGACGTCAGAACCAAGCTGGCGGGCCAGCTCATTGCGGCGCTTCTGGGTTTCCTGGTAGTCGGGCATGATTTCCTTGATGCGACTCATGTCGTTTTTGGCTTCTTTCAGTTGACGTTGCAGGTCTTTCAGATGTTGGTTGACGATGTCCATGCGGAAGTCGAGTATCAGGTGGTTGATACGCTGACGCAGCTGTTCCTCGGTGTCCTTGACCACGAAACTGCGGCTGAGCTGGTGGGTCTCTATGCCCAGTGTGGCAGCCAGTTGACTGATGTGCGGGTCGGGGTGTTGCATGAAGTATCGGTCGGCCTTAAAGTTCTCGTCGGCGGAATGATCGACGGCTTCGCGTAAGATTTGGTTATAGAGGTCGTTGCTGAACGAGAGTCCGTCGCTGGCCATGTCGTAGTCGATGTATTGGGCTACGTTGAGATCAATGGTATTGCCGTCTTCGGTCTCCAGTCCGCTGTAGATAATACGGTCGCCGTATCGGATGATGTTTTGGACCAGCAGGCGCTCTATCTCCTTGTTCTGAGGAACCAGGCTGGAGAGTGCCGCCGTAGTGGCCGCAGAAGCTGCTGTGTCTGTTGGCTCAGTACTGGAATCCTGGTCTTGTTCGCGGTGGAGACGCTTGCGCTCTTCCTCATGTTCCTGGGCGATATACTTGTTGGTTTGAGAAATCAGGGTGGACTCGTTGACATCCAGGCGTTGCGAACAGTCTTTGATGTACTGGGTGCGTACCATGCTGTCTGGTATGACGGCAATGCTGCGGATGATGTTGTTGATGGCCTCGGCTTTCTTGATGGGGTCTTTCACACCCTTCAGCAGCAGCTCGGTCTTGAACTGGATGAAGTCGGTCTGGTGGACCTCGATATACTCCTTGAACTGTTGGGCGGTGTGCTTGCGGGCAAAGGAGTCTGGGTCGTCGCCGTCGGGCAATAGCAACACCTTGACATTCATGCCCTCGGCCAGCAGCATGTCGGTTCCACGCATGGCAGCATGGATGCCCGCCTCGTCGCCGTCATAGAGCAGTACGATGTTCTGGGTGAAGCGATGGAGTAGCTTGACCTGATAGTTGGAGAGCGCGGTTCCCGAGTTGGCCACTACGTTCTCCAGTCCGCACTGGTGCATGGCGATGACGTCGGTATAGCCTTCTACCATATAGACGCAGTCTTCCTTGACAATGGCTTTCTTGGCCTGATAGATGCCATAGAGCTCGCGCTCCTTGTGGTAGATATCGGAGTCGGGGGAGTTGACGTACTTCTGCTGGACACCCTTTGTGGCGGCATCCAACTTCCGACCGCCAAAGGCAACGACCTTGCCGCTGACGTTGAGCCAGGGAAAGATGGCACGACCGGCAAAACGGTCGTAGATGCCTCGCTCGTTTTGGATGGCAAGTCCCGTTTTGAGCAGGAACTCGTCCTTGTAGCCTTTGCGCTTTGCTTCATTGCACATAGCGTCGCGCTTGGTGAGAGCAAAGCCGAGTTGGAACTTGTTGATGATGTCGTCGCGGATGCCACGGCTACGGAAATACTGCTTACCGATAGCTTGTCCGTCAACATCGTTCTGCAGGATGTCGTGGAAATAGTCGCGAGCCCACTCATTGACGATGAACATCGACTCGCGCTCCGACTGTTCACGCTTCTCGTCGTCGGAGAGTTCACGCTCCTGAATCTCGATGTTGTATTTCTTGGCAAGCCAGCGCAGGGCCTCGGGATAGGTAATCTGCTCATGTTTCATGAGGAAGTTGACGGCATTGCCGCCTTCTCCACAGGAGAAACACTTACAGATCTGGCGGGCAGGAGAAACCATGAAAGAAGGAGTCTTGTCGTCATGGAAAGGGCATAGTCCCTTGTAGTTAACCCCCGCCTTGCGCAGGTTAACAAACTCGCCGACCACATCTACGATGTTGACGGCATCCATGATTTTGTCGATGGTGGCCCTGTCTATCATCTTAGAATAGCGACAGTGTGTACAGGTAAACCACTGCTGCCGGTATGGCGAGCAGGGAAGAGTCGAAACGGTCGAGCATGCCGCCATGACCGGGGAGGATTGTGCCAGAGTCCTTGATGCCTAAGGTGCGCTTGAAAAGACTCTCTATCAGGTCGCCCCAGGTGCCGAAGACGACAACGACCAGTCCTAATCCTAACCACTGGGGGAGGGTGAGCATACGGTCGTCCAGGAAATAGCTGATGGCATAGGCTGCGGCTAACACGAAGACAGCACCACCTACAGAACCTTCCCATGACTTGCCTGGGCTGATGCGTGGAAACAGCTTATGCCGTCCCAGCAGCGAGCCTACGCAATAGGCTCCGGAGTCGTTGACCCAAAGGAAAACGAAGATAGAGAGGGGCAGCAGGGTGTTGAACGTTACTACACCATTGTTGGTGGCGGTAAAAGCCAGCACATTCAGCATAGAGAAGGGAAGGGCTATGTACATCTGAGACAGCATAGTATAGGCCCAGTCCTGAATGGGGTCTGGATGTTTCAGGTAAAGCTCGGCAATCAACAAGTAGAGAATGGTAACCAGATAGGGGATGAAGACCACCGACTTGGCTGCACCGCCATAAAGGTCGCTACAGAAATAGGTCATGGCAAAGAAGAAATAGACGCCGGCCACGGTGGAGATGAAACGGTTGACATTCACATTCTCCCGTTCATTGACCAATCCTGTAAATTCCCAGATGGTCAGTCCGGTGACAATGCTGAACAGGAGTACCATAGCTTCCGGTCTGAGAAAAGAAGCCACGATGGCTGCCACGAAAATGATACCTGTGATGGTACGCACAATAAAGTTCTTCATATTTTTAGTTATTTGGTTTCGTCGTTTTCCGCATGCTCCTGGTTGTCAGGATGATCGGAACTGGGTTGGGCCTCTAGTGCTTTGGCTTTTTGGGCTTCGGCTTCCAACTCTTTGCCCCGGCGCTCAGCCATCGCCTCTGCCTCGGCACGCTGCTGGGCCTCGATGAGCTCCTCTGCACGACTGGTCCAAGGACGTTTGCCGAAAATCTTCTCTACATCATCGGCAAAGATGACCTCACGTTCCACGAGCAACTGAGCCAGTTGGGCATGACCGTCCTTGTGGTCGGTCAGTATCTGCTTGGCACGCTCGTACTGCTCGTTGACCATCTTCAGCACCTCCTCGTCCATCAGTTTGGCTGTGCTCTCAGAATAGGGCTTTTGGAAAGAATACTCCTGCTGGTTATAGTAGCAGAGGTTGGGCAGTTTCTCACTCATACCTGCATAGGCCACCATGCCATAAGCCTGCTTGGTGGTGCGCTCCAGGTCGTTCATGGCTCCCGTGGAAATATGACCGATAAACAACTCTTCAGCAGCACGGCCGCCAAGGAGTGAACACATCTCGTCAAGCATGGCCTCCTTGGTTTGCATGACACGTTCCTCTGGCAGGTACCAGGCGGCACCCAAGGCACGACCACGAGGCACGATGCTGACTTTGACCAGGGGGTTGGCAAACTCGGTGAACCAGGAAATGGTGGCATGTCCGGCCTCATGGATGGCGATAGACCTCTTCTCAGCCTCGGTCATCACCTTGGTCTTTTTCTCCAGTCCTCCGATGATGCGGTCAACGGCATCCAGGAAATCTTGTTTGCCTACCTTCTCGCTGTTATGGCGAGCGGCTATCAGGGCTGCCTCATTGCATACGTTGGCAATGTCGGCACCCGAGAAACCGGGCGTCTGACGAGCCAGGAAGTCGATGTCGAGGTTCTCGTCCAACTTCAGCGGCTTCAGGTGTACAACGAAAATCTCCCTACGTTCGTTGAGGTCGGGCAGGTCAACATGTATCTGACGGTCGAAACGACCGGCACGCATCAGTGCAGAGTCCAACATGTCGGCACGGTTGGTGGCGGCCAGTGTGATGATGCCACTGTTCGTACCGAATCCGTCCATCTCGGTCAAGAGGGCATTCAACGTGTTCTCGCGTTCATCGTTACCACCCATGGCTGGATTCTTGCTGCGGGCTCGACCAACGGCGTCAATCTCATCAATGAAGATGATACAGGGTGCTTTGGACTTGGCTTTCTCAAACAGGTCGCGAACACGGCTGGCACCAACACCTACGAACATCTCGACAAAGTCAGAACCTGACATCGAGAAGAAAGGAACGCCAGCCTCACCGGCTACGGCCTTGGCCAAAAGAGTCTTACCTGTTCCTGGAGGACCAACGAGGAGGGCTCCCTTGGGTATCTTACCTCCCAGGTCGGTGTATTTCTGCGGGTTCTTCAGGAAATCTACAATCTCCTGCATCTCCTGTTTGGCACCAGCTTGACCGGCAACGTCCTTAAAGGTGATGCCGAGCTCGCCACCTTTTTCATACATTTGGGCCTTAGACTTGCCGACGTTGAAGATGCCGCTACCGCCGAAGCCTCCACCGCCTCCGCCCATGCGACGCATAATGAACATCCAGACGAAGATGATACCGGCAAAGAATAAGATATTCATTACCAAAGAGTTGAAGAATTCGCTATCCTTGGAATTGTCGTACTGGAATTTTCCTGAGAACTTTTTCTCCTCACGGGCTTGGTTCACAAACTGTTCCACCTGGTCCACTGAACCGAAGTTCACGGCGACGCTGGGTGTCTTTCCTGTCTGCTGGACACCCTGATGGAATACGTCACGGATATGCTCGGGTTTGACATACATCTGAAGGGTATTGCTGTACTTGTTGACCACAATCTTGTCGGCATAGCCTTTCATGACCATCGTCTTGAAGTCAGAATAACTCGTTTCTGTGTGTACGCTTGAATTCTCCTTGCCTGTGGTGAGATAGAGCGTGACAAGGAGGATGAGAACAATGCCGTAAATCCAGTTCATGTTGAACTTGGGCATGTTCATCTGAGGTTTCTTGTTATTTTGTTGCTGATTGTCCATGCAATAATCCTATTTGTTAAGTTAATCCAAGTCGGGGATATGAGTCAGTGTGGCGTCGTCCCACAGGTGCTCCAGGTCGTAGTATTCTCGTACGTCGGGCAAGAATACGTGAACCAAAACGTCACCGTAGTCCATGGCTACCCATTGTGCATTTTCTAAACCGGCCACTTTCGATGGTTTCTCACCAAGTTCGTTGCGAGCAAAGTCGCCTATTGACTCGGTGATAGCCTCTACCTGGGCTGGTGATGAACCTTGGCAAATAATGAAATAGTTACAAATGGCTCCATCAATGCCTTTCAGGTCGGCAACTACAATGTTTACCCCCTTCTTTTCCTGTATCCCTCTTGTGATTGTTTCTACGAGTGTTGTTGTTTGTTCCATTAATATTATTAAAGATGTGAATTTGAACTACAAAGGTACACTGAATAATCGTAATTAAGGTAAGAATAACGAAAATTTTGCGGTTTTTTATAAAAAAATGCCTTTTTTTTTTGTTGTTTCAGAAAAATGCACTACCTTTGCACCCGCAAAACGACAAAAACGTTTCCGCTCTTTGAAAAATTGGGGTATGGTGTAATGGTAACACTGCAGATTCTGGTCCTGCCTTTCCTGGTTCGAGTCCGGGTACCCCAACTCAAGAAATCGCTAAGTAGAAATAATCACTTAGCGTTTTTTTGTATTTATTCGTAACTTCTTAAATTAACACAAAAAAAGAATGAAGATGAAAAAAGTGATAGCCTGTTTGTTAGCCTCTTTAGGCCTGAATACAGCCTGTGCACAGGCGAGTTATGAAAATGCAGACGTGAAAGGATTTGCAGTGTTGATGAACGATCCTAACGTCGTGGTGTTGGATGTCCGTTCTGCCGAAGAGTTCAAAGAAGGCCACATTGAGGGGGCTGTTAATATAGACCAGGCACCAGACAACTTCATTGAGAAGGCTAAGGCGGCTCTTCCCATAGACAAGACGATAGCTGTGTATTGCAGAAGCGGAAAACGCTCGGCTAATGCTGCAGGAAAATTAGCTGCGGAAGGCTACAAATGTATGAACCTGAAAGGGGGCATCTTGGCATGGAAAGGAGCAAAGATGCCTGTTACAACAGATACTTACGAGGTGGACGTGTTCAAGACCAAGAGTGGAAAGACGGTGAAGTTTCACGCCTTGGTGCATGCCAGTATCCGCATAGAATATGACGGGAAGGAGATAGAGATTGATCCTGTGAGGAAACTTGGCAACAAGACGATTGACTATAGTGCGATGCCTAAGGCTGACTATATCTTCGTGACGCATGAGCACGGCGATCACTTTGACAAGGAGGCTATCAAATTGCTGGCAGGTGACAAGACACAACTTGTCATGAACAAGCGGTGCGCGGATATGTATGGCCCATGTGCCGTGTTGTACAATAACCAGAGCGCTACGTTGGGTGCCGTTGAGGTGGAGGCCGTTCCTGCCTATAATACGACGGAGGGTCGCACGCAGTTCCACCCGAAAGGTCGCGACAACGGCTATATCCTGACCCTTGACGGGTTACGCATCTATATTGCCGGTGATACGGAAGACATTCCGGAGATGCAGGATATCAAGGACATTGACATCGCCTTCCTGCCTTGCAATCAGCCCTATACGATGAAACCAGAACAACTGGTGAAGGCTGCCAAGACGGTAAAGCCCAAGGTACTTTTCCCTTATCACTACGGACAAACGGATCTCAGCAGCATCCCGGAACAGTTGAAAGGGGAGGGAATAGATGTCAGAATCAGACACTACGAATAAGATTCCTGTTGCCTTCCTGACTTAATCTCTGATAGGCAAGTCTCTCGTCTCCATTGGCAAGAAGGATGATGCCACAATAGTAAAAACCATGCTTCAAGATGTTATGTTGCATGATAAGGTTGTCCCTATGGGTATCAATGCGGATATTTGCATCATGCGAGAAGCAGAAGTCCATGATGGTGTTGAAGATGCCGTGAACCTCTGGATAACTAGCGATGCGATGAATGACATGATAGGGCAGAGTGTCATCTATCCATTCACCGTCATATATCTTGGAGTAGGTAGGTTCAGGAGAAGGAAGGAATGCAAAATAGGCGACGATACTACCCTCATCCTCGATGACAAAGCCGCCATGCTTCTCCATATCGCTGAAGATAACTGTCTCAGACGGGTAGCCATCTCCCCATTGATGCATATTTCCAGACTGTCGCATAATTCTTTTCGCAGCCTCCATCACCTGCATGATTCCGGAGATGTCTGTTGGCTTTATCTCTCTGACTTTTCTCATTACTTAAATTAGAGTGTAATTTTGGTGTTGGTTGTAACGTGTCATCGCGGCCGTTGAACAG
>Ga0326513_10004199_pt1 | contig 10352 bp, 9 predicted proteins | sample 2_2465_0518_D_FD_203654 | JGI IMG/M metagenome (GOLD analysis project Ga0326513, IMG submission 203654) | Bovine rumen microbial communities from UC Davis, California, United States - 2_2465_0518 | ecosystem: Host-associated > Mammals > Digestive system > Stomach > Rumen | place: USA: California... | reverse complement strand
TATGTAACAATAGCTATGTTAGGTGGAGAAGGAGATGTTGAAGGTGAATTTATATTTGTTAAACAATCTGAGTTTAACACTTATAAAGATACTTAGACTGCTCAAAGAACTTCAGACCTTCAGAATATAGAAACTAACTATTTACAAAAAAATACTAATATTCCTGTTACTTCCGTTATTACTACCTTAATTACTGATGGAACTAATCAACTTTCCATTGGTGATGTTTTAACATTCAAAGGTGATGAAATTGCTCTAAAGAAAGATGTTCCAGTAATGGTAACACTCACTAAATCTGCTTATCAAACCTTAGTAACTAATGAAGAAGTAAATCCTGACGTATATTATTATATAACTGATGATTCTGATACTTATGTGTTAGCTTCTCAATTATCCGATTATTATACAAAGGCTGGAATAGAATCTTATATTGCTGGCAAAAATTATACTAAAGCAGAAGTTGATAATTTAATTGGAGCTTTGTCTTTCTATACACAAGAACAATCAGATGCTAAATATGTTACTAATCAAGCTTTGGCTACAACACTAGAGGATTACGTAACTATTGCAATGCTTGGTGGAGATGATATGGAAGGGCAATTTATCTTTGTTAAGGCTTCAGATTATGCTGATGATCAAGAAGCAGCTGCACAACAAAGAGTTTCTGATTTAGCTAACATTGCTGATACTTATGTAGAAAAGAATTCTGATGCTACACTTAATTCTCTTGAAACTTCTACAATTAAAAGCGGGGCTAATACAGTATCAATTTCTAATACAGTCAAACTTAACGATGAAGACTTAGCATTTAGTAAAGATGTTCCTGTTATAAGAGTAATTTCTCAAGAAGCTTATGAAGAATTGCAAGAGAAAGATCCAAATATATATTATTTAATATATGGAACCGATGAAAATCTTGCATTTGTAACTGCTCAAGAATTACAAAGTTATTATACTAGATCTCAAACTGATGTTTTATTAACAGAATTACGTAATAGATGTGATGCTCTTGAAGCAAGAATATATGCACTTGAAAATCCTGAATAATTATGATAATATATAGAAACGGAAAGTATGTCGATACAGATAAAATAAACCAAACTTAGGGCATTAAAGGGGATCCAGGTCCCCAAGGCCCTAAAGGAGACCCTGGTCCTAAAGGTGATACCGGTCCATAGGGTGCTGCTGGAACTACTGATTATAATAATCTATTAAATAAACCAAATTTAGATAAATTTTAGGTAGATTATTCTAAGCAATATTTAACATTTACTGCATTAGAAAATACTACATTTACATTTACAACTAATGCATTACAATATAGTTTAGATGATGGCGCTACTTGGACTACATTAGCTGCCAATACTGCTACACCTACTATAAATGCCGGAAATAAGATACTTTGGAAACAAACTGGTTTGACACGTACTGCGGATAATGGCATAGGTACATTTTCTACAACTGGTAATTTTAATGTTTCAGGTAATATAATGTCTTTATATTATTATGATGATTTTACTGATAAGACAGATTTGGTAGGTAAAAGTTATGCATTTAAAACATTATTTCAAAATTGTAATAAATTAGTTAATGCAAAAAATCTTATATTACCAGCAACTACATTATCATGGTATTGTTATAGTGATATGTTCAGTGGTTGTACATCATTGATAACAGTACCAGAATTGCCTGCAACCACATTAAATTATGCATGTTATGATGGTATGTTTGAAGGTTGTACATCATTAACAATAGCACCAGAATTACTTGCAACTTCATTAGCAAAAAATTGTTATCAAAGTATGTTCTCTGGTTGTACATCATTAACAATAGCACCAGAACTTCCTTCTACTACATTAGCAAATGATTGTTATGAGGGTATGTTTCTTGGTTGTACATCATTAGTAACCACACCAGAATTACCTGCGACTACATTAGCACATGGCTGTTATCAAGATATGTTCAATGGTTGTACATCATTAACTAAAGCACCAGAATTACCTGCGACTACATTAGCAAATTATTGTTATAAAGGTATGTTCTATAAATGCTCATCATTAATAACAGCTCCAGAACTTCCAGCGACTACATTAGCAGAGCATTGTTATGCTAATATGTTCTCTGGTTGTACAAAACTTAATTATATTAAGTGTTTAGCAACTGATATATCTGCAAGTTTTAGTACATATGGTTGGTTAAATGGTGTTGCAGCAACTGGTATATTTATTAAGGCCGCTTCTATGACATCTTGGTCTACTGGAACTAAAGGTATACCCTCAGGATGGAATATATATACAGAAAGTGAATGGAAAGAAGTTAGACATTATGAATTTTCTAATCTTAATAATAAAATTTCTAATCTTAATGTTACTCATACTTTTGTTAAAAATGTTATTAATCATAATTCTATTGAAATTTGGATTGATGATTTTTCTAAAGTAAGTGTACAAGAAATGTATGATAATTATGTAAATAAAAATGGTGGTTATAAACAATATCATTTAACTCAAGACACATTAACAATAAATAATATTACTTATTATATTTGGAAAAGTAATGATGAATATGATTATGACTATTCTAGAGCATATCTTTTAACAACAACTAATGATTATGATGAATTATTAAATCAATCATTAAGTGAAGATATAAATAATGATTTTACATCTTTTGGAGGTTTCTTAAATGAAGATCATGAAGAATCATATATGGATGAAAATAATAGAATTCAATATATTCTTAATGTTGAACAAAATAATGATGATTTATATATATATGTTGATAATATCAAATTACATGGGTTTGATGAACGAACATTAGATAATTATATTGATGGCCCAGAAATATGTGGTTGTAATCCATATCAATTAACTTCAGATACAATTGATATAGATGGAGAATCATATTATATATGGGTAAATATAGCAGAAAGTATGTATATTGAATATGAAATTGACTATTCCACTGGTGTACATTATCTATTAACAACAACAAATGATCGTGAAACATTAGTAAACACATCAGTTGAATCAAGTAAATATAATTTAGCTGTTAAACCAAATAATTGCATATTTGCATTTATGAGTGAAGATAATGAAATATATGGAGAATCATCCGCAAAAAATGTAATAGTTAAAGTAGAATAAGATGTGGAAAATAATATAATAGTTATAAAAAAAATAAGAATAGGTTCAACAGTATTTTTTGAATCATTTACGGATTTCAAATCAAAAGATATTGATGAATTATGTATAATATCGAAACCTATCAATAATAAAAATACATCATTTTGTTTAAAAGCAAATAAAAAAGATTTGATATTATATCCTAAATTAACTAAAGAAGAGTTTATTGATGCTGATTTGAAAGTAAATGACGCTTTGAAAATTGGTAAATATCTTGTACCTGAATTTATTGAATATATTGGATTAACTATTGATGATTTACATAAATTAAAACCTTTGGTTGATAAATTAGATACAAAGCATATTTATGAAAAATCAATATATGATGATTACATAAATAATGGTAGTTTTAGTTTAACTGATGAACAACTAAAAATTGCATATAACATATATAAAAACAATAAAAAGAAATAATTATGTTTAAAACCATAGAAGCACTTCATGACAATGTAACTAATACAGGATTTTATCCATTAACTCATGAACAAGCAGTAATAGGCAACGATGAAGTTGATTTAGAAACAAAACTTAAAAAGATAAATAATGATATCTCAAAAAGTCTTATAGATTATAGTAAAGAATATTTAACAACAGAAGCTTTGGAAGATGGTACGATTTCATTCATTATTAATAAATTAATAAATACTGATTTATTAACATCTATAAGTTATTCTGTTGATAATGGTACTACATGGACAACTATAAATAATAAAGATGATAAAAAGGATAATATTCAGATAGATATTAATGTAAATGAAGGTGATAAAATATTATGGAAAGGTAATGCTTTAGCTTTATCTAATGATAATGATTGTGTTTCTGGTTTTGTTTCAAATATACAAATTAATGTATATGGAAATATAATGTCATTATTATATGATGATAACTTTATAAACCAAACATCTTTACCAAATGTGGGATATAATTTCTATGAATTATTTTCAGATAATTTTAATGCTGGTGCTAATATAATAAATACATCTAATTTAATATTACCAGCAACTACATTAGCAGATAATTGTTATAGTGGTATGTTCGGTGGCTGTAAATCATTGACAACTGCGCCTGCATTGCCTGCAACTACATTAGCAAGTTATTGTTATTTAAATATGTTCAATGGTTGTACATCATTGACAACCACACCTAATTTACCTGCAACTACATTAGCAATTAATTGTTATGGTAGTATGTTCCGTGGTTGTACATCATTGACAACAGCTCCTGAACTTCCTGCAACTACATTAGCACAAAATTGTTATGCTAATATGTTTTATGGTTGTACATCATTGACAACTGCTCCAGAATTACCAGCAACTACATTAACACAACGTTGTTATTCTGGTATGTTTGAAGACTGTACAGCTTTGACAATGGCGCCGGAATTACCTGCAACTACATTAGTAAAGAGCTGCTATGAAGATATGTTTAATGGGTGTACATCATTAAATTATATTAAATGCTTAGCAACTAATGCACTCACAATTAAGGCTACATACCATTGGGTTATTGATGTTTCATCTATTGGTACATTTATAAAAGTTGATAATATGGCATCTTGGGCTCAAGGAGATTCTGATATACCTTTAAGATGGACAGTTTATACAGAATCAGAGTATGAACTTGTAAGGAAACATGAGCTTAATGAGGTGAATAATAATTCTGTTCATTTGACTGAGCAATCCCTTACAGTTGAACAACAGCAAACGGTTAGACATAATATAGGGGCATCGAGCAGTCTTGAGACGTAGATTATCATGTCTCAATTAGTGGATTTAAGGAAAATAGACAACCATATTGTAAAGGATCTTGGATACACAGGTATTAATATGGGTGGAGGAGAGGACCTTTGTTCTCAGGTCATAAACTGTGGCGACAATAAAATTGCATGGTTACTGTTTACGTTTACAAGTGGAGGAAGTATTGTCACAGCTATGGTACATCAGACACATAATGAAACGACTACAATACAAACCATTTTCTTTACTACAAGAGTGAGTGAGAGAACGATTACGTTTACAAACAATCAAAGAACTGAAGTTCAGTCAGTCGGCGGCTGGAGCACAGTAACTACTTTATTCGGTGTTAATGCAACTAGCAGTAACGTAATGCTAAGATTACTGAACCCACTTCTCAAGGACAGTAACGGACTGTATACGCTTACATTACCGAGTGTGAACTCCAGTACAGCCGGGGTTATGACACCAGAGGACAAAAGCAAACTCGATGCATTACCTTCGTCTTCTGAGTTTAATGATTTAAAAACTCGTATATTAAAATTAGAGCAAGCTCTGTCTAATGCAAATATACCTATTCCGGAGTAATAATTGCCTATTATTTCAGTAATGTTAAGTTCAGGTAATTCTTTGTTGGAAACTCCTTGAAATTATATATTATTGAAATAATAGGTAGATTTTCATTTTTAATAGAAGTATTAAAAACACAATGTTTAGAAAATGTTATAAACAAACTAGCAACAGATATTTAACCTTAACTTTTAATATCTCAATACTATGATATATAAAGGTGGTAAATTAATACTAGAAGTCGACCAGAATGTAAGAGAAATGGTCGAGCAAGTTGAGCAACTAACTCAAAAAAGTATAGGAGCTATATACAAAGGTTCTCAATTAGTATGGCGCACTGTTTATAAAGCTATTAAGAGCTGTTATAGTAGTGGGACATGGTTAGGAGATAAACTTTGGACACCAGATGATACTTGGAAAAATATCTAATAAACTAAGAAATGGCAAAAAGAGAAAACTTAGCACATCCAATTGAAAGTTTTAATGAAATTTGGGACCAACGTACAGGACAAGAAGTTGAAACTTTCATTACGGATAAATTAGAAAAGGCAGAAGGAGAAAAGATTATAGGTATGTCTTACGTGGATTAGCAACTAGTTCTTCATAAAGCTAATAATACTACCGTTTCAGCAGAAGTATCGGTTATTACACCTACTTACTACTATGGTATAAAGCTTTATGGAATTAGAGTAGATAGTGATAACAATAAAATTTATACTGCCGCAAACAATGATGTCACTGTCCAATATACTCCTCAACGAAAAGTCGAAGTAGGCGTAATATTGTATGCTATTTCTAGAACTACTACTGATACTGATCAATTAGGCCCCTTTGACGTTAAGTTCTAGTTAGGAAATCAAAGAAATATATTTAGGGTAAATAACGTTCCTTACGCTGATTGTATTATCGACAACGGCGTACTTGTTGGAGTGAATTATCCTGACCCAGAGAATCATATTACTTGGGTAGATATTACTTCTTTATTTGCTACTTCACAAACTGACGCAAAGTTATCTGCTATAGTTCAAGCAGATACCACAGCTAATAATGAATTAGCTCTTAAAGTTACTGTTCAAAAGATTAGTCTTTCTTACTCTAGTTCAACTTCTGTATTAGTCCATAATAATATGGCGCAGTTTACTTTAGTAGGAGGTAGCACTAATGATTACAAACTAGAAGGATTTAATAACGGTGTTAATTTCACAACTGATAATGGTAGTTTAATTGTTTCTAATTTAACTCCCGGACTTAATCAATTAGTTGTTAGAGCTAAACATAATTTAATCGCAGATATTTATACTGATTGGGTAAATATTGATTTAATTTATACTGAAGGATTAGAAGATACTACAATAGCTATTAATAAAGTTAACAAAACTATTCCAAACAATGGTGTTGCTACTCTTTATGAATTAACTATTTATAGTCCTAACTTAGACGCTGCAAATCTTACAACTTACTTGGAAGGTTCAGAACCACAGGATGAAAATCCAACTAATGTTGTAAAATATGAAGTTATCGGCGCCGCTTCTTATGACAAAGATAATACTTATAAGACATCTTATAAGAAATATATGGAAATCAACGGAACAAGTAATGAAAGATACTTAATGGTTAACACCGGAAATTCTTTCTATCAGTTCTATGAAGCATTTACTAATCCTGTTACAGGAGATGTTTCTGCTCCTTCATATCCATATAAATCAATGGTTATTGAAGCAATTGATAATACTTTAACATATTATCAAGATATTAATCCTTCATTAAACTATGACCAATCTACTGGTCGTTCAAATAACGTACTTGTAACTGCCGACTATGCTGTTGGAGGTTTACAAGCTAATGTGAATCCAAATCTTGAGGTATCTGATGGATGGAGAGAAGAGGGAGATAGAACATTATTTAGAGCTTCTGCTCAAGCTAATCCTATTTTAAGTACTCCTCTTCCATTAAACTTAGGAACTCAATTTACTATTGAGATGGGTTTCAAAACATACAATGTTTCTGATAGAAGTCAACCTATCTTATCAATAGGTAACTTCCAACTAAGACCTGCTCAATTCTGTTGGAATACTAATGACGAAGTATTATTCAATGCTCGTAATGCTCAATTCCAAGTTGGCAAAGAAACCCATGTTATAATGACTGTTCAAGGTGGTTACACTATAAATAAGAACGATGCTTATTATCCTGATTATCTTGGAGAGTTTCAAAGCAGTTTTGATTCAGCAATGACTAATACTTCTTTCAACTTAGTTCGTATCTATGTAAATGGAACTATTGATAGAGAAATTATAATTAATGATGCAGAACTTTCTACTTTCCGTAATGCTGACCTTAGAATCGCCCCTACTGCTGCTGATATCGACTTATACTTATTTAGAGTATATAACACCACTGCACTTAGCATGGATGCATGCTTACAAAACTACATTTCTTTCTTACCTACTAAGGAAGAAAAAATTAAAGTATATGAAGCTAATGATTTATTAAATGCTAATGGTGAAATTTCATTTGATAAATGCTTTGAAAAATATAATACTATTGTTTATGTTCTTCCTGAAGGTTGCCGATTCCCTAATAGAGGTTGGGGTAAAGCTGATGGCGAAGCTAAAAAAGATATGGCAGAATTTCCAATAACATTGTTTGTTAATTATGCTAATCCTGAAACTAATAAACAGCATGGTGGTAAATTAACTGATATTACTCTTACTGCCCAAGGTTCTTCTGCTATGCGTTATCTTATCTGGAACTGTCAAACTGCTTTAGGTAAGTTTAAGGATAAGAGAGTTAATGATGAGGGACAATATTTAGACAAGAATGGTGAACCTTTAACAGGTGATGACGCTGCTAAAAAAGCACAAGTATTAAAGAGAAAGAGTTCCTTTATTGCTTATAGCGATAATAACTTTGACAAAGAAACTAAAACATTTAAAGAGGAAGCTACTACTACATGGAATAACTATTACATTATGCCTCCTTACGATGGAATGCAATTTGATGATAGATCTAAGGTAAAGAAATTAGTAGGTAAAGTAAACTTTGCATCTTCACAACAATCTCATAAGATTGGAATCATGAAACTTTACGATGATGCCTATAAGAAAGCTAATGGTATTCTTTTAACAGGCGGTCGTAAAGGTGCTCGTGAGGAACCATTCTTATACTTCTATTGGGAATCTAATAAAGCTCCTAATAAAGCAGGTAAGATGACCAAAGAACAAAATAGTAATAAAGATTTATGGAAGACTTGGGGTGAGGATTCTGTACAAAGAGCAGAACTTGCAGAATTATTCAATAATCCTGATGTTCATTTCATGGGATTTCAAACTTGGGGTTCTGCTAAAGCAGATGATGCTACTTATGGTTACAGCGAAGATATTACTCCTGAATATCTACTAATAGAAGGTGGTGAAAATACTGACCCAGCTGTAAACTTTAGAGTACCTTGGCACGCTCTTCAAAGAGCTGTTGGAGAAGGTTCCGCTAAACAATTAGGTGATGAACCTATACCAACTTATCAAGAATCATTAGCTGCCCCTTGGGAAAAATTACTTATAAGTGACGAATCTATAGTATATTAGACTCGTGGTGCTCTTGATGTTGATTATGGTGTGGCTGAACTAATAGATGGATCTGATAAGAAATACTTTGAAATTGCTGAAGAAGCATATGATACACTAAAGTTTTACAGAACTTTCCATGATTATGTGTATACTCACGATTACACATTCAAAGTAACTACTGGTCCTGCTACTGGTCAAGAATGGGCAACATACTTAGGTGACTTAGATACTACATTTAAGTATTGTGTAAGCAGATCAATGTCATTCCAATCTGGTGACACAGTATATCAATTACAAAAAGGTGATCTTATTAGATACGAAGAGTATTCTAAGAAGTGGGTTCCTGCTGGCGTATCTTACGATACTGCTAATCATCAATGGAATAGCCTTAATGTATATACTATTACAGGATTAGCTACTAACATATCATTCGAGAATGTTAGAGATACTATGAAAGCTATGTTTAGAGAAGGTATACAATCATCTGCAACAGAAAATGGTATCGGTGAATTCATTGACGTTGCTGATATAGCTTTCCACCAAGCTCTAATTAAATTCGTGTCTGGTACTGATAACAGAGCTAAAAATACATACTTCCAAGTATTAGGAAAGATTATGAAAGAAGTTCCTAATCCTGAATATGATGCTGAAAATAACAATGGAGTTCCTCAAACTATTTGGGTACAAGATGAAGATAAGAATGGTTATAAGATTAGATTAATGCAAGATGACGTTGATACAGTTCTTTTAACTGATAACTCGGGTCTTCAAACTAAACCTTATAACTTACTTGAAACATCATATAGAGAAGAAGATAAGAAACATTGGGGTGATTCAAATAACATATTCTTCTATATGTTTGACCAATGTTTCGAACCAGAAATTAAGACTCAATTAAAACAAATTATAGATTTTGCATTTGCTAACGGTAATAAGATGGATAATAAAGATAATTATTTTTATAAAGTATACTTTAGTGTGACTGATATGTTTCCAGCAGTAGCATATAATCATACATCCAAAATATATTACGAGAATGCGCAATTTGTAAAAAACAGTAATGCTATAAGAGATCTTTATACTAACAATAATATTGCTCCTATTGAACAAGCTCACGGTTCTTCTATATCTTCAGAAAAAGATTTTATGTCAAGACGTCTAGCTTTCTTAGGCTCTTACGTAGGTTCTTCTGCTGCTATGGGAGTAACATCATTGATTACTGCTTCTTCCGGTGGTAATGGTGATAAAATGAGATTGCTTATGACATTTGAACCTTATCAAGATTTCTATCCTCGTTA
>Ga0326513_10004198_pt1 | contig 10353 bp, 11 predicted proteins | sample 2_2465_0518_D_FD_203654 | JGI IMG/M metagenome (GOLD analysis project Ga0326513, IMG submission 203654) | Bovine rumen microbial communities from UC Davis, California, United States - 2_2465_0518 | ecosystem: Host-associated > Mammals > Digestive system > Stomach > Rumen | place: USA... | reverse complement strand
TAACTCTTTTGAGTCTTTTGATACACATACTCTAGAAGTTTATAATGGTAAGATAAGAAGACTTAAATCTGGTTATATAATTTTAAATGATATAGATTATGCAAGGTTAATTATGAATTATACATTTAAGATTACTAAAATTTTACATTTTAAAGTTGGTAAATATGAGACTATTCCAGAGTGTCTTGAAAAATTATTAGATAGTCTTGCTTATGATAAGATAAAGTATAAAGAACTTCTTAAAAGAGCTAAAGCAAAAGGAGATACATTAGAAATCGAAGAATATGAAAATAAACTTTCATTTTCAAAGAAGTGTTATAACGGTTCTTATGGTATGCTAGTTGAAAATAAGGTTAGACAGAAAATTGAAGAATTAGCAGATGTTCTTAATGTAACAACAACTGAAGCGAGAAATAGTGATGAGTTTAAAGCTGCATATAGAGACATTTTATACTCATTATACGGAGACAATCCTAAATTACCTACAACCTATGAAATGGGTGTACAAACAACAGCTTTTGCAAGATTATATTGGGTTTACACTTCAAATCATTTTGAAGAAAACAATACTAATGAAGTATTATATGGTGATACAGATTCACAAAAAGTTATAGGTGATTCATATAAATTCATTGATGGGTGGAATGATTATATTGAAACAACTATTAAGAAAAAATTTCCAAAAGTTGTTAAAGCTTGGACATTTGATAACGAATTTCATTGTCTTGGTGTATGGGAAAATGAGGGAAAATATCCTATCTTTAGACAGTATGGTGCTAAACGTTATTTACATACAAACTATTATCCAGACAATAAAACAATTGAACTTATTTATACATGGTATAATAAAAATGGTGAAATAATTAGACCTTATGAAAAAAGATATAAGGAATTAACGGATAATATTAAAACCATCGTAAATCACAAAGTAAAATCAATTGATGTTGTAAAAACATGGGATAAGAAAAATAAAACTTTTGATTTTACAGATTTATTAACTGATACTGATATAAAGAAAATTGAAAAAGAACTTAACGTAAAGTGTAAAATTGAGGAAAAGATGTCAGTTACTTTTGCAGGAATTAATCCAAAAGTGTTAGAATATCATCTCTATTCAACTTATCCGGATTCTCGTTCTCGTTTAAATAAATTATTTGATGGAGATGATGGAAATGATGGTAAATTAAAAATAAGTGCTGAAGAAAGTAAAAAACTTACACATACTGCTGTAGATTTATATAAAGTAAGATATAATGGAAAACTTTATGATGCAGTAAGTATAGATGTTGACAGCCCTGTAGACTCAAGTTCTTTTGTAATACTTAAAGAACAGTGTTATGAGAGTGATATCAATAGCCTTGTAGATGCATACATGAGAGTCAAATCTATGGATTCGTCAATAGTATTTAGATTTCAGTAAGAAAAGGAGAATTATTATGAGATTTGAATTTTATAAAGTATATGAAGAACATGAACTTGATAGAGTTTATTATAAGAATGGAAAAATTCGGGGTGAATTTCATCACGAACCTTGTAGAAAAAATGAAAGCTATGAATTAGATTTAACACATTGTGCAGATGATGAATTTCTTGCTTTTATAAGTGTTATTTCAATAACAACTAACAAAGATACATTAGAATTAACAGGATTTCTAAAATATTATGATAAAGGTGTCGATTATTATACATTTGATCTTGATTCTTTAATTAAAGAACTTGATATGAAAGGGGTGATTGAATATGAATAATACAGAAACTGAACAAGCTTACAAAGGAAGAGTAGAGTCCTTAGAGGCTCTACTTGCGACTTATAAAGTCATAATAGAAGAACAAAGTAAACAAATTAAACTATTACATGAATTCATTAGGAAAGGACTAGATAATATATGAAAGTTATTATAAGAGATGGTAAGTTATTTGATCCAAAGACTGGATATGAGGTTCAGTTAAACAAACGTTATCTGTATGAAACAGAATTAGAATCATTTAAATACCTTGCGGACAACACTGAGGTAGAGATAAACAACTGTTGGAGAAGTGAGGATATTCGTTCTGAAGAGTGTACTATTCTTTATGGAAGTTCAATAGCTTTCTCAATAAAATCTGCTTACAGTAAAGATGATGTGCCTGACGCAAAAGAGTATGAACAGACCCTTATAGATAAAGAAACTACTTTACAAGGGGATGATACAAATGGAACTTCAGGAACTTGCAACAATGATAACGAATGTAGGGTTTCCGATAGTTTGCTGTATAATAATGTTCAAAATGAATCAGAATCTTTTGACCAAATTTCAGGAGACAATACAAAATAATACAGAAGCTGTCCATACATTACAGAAATCATTAGACATTATTTTAAAAACTATAAAGGAGAGAAAGTAAATGAGACTATTTCACCATAAAGATAAAGATGAAGAGTACTATTCTCCCACACAAATTGATAAAACAAAAGCTGTATATCGCTTAATTATAGGTGAACGTAGTAACGGTAAGACTTATTCAATAATTAGAAAAGCCATACAGTATTATTGTAAACATGGCGTACCTTCAGCATATGTAAGAAGGTACGCTGAAGAATTAAAACCAGGTAACTTAACTAAATTAATTCACCCTCACAGCGAGTTAATAAGGAAACTTACAAAGGGTAAATACGATGACTATGTTTATAGAACAAATGCGTTTACTTTTTGTAGATATGATGAAAATGGAAAAATTGTTGAAAAAGATACTCAACCGTTTCTATATACAGCAGCTTTGTCTACTTGGGAAAGAACGAAAGGTGCAGACAGAGGTGAGATTAAGTACTTTATATATGATGAGTTCTTAACCAGAGATGGTTACTTATCTAATGAGTTTTCTAAGTTTGCTAACTGTCATAGCTCATTTGTAAGAAACCGTGAAGGTGTTATAACTTATATGCTAGCCAATACAGTTAATGCGGATTCCGTTTATTGGGAAGAAATGGGTATCGAAAATGTTGAAAAGATGAAACAAGGTGATATTTATTTTTATGAGTATAATAATGAAAAGCTGACTGTAGCTGTAGAGTATTGTCTACATGCAACAGCTAAACAGAATGTTGAATATTATTATGCTTTTGATAATCCGTCACTGGAAATGATAAAGACAGGTAGTTGGGAAACTGATAAATACCCTCATCTTGAAGGCTTTTCAATATCACAGGAGAACATACGATATATATTTTACTTACAGTACAACAGCAAATTATTAAAAGGTAATATCGTATTTGACCAACGTAATAACGATTACTTTATATTCTTTCATAAATTTGGTAATTCTAATTATAAATTAAAGAAAACAGACATACTGTTTACAAATTGTCCAACAACTAATGTATTTCATTTTCATAAAATAGGTGAAGCACCACTAATCGATAATGAAAAATTAACCAGAGTACTAAGAATAATTGCAATGTGCTTCAGCAACAATAAGTTATACTATTCAACTAATGCAGTTGGAGAAGTGGTCAGAAACTTTATTTTAAACCCCTATACTGCAAAAGGAGGTAAATAAACATGCTTATATTAGATGAATGTAAATATGGAATGTGTGATGTTGAAGCAGCTTACACATTCTACTATAAATGGCTACTTGGTAAACTTGATGAATTATTCAAGTGGAACAATCTTCCTGAGACAATAGACGAGAAGTTCTTAAATTCAGCATTATTTCTAAACGGTTCTGTGGCTTGGACTACAAGTCTTGATGGAAAGTTAAGAACTTTTATGGGTAATATTGGTGGCGAACCTGATATTTATTATTCACCAAAAATCTTTACAGTAGCAAACCCTGTAGTAGGTTCTAAGGAACTAGAAATAAATAAAGACTGTGTCCTAATGTATAATTCAGTTAATGATAAATATTATAACTTCTTACCAAAGATAGCAGGTCTTAGACCATTAATACACCAGACTGCAACATTACTAGCAGACAACATAGTATCTATCAATACAGCTCAGATTAATTCTAGAGTGCATACTATTGTAACAGCTGAATCAGAAGCTACAAGAAATACGGCTGAACAGTATCTCAAGCGTTTATATAGTGGTAAACCTTGGTCAGCTTTAACTGAAGATATGTTAGCTGCTATACACGTAAATCCTGTAACTTCTGCAAATTCTACTAATAATATTGCACAGTTAATTTCTCTACACCAGTACATTATAGCTGATTTCTATAATGCAGTAGGTATTAAGACTAATCCTGTCAATAAGAAAGAACGTTTAATTACTGGAGAAATTGACTCAGTAGATGATTATCTTGCAGTAAACCTTGAAGAAATGTTAAAGGCTAGAGAAGAAGCTGTAGAAAAGATTAATACAAAATATGGTACTAATATTACAGTATCAGTAAATGATATTCTTAAACCAGTACTCGAAGCAGCTATTAATCCTGACGAACCTTCAGATTCACGTAATCTTGCTAATAAGGAGGATGAAGAGTCATGAAGAAATACATAACATTTGCAGAATTTGCTGCTTTAGGTAATAAATATGCGGCTACTCCTGTAGCTGTAACTATAGGTTATGATAGTCATGGTCAGTTAGTAAACGAAATCATGCCTACATGGATGACAGTCTTTGTACCGTTATATAAACTCTTTAGTCCTTATAATGTCTCTGTCTACAAGACTGATACAATGCTAGTATCTAACTTTACTACAGCTACACAGTTTATTACTGAGGCTTTAATATCTCGCTATAGTAGACTAACAGTAGCTAAAGAATATCAAGAACATTGTTCTCATGTGTTTACTGGACCTTGGATACAACCATACTATAGTTTTATAGACTCTGTTACTGAGCAGGAAGCTTATACTATCTTAAGTAGCTATATAGCACAAGCTATACAGTATTGGTGTAATGCTAATGGTCCAGACATACTTAGAACTCTATCAGCGATACAGTTAGAGTATAACCCAATTGAAAACTATAACATGATAGAACATAATTTTGGTGAACATAAAAGAACTAAAGATTATGATACTAAGGATATTAATCAGATTACTGTATCTGCTCCACTAGCTGATATCAGTGTTAGTAAGGATACTGCAGGAACTTATACCTTTGACACTCTAACACCTACAGCTACAAAAACCTTAGATGAAGTAGTAGATGGTGTAGTAGGTGTTACTGGTAGTGATACACTAAATAGAACAACTGCTGATACTAGTGAAACACCAGTGCAGACTACTACCTTTGATGCTGAAGATTATAAAAATGCTAACAAGTCAACAACTACAGATACAGGTAGCGTTAATGATACTACAACTATAGGTAGAACTACTACTGATGATACAACAACTACTAGAGATGTTACAGCCTCTGTTGAATTTAAACTCGGAAATGGAGAAGCTGGTTATACTGAAAAAGAAACCTATACTAATTACGGTATGGATCGTAGTGGTAATGTCGGTGTAACAACTACACAGCAGATGCTTGAACAAGAAATTCAATTAAGAAATAAACAATTAATTGATAGCTATATTTCGCAGTGTAAATCTACGTGGCTATCTAGTGTGTGGATGTAACAAATAATTATTATAACATGTAAACTTACGAAATGGGGTCATATTATGAGTAAACAGTATAAATATCGTGTAAAAGATGAAGAGAAAAATTACGAAGATTATATGACTCTTGAAGCAATGAGTGAAGATCTTGGGATCAATAAAGGTGTAATTAATAAACATATAGCTAATAAAAAACCCTTTCTTGGTCTCAAGTTCTCTATTGTGGAAATTGTCAAAGAAACTAAAAGTAAGAAATCTACTAAGGAGGTAGAATAATATGAAATATAATCAGATTTCTGGAGTGCTTAACTCCACTATTGAGAAAGCTATGACTGGTCAGATTGCTGTAACTAAGGAAGACCTTTCTAATATTGTTGACGTTGGTAAGGCAGTACTTGACTATACTAGTGTAAGTACAAATAACTTTAATGACTTTATTTCAGGTCTTATTGACCAGGTTGGTAAAGTAGTATTCTGGGATAGAGTATACCGTTCTCTTGCACCTAAGATTGAGAGAGAAAGTTTTGAGTATGGTTCAGTGCTTATGAAGACAAGAGTTACTGCACCTGATTTTAGAGATAATGCATCTCATGGTACAAATGCACTTTCTGGTCTTGCAGGTATTTGGGCAGATGCTGTATCTAATTCTCAGGCTGCTAATATTGCTAACTATCCTGAACTTGATCCTTTTGAGATTGTCCTTCCTGAAGCAGAAGTTAAGTTCTATAACTCTGCTGTCACATTCGAGTGTCCTATCACTATTGCTGAGAAACAGCTTAAGACAGCTTTCAGATCTGCAGCTGAAATGTCAGCCTTTATTGCTACAATTGAGAACCGTATTATCATGAAGAAGACTATTGCAACTGATGCTCTTATCTATAGAACTATTGCTAACTTCATGGGTCTTAAGATCCTTGGTGGTCAGTATATTGATCTTGCAGCTACTTATGCAGCTGAAACTGGTAATACAGCACCTGCTACTTATCTTCTTGCTAAGAATGATAGTAACTTCCTTAGATGGGCTGTTGCTAAGATTGACATGATGAAGAGTTATATGGCTGAAGCTAGTGTACTCTTTAATGATGCTGGCTATCTTACTTTTACTCCTGATAGCAAAGCTAAACTTATTATGCTTAAGGACTTTGAAGTTGCACTTAAGTCTAATCTTTATTCTAGTACTTATCATGATGAGTTTGTTAAACTTGAAGGCTATGAAGTTGTAAATGACTGGCAGGGTACTGGTAATACTATTAATTCAGCTGATAGAAGTAAGCTTTCTGTAACTGTTGGTAAGGTATTCGGTGCTAGTCAGAACAATGACGTAGAAGCTACTGTTGTAGCAACTCTCTTTGATATTGACGGTTGTTGTGTATGTAACGAAGATCCAAGAACAACTTCTCAGTATAACGGTCGTGGTGAGTATACTAACTTCTTCTACAAGTGGGATGCTAGATACATGAACGATGATGTTGAGAATGGTCTTGTATTCGTATACGGTACACCTACAATTTCTCATGTTTAATATATACAACCCTCATGAGCTACACTCATGAGGGTACTTTTATAGAGGTGATACATATGAAACTTACATTTTATAAATATGCTGGAACACCTAACAGAATAGACAAGAGTGACTATATAACTGAGGTTGGTAGTGTAGATAACGTAAATTTGAAAGCTAATACAGATTTAATGAGACCTATATTTATCTTAAGAACTAACCCTACTGTATATAATGCTAACTATTTTTATTGCGATACTACACAACGATATTACTACATTAATAATATCACAGCCATGGATGGTGGACGTATTAGTATAGATGGTGAAATAGATGTATTATATACTTTTAAAGAAGAGATCCTCAATAGTCCTGCTTGGGTTAAGAAATCTGGTATACCTAATGATAATGATATACCTGATGTGAAGATGATGCATCAGGCTTATCCATTTAGACAAGATTATTATATAGACGGTATTGATTTTCCTAATCAGCCTATTGGTAATTATTCAGAAGGAAAATATTGCTTTGTCACATTAATATAAGGAGAATATCGAGAGTACGAAGTGTTCTCGATATTCTCGTTGTGAAACAAGGAGGTAAGATTATGTCAGTTATTCACGTTTCAACCGCTGACCAGTTTTGGTCTGCTATTAGTGTCAATACTAATGAAATTATTCTTGATAATGATATTGATTGTAATGGTATTGATATAACTACTACAAAAGCATGGAGAGCAGTTAGCTTTGATGGTCAAGGTCATACTATATTCAATTTATCATTAAACGCTATTGCCTCTGGTATGTTTAATTTCGGTACTAGTGGTACTTATACTGTTTTAATTAAAAATGTAATATTTGCTAATATTCTACAAGTTTATGATCCTAGTGATAACAACTATTATTTACCAATCTTTCTTAACAATAATACAAAATGTACAGTAACTATAGAAAATATACAAATGCAAGGCTTACTCAGAGGTAGTTTAATTGGTGGTAGAAATATTACTGTCAACCGTAGTGCTTTTAAGACTACTGGCCATAAAATTATAACTGCTGGTTCAGGTTATAGCATTGACCATAATATAAAATTTAGTGAATGCTATTTCGATTGTAGCACCATATCTTCAAATATACCACATTACTTTAGGTCTGACTTTACTGATTGTTATTTTAAAGGTGACTTTGACTGTACTGGTTATACTACCAGTTATGTTTATTTCAACATTTGTAAGTTAACCACTTGTGTTATTAATAACAAATTTACTAAAACTAACGGAGTTACTTTTAACTTAATCGATAGCAATGGTCTTTGTCAAAATGTTTTATATAATAGTACATTAATGGGTGATATGCATTATACTCCAGTTTCAGGTGCTACTGGATTAACAGATAGTGAACTTAAAGATCCTAATGCTGTTTTAGCAGCTGGTTTCCCTCTTATAGTTTAAGGAGGGTGATGTTATGTCATGGTATATACAAAGTAATCTTAATGACGGCTATCCTACTAATACAGGGTTTCCTGAAAGTATAATACAAGGATTTACGAATAATGTAAATAATGTTTGGTATCCTGCTGATGGTTGGAGAATAGATCCTAATTATAATGATGGTTATCCCTGGATCTGGTGGCATTTAGCTATGGAAGATGGTTGGTATTTTGATGGTGTAACTATTGGTAGTTATGCTTCTAAATCTACTGGTGGTGGTCAAATGGATATCGGTGGTAGACAAACTAATTATCCCAACGGTTTCCACACTATTAGTAACAGTAATATAGCTTTTGACGGTCATGGTCAAGAATTCCATGATAACCCTTCTGCGGGTGGTTTTCTGGCTGAAATGAATAATATGTATGCTTGTACACCTACTAGTTTAATGGGTTTAGTTAACTCTTTTAAGGATGCGGTCTCAAGTAACGATCTTATTAATATAAGATCAAAGATAAATGAAACGTTAGGAGCTAATATTTTTGATACTATTACTATTGCAAAACTATTTCCTTTTAAAATACCAGCTAATAGCACACCAGAATACATACTCTATGCTTGTGCTGGTCTTATAGAATACGATAAATCTGATGATCAAACTAGTTCTGGTACTGGTTTCTATAAGGTAACTAACACTTGTGTCTTACTAGACTTTGGAGACATTACTCCAGGTATTACTCAGGGTTGGGAGATAGAAACTATAGACTGGAGCATCTACTTACCATATTGTGGTAGTTATCCTCTTGATATAAGAAGTAATGAAACTATTAATCTAAAATGTGTGGTGGATTTAATGAGTGGTGTTTGTGAATATTTCGTATTACTCAAAAAGGGAGTAGATCATAATGGAGATATAATATTTAGTGCTACAGGTAAAATGGGTACAGATATACCAATTAATATGAATAATGCTAAACTTGCAAGTAATATGCAAGGTTGGAAAAATGTACTTATTGGTAAAGGTCTTGAACTCGGTGGTACTGCTATGTCCGCTATTCCAGGTTTTGGTCTTGGAGGTGGTTTAGTATCTGGTGTCGGTAGTGCTATCGGTAGTGCTATTCCTGCTCACCAAACACTGACTGCTCCTACTTTTGGTGGTGGTTTATCTTTTGCAGCTCCAACTAATGCTAGAATTATAGGACGTAGACCTATTATACAAAAAGATGCTATGGGTTATCCTGAGCTATTAGGTCTTACTCATGATTGGAAAGTCGATAAAGTTGTAGATGTTGGCAAAGGTAACTATACTGAATTTAATAATTACAAGTGTGATATTATAATGGCTACTACTGCAGAAAAAGCTGAAATAGAAAAATTAATGAACAGTGGTGTGTTTGTATAAAATAACCCCTATATCCGTAAGGATATAGGGGATAATAAAATATTATGAAAGAAGGTGAATCTTCTGGCTAGCGTTAGAATAAAATGTCAGGGTCTGCTAAAGATGGTTCACTAAATCTAGCAGGTCTCTTTATAGGCTTCTTCACAGTATGCTGTTCAGGTGGTTCTGTAGCAAAAGCGCAATACTTGCCGTTTTTACCGACTTTTTCCACTACCCATATACCTGATACTCCACCATTTTCTGCAATGACATCTCTGTTATTTTCGAAGATCTTATAAAGTTTAGACCAAGATGTGAGGAATTCTGTATAATCATCTAAAACTACAGCATATTTTGTACCATATTCAGTATCTACTGTTCTCATAGAAATTACTGTAATTTCTTTATTTAAATAATCTTTTACAGAAGCTCTCTTAGTCTGTGGATAGCAAATGATGTAGTAATCTGTATCTTTAATCTTACTAACATCTTTATTAGCAGCTGAC
>Ga0326513_10004197_pt1 | contig 10353 bp, 6 predicted proteins | sample 2_2465_0518_D_FD_203654 | JGI IMG/M metagenome (GOLD analysis project Ga0326513, IMG submission 203654) | Bovine rumen microbial communities from UC Davis, California, United States - 2_2465_0518 | ecosystem: Host-associated > Mammals > Digestive system > Stomach > Rumen | place: USA: California... | reverse complement strand
GGAAGAACCGAAACCCGCTGAGAGATCGGCGGAACCGGAAGAGACGAAACCGGAAGAACCGGCGGCTCCGGCGGAAGATGTTCCGGAGACTCCTGCGGAGGAGAAACCGGAATCGGACGAAGAATAAGAAACAATGGGCGGCCGGAAGGCCGCCCGTTTTTGCGGAAGAAAGAGGAGAAGACGATATGATCACCATTACGAGGGAGCCGTATGGCCGGACACTGCAGGGTGAAGAGGTCGCCTGTTTCCATATGGGAAACTCCAACGGTATGACCGTGGATGTTCTGGAATACGGAAGCACTGTCCGGTCCATCTGCGTCCCTTCTGGAAACGGGAGGACCGTGGATGTCGTTCTGGGCTATGACCGGCTTTCGGACTACGAAAAAGGAACTTGTGTCTTCGGAGCAGTGGTAGGCCGCTATGCAAACCGCATCCGAAACGGGGAGGTCACTCTCTCCGGAAAGCGCTACCAGATGGAAAAGAATAACGGAAGCCATCATCTTCACGGATGCTTCTCCCACCGTGTGTTCTCCGGGACGGTGAGGGACGATGCCGTGGAGCTGACCTATCGGAGCCCTGACGGGGAAGACGGCCTTCCCGGAACTCTTACGGTGACGGTGAAATACCGGCTGGATGAGGAGAACGGGCTTCATATCGAATACAGCGCAGAAACGGATCATGAGACGGTCCTCAATCTGACCAATCACAGTTATTTCAATCTGAACGGCTTCGGGATCGTCCTGGGACACCGGCTTCGGATCGATTCGGACTTCTATACGGAAGCGGATCCGGAACTGCTTCCCACAGGCCGGATCCTGCCGGTGGAAGGGACTCTGATGGATTTCCGTCAGGAAAAACTCATCGGCAAGGGCCTGATGAATTCCGATAATGTCCTCCGCATGGCAGGCGGATATGACCATAATTACATTGTAAACGGGCCGACGCATGAGCTCCGGTTCGCTGCCCGCGCACGGGGAGAAGTCAGCGGGATCGCCATGGAGTGCTGGACGACTCAGCCGGGAGTGCAGTTCTATACCGGCAACTACATCCATGAAGATGCCGCTCGGTTCGGGAAAAAGGGCGCCCGGTATCCCCGGCACGGAGGATTCTGTCTTGAGACCCAGCATTATCCGGACAGTCCGCACTTTCCGGACTTTCCCAGCACGGTCCTCTCTCCCGGAGACCGCTTCCATGAGGAAACCGTGTACCGGTTCTTCCCGGGGAGATGATCCGGCAGAATCGCGGATAAAACAACAGTTGAGAAAGTGACCGTAATTCGCTATAATTTCAATCGCACTGAAAATGAACGGTAATATTTATCATATCGAGGAAGGAGAAACCGAACACGGAAATGATGATCCGTTTCGGTGAAACATTATGAAACTAGGCATCGTGGGACTTCCCAATGTAGGAAAATCCACTTTATTCAATGCGATCACCAACGCCGGTGCAGAAGCGGCAAACTATCCTTTCTGTACCATCGAGCCCAACGTGGGCATGGTGACGGTACCGGATGCAAGACTGGATTATCTGGCAGACATGTACCATCCGAAGAAGAAAACACACGCCGTCATCGAGTTTGTGGACATTGCCGGACTGGTGAAAGGCGCATCCAAGGGAGAAGGTCTGGGAAACAAATTCCTGGATAATATCCGGGCAACGGATGCCATCGTTCATGTGGTCCGCTGCTTCGACGATGAGAACGTGATCCACGTGGAAGGTTCCACGGATCCCAAACGGGATGTGGAGACCATCGATCTGGAGCTCATCATGTCCGATATGGAACTGGTGGGACGACGCATCGAAAAGGCGGAAAAAGCCGGGAAGAGCGGAGACAAGAAGGCCCGTCATGAAGCGGAACTGTTTCACGCACTGAAGGAACATCTGGACGAAGGAAAATCCGCCCGCACGTTCGAATGCAGTGAAGATGATGCCGCATTCCTGAAGACCTGTGACCTGCTTACCACAAAGCCCATCATCTATGCGGCGAACCTGGACGAAGGCGGGATCACGGATCTGGAGGGGAATGCCTATTATCAGGTCCTGAAGGGGATCGCGGAAGCGGAAGGCGCTCAGGTCCTTCCCATCAGCGCACGCACCGAGGCGGAACTTGCCGCCATGGATCCGGAAGACCGGCAGATGTTTCTGGAAGATCTGGGACTGGAGCAATCCGGTCTGGACCGCATGATCCAGTGCTCCTACACACTGCTGGGGCTGATCTCTTTCCTGACCTGCGGCGAAGATGAATGCCGTGCATGGACCATCAAAAACGGGACCAAGGCACCGCAGGCAGCCGGAAAAATCCATTCCGATTTCGAACGGGGATTTATCCGGGCCGAGATCGTTGCCTTTGAAGATCTGAAAAACTGCGGCAGCATGGCGGCTGCCAGAGAGAAGGGTCTGATCCGTTCCGAGGGCAAGGAATATGTCATGAAGGACGGGGACGTTACATTGTTTCGATTTAACGTATGAAATTATTGGACTGAGGCGAAAATTCGTCTCAGTCCAATATAATTTTAGCGATTTAAAGTAAAAATTCAACTTGGTAAAGTGCAATTAGCACAAAAGACTCAAAATATTGTTAATAAAATAGCCAAAAGCTGTTTTTCTGCGGTTATTTCCGTTGCATTTAAAGTCTTGTGTGTTAGAATAAGGTTACAAAAGTGTGCATATTTTGAGCACAGTTATAAAGCAAAAATTTTTTATGGGAGATGACGCAATGGAAAGACAATTCAAATCCATGGACGGCAACACTGCTGCTGCCCATGTGTCTTACGCATTTACGGAAGTCGCGGCAATTTACCCGATTACCCCGTCCAGCCCGATGGCAGACTACGTTGATCAGTGGTCTGCACAGGGAAGAGAGAACATTTTCGGTTCTAAAGTAAAGGTTCAGGAAATGCAGGCGGAATCCGGTGCAGCCGGTGCAGTTCACGGTTCTCTGAACGCTGGTGCACTGACTACCACTTACACTGCATCTCAGGGACTTCTGCTGATGATCCCGAACATGTACAAAATCGCAGGCGAGCTGCTCCCCGGCGTGTTCCACGTTTCCGCTCGTGCCCTGGCAAGCCACACTCTGTCCATCTTCGGCGATCAGTCCGACGTTATGGCATGCCGTCAGACCGGTTTCGCAATGCTCTGCGAGACCAGCGTACAGGAAATCATGGATCTGGCTCCGGTTGCTCACCTTGCAGCAATCAAAGGCAGAGTTCCGTTCATCAACTTCTTCGACGGATTCCGTACTTCTCACGAGATCCAGAAGGTTGCTGTCTGGGATTACAAGGATCTGGCTGACATGGTCGATATGGATGCAGTCAATGAGTTCCGCGCTCGCGCACTGAACTCCAACCATCCCACCATGCGCGGTTCTCACGAGAATGGCGACATTTTCTTCCAGAACCGTGAAGCTTCCAACAAGTACTACGATGCAATCCCCGAGATCGTTGAGGATTACATGAACCAGATCAATGCCAAACTCGGCACTGACTACAAACTGTTCAACTACTACGGCGCACCCGATGCTGACCGCGTGATCATCACCATGGGCTCCCTCTGCGACGTTGCAGAAGAAGTTATCGATTACCTGAATGCACAGGGTGAAAAAGTCGGTATCGTCAAGGTCCGTCTGTATCGTCCGTTCCGTGCTGACAAGCTCATTGAGGCCATTCCGGAAACTGCCAAGAAGATTGCAGTTATGGACCGCACCAAAGAGCCCGGCGCACAGGGCGAGCCTCTGTATCTGGATGTTGTTACCGCTCTGGCAAACGCCGGCAAGAATGACGTCACCGTCATCGGCGGCCGTTACGGTCTGGGCAGCAAGGATACTCCTCCTGCCAGCGTGTTTGCAGTTTACAACGAGCTCAAGAAAGCAGAGCCCAAGAAGATCTTCACCGTAGGTATCGTGGACGACGTGACGGGACTGTCTCTGGAAGAGGAAGCAGCACCCAGCACTGCAGCACCCGGCACCATCGAGTGCAAATTCTGGGGTCTCGGCGGCGACGGCACTGTTGGCGCAAACAAGAACTCCATCAAGATCATCGGCGACCACACCGACAAGTATGTTCAGGCTTACTTCCAGTACGACTCCAAGAAGACCGGCGGCGTTACCGTCAGCCATCTGCGCTTCGGCGACAACCCGATCAAGAGCCCGTACTATGTAACCAAGGCAGACTTCGTGGCATGCCATGTTCCGGCATACATCACCAAGGGATTCCCCATCGTTCGTGATGTAAAGCCCGGCGGAACCTTCCTGATCAACTGCCAGTGGAGCCTGGATGAGCTGTCCGAGCATCTGGATGCAGCCTCCAAGCGCTACATTGCAAAGAACAACATCAATCTCTACACCATCAATGCTATCGATCTGGCAATCGAGATCGGCATGGGCAAGAGAACCAACACCATCCTTCAGTCCGCATTCTTCTCCCTGGCAAAAGTTCTGCCGGAAGCTGATGCACTGAAGTACATGAAAGACGCAGCAACCAAGTCCTACCTGAAGAAGGGCCAGGACGTCGTCGATATGAACCACAAGGCTATCGACGCCGGTGCAACGGCCTATCAGAAGGTCGAAGTTCCCGCTGACTGGGCTGACGCTGTTGATACCAAGAAAGAAGTCGCTCTGGAAGGCCGCGACGGCACCGTGAAGATGGTCAAGACCATCCTCCAGCCGGTCAACCTGATGGACGGCGATTCCCTGCCGGTATCCGCATTCGTCGATCATGCAGACGGTACCTTCGAGCTCGGTGCTTCCGCATACGAGAAACGCGGTGTATCCGCATTCGTTCCCGAGTGGAAAGCCGAGACCTGCGTACAGTGCAACAAGTGTGCATTTGTCTGCCCGCACGCCACCATCCGTCCCTTCGCACTGACCGAAGAGGAAGCTGCCAATGCTCCTGAGGGTGCACCGCTCGTCGACCACAAGATGAGCAAGGGTAAATATAAATTCATCCAGGCAATCTCCCCGCTGGACTGCATGGGATGCGGCGTCTGCGCCAATGTCTGCCCGACCAAGTCTCTGACCATGGTCTCCCTGGACAGCCAGGCTGCAAAACAGCCCATCTTTGACTACATGGTCAAAGAGGTCTCCAAGAAAGAAGATCTGGCAAGCGATGCAAACGTCATTGCTTCTCAGTACAACCAGCCGTACCTCGAGTTCTCCGGTTCCTGCGCAGGCTGTGCCGAGACCAGCTATGCTCGCCTCGTAACTCAGCTGTTCGGTGATCATATGATCATCTCCAACGCTACCGGTTGTTCCTCCATCTGGGGCGGCCCGGCTGCAACTTCCCCGTACACCGTCGACAAGAACGGTCACGGTCCTGCATGGGCAAACTCCCTGTTTGAGGATAACGCAGAGCACGGACTCGGCATGTACCTCGGCCAGAAGAAGATCCGCGATGATCTGAAAGCTTCCGTGGAATACATTGCTGAGAACTCCAAGAGCGAAGCAAAAGTTGCTGCAGCAAAAGAGTATCTGGCAACTTATGATGACGGCAAAGCCAACCAGGCAGCCACCAAGAAGTTCCTCGAAGTCATGGAAGCAGAACCCTGCGACTGCGAGAACTACAAGAAGATCATGGCCGGCAAGGATTACCTGAACAAGAAATCCTGCTGGATCTTCGGCGGCGACGGCTGGGCATTCGATATCGGCTACGGCGGTGTCGACCACGTTCTGGCCAGCGGTGAAGATGTCAACGTCTTCGTATTCAACACCGAGGTTTACTCCAACACCGGCGGACAGGCTTCCAAGGCTTCCAACATCGGTCAGGTCGCACAGTTTGCGGCAGCCGGTAAGGAAACCAAGTCCAAGTCCCTCGCCGAGATGGCAATGACCTATGGTTACGTTTACGTAGCACAGATCGCCATGGGCGCTGATCAGAACCAGACCCTGAAAGCTATCCGCGAAGCAGAAGCTTACAAGGGACCGTCTCTGATCATCGGTTACTCCCCCTGCGAGATGCACTCCATCAAGGGCGGCATGACCAACTGCCAGGGCGAGATGAAGAAAGCAGTCGACTGCGGTTACTGGAACCTCTTCCGTTACAATCCTGCTGCTGAGGGTGCCAAGTTCACTCTGGACAGCAGAGAGCCGAAGGACGGTTACCGTGAGTTCCTGATGAATGAGGCTCGTTACAGCCGTCTGACTCGTGAGTTCCCGGAGAGAGCCGAAGGCCTCTTCACGAAGAACGAGGAGAACGCAAAAGAGAGATACGATCACCTCATGAAGCTCATCGAGCTCTACAAATAAGAAGATTATCCTCGGATAAATATTCTCTTATAAAACACGGAACAGCACATCTTCGGGTGTGCTGTTCTTCTTTCCATTTTGGCGGTTGACACGGAAAAACCCAAGTGATACTATGTGGCTACAGTGAAAAGCGATGACGGAGAAACGAACGGAAAACCGTGCTTTCAGAGAGCTGCATCCAGGCTGAGAATGCGGCAGGACGGCCCGCAAGGAACCCCTCCCGAGCTGATATTCCGAACCGATCAGTAAGAATATCCGTGATGACACGTTACGTCGTTTCCAATGAAGTGAAAAACCAAGGTGGAACCGTGCAAGTTACTGCACCCTTGACCGTATCGTCAAGGGTGTTTTATTTTTGGAAAGAGGTCGAAACAAATGGATGAAGCAAAAAAATATACGTTTGAAAATCCGGAATACCGGAAACGTTACTGGCATACGAGCTCCCACATCATGGCTCAGGCAGTCAAACGTCTGTGGCCGGAAGTGAAGCTTGCTATCGGTCCTTCCATCGCGGAAGGATGGTATTACGATCTGTATGCTCCCTTTGCATTTACTCCGGAGCACATGGAGCAGATCGAAGCAGAGATGAAGAAGATCATCAAGGAGAAACTGCCGCTGGAGCGTTTTGAACTGCCGAGAGAAGAGGCACTGGAGTTCATGAAGGATGAGCCCTTTAAAGTGGAACTGATCAATGATCTCCCGGAAGATGAAGCCATCAGCTTTTACCGTCAGGGAGAGTTTACGGATCTCTGCGCCGGCCCTCATGTGGATTCCACCGGACGGATCAAGGCCAATGCGTTCAAACTGACAGCCTGCAACGCCTCTTACTGGCGCGGCGATTCCAACCGTGAGTCCCTGCAGCGTATCTACGGCATCGGCTTCCCCAAGAAGGATGAACTGGATGCCTATTTGAAGCGTATTGAAGAGGCTAAGAAGCGGGATCACCGCCGTCTCGGACGGGAACTTGGCCTGTATGCATTCCGGGATGAGGCTCCCGGTATGCCCTTCTATCTGCCGAAGGGAATGGTCCTGAGAAACACTCTGCTAGATTACTGGCATGAGATGCACGACAAGTGGGACTACGTGGAGATCTCCACACCGCAGATCATGAAACGTTCTCTGTGGGAGACATCCGGACACTGGGATCACTACAAAGACAATATGTACACAACGGTCATCGATGAAGAGGACTTCGCCATCAAGCCTATGAACTGCCCGGGAACCATCCTGGTGTATGATCTGGAGCCCCATTCCTACCGTGATCTGCCGATGCGCTGCGCCGAGCTGGGCAAGGTGCACCGTCACGAGATGTCCGGTGCGCTGCACGGCATGTTCCGTGTCCGGGCATTCACACAGGATGATGCCCATATTCTCCTGGCACCGGAGCAGATCCAGGACGAGGTCGTCCGCATTACGAAGCTGGTGGACGAAGTCTATGAGAAATTCGGACTTCCGTATCATATCGAACTGTCCACCATGCCGGAAGATCATATCGGCACGAAAGAAGACTGGGATGTTGCAACTGCTGCACTGGCCGATGCCATCACCAGTATCGGCAAGGAATATATTATCAACGAAGGCGACGGTGCTTTCTATGGACCGAAGCTGGACTTCCATGTTCAGGATTCCCTGGGACGCACCTGGCAGTGCGGCACCATCCAGCTGGATTACCAGCTGCCCGGACGATTTGATCTGGAGTACACCGGATCCGATGGTGAGAAGCATACCCCGGTGATGATCCACCGCGTGGTATTCGGATCCGTGGAACGTTTCATCGGAATCATTACCGAACACTTCGGCGGCGCGTTCCCCGTGTGGCTGGCTCCGGTCCAGGTCCGTGTTATGAATATTACGGACCGTTCCGCAGAATATGCCGAGGATGTGGTCGCGAAGCTGAAAGCACAGGGCGTTCGCGCAGAAGTGGATCTCCGCAATGAAAAGATCGGATACAAGATCCGTGAAGCACAGGGACAGAAGATCCCCTATATGCTCGTTGTCGGCGACAAGGAAGTGGAGAATGGAACAGTTTCCGTCCGCACCAGAAGCGGCGGCGACAAGGGAAGTATCGCACTTGACGAGTTTGCCGAGATGATCACGAAGCAGATCAAAGACCGCGAACTGGAAACGGTTTGAAGTAGATTTATTCACAATTATAGGGTATAAAAATGGTAGGGAGTTTCTCCCTGCCATTTTTTGATGAATTCGAGTTTTCGGAGGAATGAAATGAACTACTGCCCACGATGCGGAGCTTATATACCCGAGGGATATGATGAGTGTCTCGCCTGCGGGTATTCCATCCAAGAAAGCAAACAGAAAGATTCCGGTTCGACGACCCGGCCGCAGGGTGCTGCGGCAGCCGGCGGACAGGCGACGGCTACGGCTCAGGCACCAGATCCGGCAGAATACCATCAGGTCCATAAAAAGACGGAAGGGAAGAAAACGGAGGATTACGAGTACGGGAAAGAGACACAGGAGAAAACAAAGAAAAAATTCGATCAGGCTACTGCGAAAATGCGGGATGCCACGGATTACCAAAGCGTTTCCTACCTGAGTTATCTCGGACCGCTGTGTTTCATTCCCTATTTCTTCTGCGGAAATTCTGCTTTTGCCCGGTTTCATGCAGGGCAGGGGATCCGGCTGTTTGTTCTGGAGCTGATCGTGAATGCGTGCTGGAGCATGGGACTGGTCGGCGTCCTGGCAGGATTGGCAGGAAGCGTGCTCGTGGCATGGTGTATATTGAACGGCCTGCTGAATGTCTCTCAGAAAAAGAAACGCAAACTGCCGGTGATCGGCAATCTGTTCAGCTGACCTGCGGGAAGGGAGAGAAAGGAAATTGAAACTGGTAACGTATATACAGCGTGGACTGGAACGAGTCGGGTTTTACCGGGACGCGGATCAATGCGTGGTGCCGGCCCATGAGCTGGATCTGAAAAGCACGGAGATGAACGATCTGATCCGGGAACTGGATGCGGTGTCATTCGATTTCGTCTCCTGCGATCTTTCACGCTACAAGGGGATCCCCGCCGAGAATGTTCAGATGATCGCTCCGATCCCGAATCCGGAACAGGATGTGATCTGTCTGGGACTGAATTATCACGATCATGCCGATGAGGCAGAGAAGGCCAGCGCATCTGCCGCATACGGGAAGCGCACCGGGAATCCGGTTTATTTTGCAAAACGTGTCAGCCGAGCCGTGGCCCCCGGCCAGCCGGTGGACGGCCACTTTGATATAGTGGATTCTCTGGATTATGAAGTGGAGCTGGCTGTGGTGATCGGCAAAAACGCAAGGAACGTGAGGGCGGAGGATGCAGATGACTATATCCTCGGTTATACGATCCTGAATGATATGTCCGCCCGTAATCTGCAGTCACGACATCAGCAGTGGTATTTCGGAAAGAGTCTGGACGATTTTACTCCCATCGGACCCTGGATCGTGACCCGGGACGAGCTGGGAGAAAAACCGGATCTGGGGATCCGTTGTTATATCAACGGTGAAGAACGGCAGAACAATACCACCGGCCATATGATCTACGACATCCCGTTTATCATTGAACAGCTGACCGGCGGTATGACGCTGCAGGCCGGTACGATCATTTCCACGGGCACACCCAGCGGAGTGGTCCTCGGTATGCCGGAACCCAAGCAGTACCTGAAGCACGGAGATGTGATGCGCTGTGAGATCGACGGGATTGGCGTACTGGAAAACCCGGTGGAATGAAAAGGCCACGAACATCTTTATTATTAATTAGTTCCTGCTGATCCACAGAAGATTCTACTATATATAAATAATATAGGCACAACATGTCGGCTGTTTCACATACGGCCGACATGTATTTTGTGGTGGGAATTGCTAAGAAACACAACATTTTGAGTCCACCAAAAAGAGCTAAAAAACTTTGCGAAAAAGAGTCAAAAAAGTGTTGACAATGGAACGATGAACGTGGTATATTAATCAAGCTCTCGCTTGAGGGCAACACAAACGGTGTACCTTGTAAATTAAACAATGTAAGAAAAGCTTATGCTAAATAAGCACCAAGAAGAAAAGGGTTCTTGGGAGTCTGTACTGGTAACAGGTACAGATTTCGAATAATTTCTTTGAGAGCTAGAAA
>Ga0326513_10004196_pt1 | contig 10354 bp, 13 predicted proteins | sample 2_2465_0518_D_FD_203654 | JGI IMG/M metagenome (GOLD analysis project Ga0326513, IMG submission 203654) | Bovine rumen microbial communities from UC Davis, California, United States - 2_2465_0518 | ecosystem: Host-associated > Mammals > Digestive system > Stomach > Rumen | place: USA... | reverse complement strand
TCCAAGCCATTCCATTATTTTATCTCTAATTTCTGTGGCTTTCATTCTTACTCCATCCATTAAACTGTCATATTCTCCTAATGCTCCTAAAATGGCTGGGTCTATTCCTATTGGTGCTCCACCACCTCCACCGCTTCCACCTCCACCACTAGTGTCTTGTGGAGTGTTTATAATATTTAATTCATCAAAGCCTTGTAGTTGTTTCTTTAATTCTTTTGCCTTTTTACTTGCTTTTCCTAGATTATCGCCTATTCCACCTGCTGCGTTTTCAGCTATTTGTAATGCCTCTCCTTCTCCTGCTGCTATTGGCTCATAACCTACAAATATAGCAAACATTTTTATAAGTTCTTTTAGAGCCATTACAAAACCATTAATGTATGGTAAAATTGCTCCAATTGTTCCCATAAAAACATTTCCAAGCCATATTCCTAATTCTTGCAATTGATTTTTTAGTATTTTAATCTGGTTAGATGGACTTTCCACTGTCCTCGCCAAATCCTCAAACGCACCAGTATTTTTCATTTGGTCCATTAAAAGCATTATTCTAATTAATCTTTTTTCTGTTTCATTTAATTGTGCATAAGTTCTATCAAGTCCTAATTCTGTTGCTCTTTGATTTACTGCATTTTTTGAAACATCATATCCACTTTCTCTTCTTACAGGCATTATTTGACCAACTAATGCTGCTTGTACTTTGTTTGCTGCTGTATCTTGTGATACATTAAATAATGAACTGTAGTCTAATGACATTTTAGTTAGACTTTCAGAAATTTTTTCAGCTGTTTTTGATGATATATCTCCAAGACCTGCCATTACATTTCTAAAGTTAGATTGATAGTTCATCATGTCTGCTCTTGATGTTCCAAAGGTTTCAGAGATTATATTTTGGAATTTTGATGCTTGTGTTACAGAACTTCCCATTGATACATTAAATTTTTCTATTGTTTCATTAAAATCTATAGCACTTTGTTCAATACTTTTAAATCTATTTAATACACCACGCAAAATGTTGTAATACCATAATAATCTTCCAGTATCAAAACCTTTTTTTAATGATGTAGATGTAGACTTTGCTAGTTTTACAGTACCATCTTCTAGCCTTTTGTAAGTTTCTGTAACTCTATCTAAAGCATTTTTATATTGAACCACATAACTTGTACTACCATTTGGTTTTAATTTTGTTTGCACTGATATAATTTCTCTACCTAATGCTTTCATGTTTTCTATTGTTTGTTGAATACTTTTATTTGCATCATCAGCTTTTGTTTTAAAAGCCATACTCATCTCATGATTTGCCATTTTTTATTTTTTGCCTCCTTTCTTCTTGTTCTTTTTAAACTTCGCCCAGTAATTAACTGTTTCTCTAAATTCAAATTTTTCCTTTTCTCTATAAGTTCCATTTAATTGCTCTATAGGACTTTCAGGATATTTTAGTTTACTATCTTTACCAAAAGAACCAGATATTACTGTGGCAACAGCATCATATACATATAAACCAATAAGCCACGACTTATAGTTTATTTCGTCAAGTACCTGTTCGTGCTTGCATAAATAACTATGTATAAGTCGTGGCTCATCATACCAAAACTGTGTCGGTGTCATTCCGCACATTAATGCTCTAGGTAATAGCTCATTCCAATAGCTATCCTGCATTTCTTCGGTTGTCTTTAAACTGATTTTTTCATTGCTACTTACCTCTTGTTTTCTCAAACTTAATTGGCTTTCACATTGATAAAAACCTGTGATATTTCATTAATTAGTTTTGAAATTAATGTGTCATATCCATAATTTTCAACTTCATAATCTAATATCTTTTCTATTTCTTCGTCATCTTCTATTTTTGTAAATTTCTTTACTATGTCATATATTTCTTCTTCACTAAATTTTTCAGATAGGTTTTGATTAGAATTTTCATTTAAAAATTCTTTTGTTTCTGGACTTAAATTATCCAAGAAGTCAAGGCTTGAAGTAATTTCTCCTTTGTCTTGTAATTCTTTTTGTGCTTCTTGTACTTTTACTTGCATCTCTGCAATTTCTTCCATTACTTTTCTATTTGCTTTTGTTACATCAAATCCTACTTGTATTTTATTTCTATATTTCAAAAAATTATAACTTAATTTGAAATTTACTTCATATTTATATTCTTTATTTCCTAAATTTATTATTTTTTCCATTTTATCAAAAATTCTCCTTTCATAAATGGCTTAATTTTCAATTTTTATTATTTTGGCATGAAATTATATCTCTTGATATTAAAATTGCCTTATTTTTAATCCTCGTAAGAATTACAGCTATTAAGCTGTAACTCTTACTAAAATATGTGTAACTGCATTTGCACAACCTGTTTTTGCAGCTGTTATTGTTACTATTGAACTTCCAGCAGCAACTCCTGTGATTGTTAATTCATTTGTAGAAACAGTTGCTGTTGCTACTCCTGTTGTTGCACTTGTAGCTGTAATTGTAGCATCACTTGGGTCTGTTCCTAGTATAATTGTTTGAGTACCTGTTCCAGAAATATTAACTACATCTGGTACAGCACTTGTAAATATTACACTTTCTTGAATTATATCTGTAACATCATCTATTGGTAGTTCATCAGCTTGTGATACTGTGATAACACCTTTACCACTAATCATTGCTCCTAATGATACTGCATCTTGATAGAAAGATACATAACCTTTAAATTTCCATCCTGTTCCATCTGGATTTACTTGTAAAAATTCAAGTTCTTTATTATAGTCTTGTTTTAATATCATAAAGTTATCTCTATGTGCCATAAAGGTAAATTCTTTTTGTGAACTATCTTTTCTACCAAAGATATAGTTTTTTGTTCTTGAAGTAGTAACTGTTTTTTCTATTGTTTCTGGTGCTGTTCCTGTTGCTGGCATATCACTTACTGGTAACCATAATGAATATTTTGATTGTCCTGCTCTTTTTGCAAATATTGCAGAGCCTATATCACTCATAGCTCTATTATCATCAATTGCTTTTATAATTGGGTCTGACATATTAAATTCCTCCTTTATATTAACCTATTTCTATTTTCAAATATTTTTGCTGTATATCTCATTGTTATTCTATATACATTAGTATCTAAATTTGGTGTTGGTTCGCATAAAGTTCTATCTAGTTGAAAATAATTAGACATTACTTTATCGGTTAAAGCTTTTAGTTCTTCACATATTTGTGCTTTAGATATGGTCTTATTACCTACTGCTTTATCTTCTGCGTAAATATTAACCTCATAGTAAATATTTGATGTAATATCTCTTTTTTGGGCTTTTAAAGTTTGTTCTGTTGGTATATTATTACTTTCTGTAATTACAACCAAAGGAAACTTATTTTCTTGTTGTTTTGCTAGTTTTACAACTCTTGGAGAATAACTACTTCGAGCTTGTAAATAAAGTTTTAAAGTATCATAAATTTTATTTGTTAATGTAACATTCATATTATATTAAACCTTCCTCTCTATAAACTTGCTCTGCTATTTCCATAAAGTGGCTATCTACGAATTGATAAGCTTTATACCAATATTCTTTAGCTTCTTGCCCTTTAGTCCAATGCCAAAGTCCATCAGGTGTTTGGTATTTCCATCCTTTTTCTCCATGTTTGTTTACATCATACTTCCAATTTATTGAACTTGTATCAGGATGGGGCTTATTGTTTCCAATAACTCCTGTTCCAAATTCAACAAATTTTGAATAGAAATTATCTGTATAAACTTCTATGACATCTTTTTGTATTTGAGTTTTATTTATACTAGCAGCTAATTGCCCTGTTTGAATAGGTACATTTTGTTGTGCTACTTCTATAAATTTATCAGCTAATCTATTAAGTATTTTGATTTTAGCTCTTTCAAGCTTCTTTTTGTAATCTTTAAGGATTTTTATTCCTTTTTCCATACCTTCAACACTTAATTCTAAATTATATTTCATTATTTACTTTCCTTTTTATCTAATGGATTTGTTGTTTCTTTTTGTTTAGGCTCACTAGCTTTCTTTTCTTCAACTTTTTTCCATCCTGCTGCTACATAATCAGCAGCTAATCTTTCAGTATCTATGTTTTTAGTAACTCCATCTTTTTCAACTTTAATCATTTATACTCCCCTCCTTATTTTTTAGATTTTATTTCTAGTATTAAATCTGACTTTCCATCAGAATTGTCAAATGTTATAACTGCTTCTTTTCCAGTTGTAATCATTGTTCCTAAATTACCTAACATTAACATTTCTGTATCATTTTGTGGTCTTATAGATAATTTATTCATTGCTAAAAATTTAGTAGTCATTGTTGACCTCCTATTTACTTAATCTTTTAAAGTATATTACTGTTGCTAAATTTTGTGGTCTTACACTATCTACTATAAAGTTTCCTGTACTTCCATAAGTACCTTCTTCTTCATTATCTGGTGTTTGACCATCAAGGTAAGCAATATCTCCTTCTTTTATGTTTGTTTTAAGATTATATGGTACAACCGCCTTAAATATTTCACTTATATTCTCTCCAAACTCTTGAACATCTAAATGACCATTTGCTTGTTGAACATTTATAAAATATTTAACTGGTTTTAAATATGAACTTATTTCATTACCATATTCATCTTCTTCTGGAATGGGATTTTGATGTGCTATATAACAAGGTTTATTCCATCTAGTAAAGATGTTAGCAGTAATTAGTCTAACTGCACTACCGCCATCTGAACCTATTATTAAAGTTTCATTTTTTACTCTACTTTTAGACATATCTTATCCCTTCTTCCTTTATGTATTTTCTTCATTATTTGTACTTTTTTTCTTTATTGTTCCTACGCATGATATAAGCTCGCTCATTAATGTAGATGAAATTAATCCATCTGTTTGTCTACTAAAGCTTAATCCATTTTCTGCATATCTTTTTATACCTGCTGTTCCTAAAGCATTGTATATTTCCTCACAAGCTCTTAATTGCCAATTATTATACTTTATTGGTAATTCTATAGTTGACCAATCTTCAAAAGGGTACAAATTAGCAAGAGCGATATTTTTAGTATCATCTAATAGTCTATTCAATGCACTTTCATATTCTTCTTCACTATCAAATGTATTTGCTATTCTTTCTTTTAATAAATCAATTTGTGCCATATTTATACCCCTCCTTTATTATCCTCTTGTGATTATTCTTGCAAATGGGATTATTCTTTCATTGATGTATGAAGGTGTATCTTCTCCATCATTTGCTATTTCCCAGTTAGAACCTGTTGCTAATTGTGCTTTTGTTGGAGAGATAATATTTGCAGCACCTTTCCAAGAAATATAAGCAGGTGCAAATAATTTTCTTTGTCTTGTATATAATTTATCTATACCACCATTTGTTTCTGCATCTCTTCCTACTTCACTTGGAACTTTAGCTCCAACATCACAGTATTCAAATGCTCCTCTTCCTAATAAGTATGTTACATATTTTTGTGCTTCTACTACATAGTCATCATTTGCAACATCTGCTGGGTAGAAATCTCCTTTTTTAACATCTGTAACTGTTATTTTTCCAGTTCCTGTTCCAACTTGGATAGCTCCTTCATCTGTTGATGTAGCTGTTAAATATCCATTTAATACTGGCATATCATCATCTATAATAACTAATTTGTTATTTACTTGTCCTATTTCAATATTAGATGTGATACCATTTGCATCTGTATATTTTAGGTAATCTAATATTTGTAAGTTCTCTAATGTATTTGCAACTTTAGAGTGCATAAATGCTAAAGAAACATTTTTCTTTTTATCTCCAAATCCTTTTTGAGCTGCATCATTAATTGTTGTAGCTGTAATAGCTGTTGGAACTTCATAAGTATGTTTTTCAACGAATTTAGCTCCTTCTGTATCAGCCATTGCAAATATACCATTTAATATAGCTAATATATCTTCCATATCTACACCTTGATAGTATTCTGCAACTTCACTAGCTACTGGCATATAATCTTCTCCAGATATATCTGTTGAAAAGTCTTTTTCTTCCCAACCTTTCATTCTTCCTACTACTATTTTTGTTTGTGAAAATGTGTTTCTTGATGTTGTAGATAGGTTTGTTGTTCCATCATAATTTAAAACATCTCCATCTACTAATCCTTTGATAGGTTCGATTAATTTGTTTCCACCTACTCCGTCTACTAATCTTCCTTTAAGAGTATTGTTTGTGTTTAATACTCCTGCTTTTAACATTGAATTTTCTTTTAAATTTGGTACTTTCTTTGTATATTTTTGGAATACTGCATCATTCCATGTTTTTTTGTCAAATCTTGGCATTTTAATTTCCTCCTTTTAATTTTTTTACAAAGCTTCAAATTCCGTTGGATGTTCTGATTGAAATTTGTTTTGTTCCTCTAAAGATAAAGATTGGAACTTATCCCATGTCATTACACCATCATCTTTTTTAGAATTTACATTGCTTCCATTTGGTGTAACATCAGTATTTAAGATGTCATCTTTTACCTTTTTTTCTGTTAATTCTTTTACAGAATTAAATTCAGCAACAAACTCATTTGCTAAATCAAGTGTTGCTTGTTCATCATCTTTTACAAACTTACTTACTAAACTATCAGCTCTTTCACTAGAAATTCCAGCACCTACTAATATAGATTTTGCTTTTGCAGAATTTGTTAGTCTTTTATATTCACTAACTTGTGCATTTAACTGGTCTTGTAAAGCTTTTGCTTTCTCTTGTTCAGTCATTTGGCTTTCTTTAATCTTTTGCAATTCTAAATCTGATGCTTTTAATTTCTCGATTTCGCTTTCGTTGTTAGTTAATTTGTCTGTTAATGACTTAATTTCATCATTTTTTGCACTAACTTCATCATGTATTGAAGTTAATAGAGCATTTACTTGCTCATCTGTGGCATTTTCTCCAAGTAATTTTTTTGCTTGTTCTCTGTTCATTTTATTTTCCTCCTTAACGACAGTTTTAACGATAAACTGACAAAACATAGATTAAAATAAATATATTTATTTAGCCTTTCGGCTTGGTTGCGGACAAAGGATTTGAACCAATATCATAAGGGTATGAACCTTATATGTTACCATTACACCAATCCGCCATATAATCAAGGGAAGTTTTACCTTCCCTAATGTTAATAACTACTTTTCTTGTTCTTGCTTTTGTGCAAGATTTTGGTTTTTATTGTTTAATTCTTGTGCTTTTTGTGTGTTATCCACAGGGTTTTCCACATTATTCACATTTTTTTGTTCTAATTCTTTCTTTTGTTCTTCTTGTAATTTGTTCCAAGCTTGTACTACTGCTGTTGGGTCGCCAAATAGATTTACTAATGGTACTGCATACTCTTTTGGTACTCCCATTCCTATTAAGATTTGTAATGCTTCTGATTTTGTTAATAAGTTCTCTGATTTATCAATATTAAACTTAATATCTACATCACTTACTTTTAATGTTTTAATATCACTCTTTTCAGTGCTTTTACAGATTTTTAATATTACTTTTAAGCCTTTCCTATCACATCTTTTTATCATGATTTGGTCTGTTTTAGCTCTTATTCCAGAACTTGTAAATCCTTGTCCTGTCATTTTTGCTCTTCCTGTATCTCCTGATGTTACTGAACCATTATCTGTTGCCATTGGCACACCTAATATTTGATGTAAAGATGTTAAAAGTCTTGTATAGAACACTTGTGTATCACTAGCATTTAATCTTTGTTTTAGTTCATCTACACTTGCTTTTCTATTTTCTGTTGACTTAATCTTTATTGCTCCTAGCTCTTTCATTTCAGCTAATCCATCTTCATCTATATCAGCATTTGTAAATACCATTATGGCATTGACAAATTGGTCTAAATCATCAAAATCATCACTTTCTAATTGGTTTATTCCATCAAATAGGTCCTTACCAATTTCAATTAATGATATTCTATCTCTATTTATGTACCATTCTGTTACTAAATGCTCTTTTAAAGCTATTGGTTTCTCGGCTGTAATTATTGGACTACCTGTCTTATAACTTATTGTATATAGTCTATTTCTTAAATATACAGTATATTCACTATAATAGTTTTGCATTGGTACTTTATTACCCAATTCATCAACTTTATCTAGTGTTTCAACCATTTCTGTTTCAATAACTGAAAATAATTGTTCATTTTCTAGTTTACTTGAATATATTACCTCACAATTATCTCTTTTAACATTGTAAATAGAAAATGGAGCTTCATCTTCTACACTTTCAGCATCTTTTTTATAAAATCTAAAGCCTCTTCCACATACATATACATCTTCCATTATTTCAAGGTCTTTTGCATCTTTATCTTCATACTGCATATATTTATTTAATTTTGCTATCTCATCATTAGAAGTACTAGAAGCCATTGTATATTGTATTGGGTCGCCTACTAGCCAATTCTTCTTAAAATCTACTAAAGCATAGGTCCAGTTTTCAACTTTTTTATTATTTATTTCTGTTCTTGTAAACTTCTTTTTTTCTAAAACATCTTGCATACCTAAATAATAATTCCATAACCTTTTTGTTTCCATTTTATTCATATCATGAATTGACACAATATCAGGCATAAGCCCTAAAATAGTATTTTTTAAGCTTGCTTCATCCATATTTAGTAAATCTTTTTCTGAATATGGGGCATAAATTGTTATTCTTCCATAACTATTATTCATATACACTATCTCCCTTTATAATACTCCTTAATTTTATTATATAGTTAAAATTTTAAAAATGTCAATACTGAACATTAAAAAAATAAAAAAAAACACTATTTAAAATAGTGCCTCTTTAAAAACGGTAAAATATGTGTGAAAAACTACTATACACATTTTATACCATAGTATTTATTTTTTGTCAAGATATTTACTTACAATATCGTTTATTAAATATGCACTTTTAGAGCTTAAATTACATACATCTTCTTCATCAAATTGACTATAATTACAACAACCTATTGACCATATATATGCGTGCATTAATTCATGTCTTAAAGTTAATATTCTTTCATCTTCGCACATATCTTTATTTAGCCATATTCTATGTGTTCCATAGAAAGTTAAGCCAAAACACGCTAGTGCATCTGGATGGTTTTTTTGATATTCTTCTAGCATTTCTTCTTTACTATGTTCAGTAATTTCCCATTTATTATTATTAATTTTTATTTCCATATTTTCCTCCTATACTGGTCTTTTAAATGGTACTGCCTTCATTTCTAGTCCATTTTCTTCTATTATCTGGTCAGCATACATTGCAACAGCGTCTATCATATCATCATGCTTATTTGGATATTCAAACGAATATGTTGTCATTTGCTCTAATGCTTTTCCCATTGGTGTTCCTTGACCATACATTATTTTCTCTGGGAATACAATTCGTCTTAAAACTATGTCTTTATACTTTGCAATTCTCTCTGCTTTTTTAACGGTATTATATTTTTCTATGATTTTTAGGTTATAATACCCCTTTTCTTTGCATTTTTTATATATTATATCTGGCAAGCTAGTATTTGTGTTTGTTTCTACTACTAGTAGTGTTACACTATTTCTTATAATACAATTAACAATATTATCATAGAGTGATGTTATTGCTTTATTGTCAAACACTATGTCAACTAAATGATGGTCCTCGCCTATTTTATTAAATATTGGCATAGCAACATAGTCATTTCCCATTCTTGATGGGTCTAATGCTCCCATACATTCCATTGTTTCCTTTATTGGTAATCTACCATAGGTCCTTAAATTACTCCAATCAAAGTACAAACCTTCTGGAGATGTCGGATTTTGTTGAAAGTTGGTTTCCCATAAATATGTACTCATTGATGCTTTTTCTTTTAAAAGGTCCTCTGTTGTCCTTAATTTAGGGCAAGTGGAAAGACCTGTATCATAGTCTAAAGCTGGCACCTTTATTATTACTTTCTTACCATCCTTACTTATCTTTGTATATTTAAAGTTTGGGTCATCTATAAATTTACTTTCACTCTCCCAAAGTGTTGTTACTCTAGCCAAAAAGTCTGTTGGCGACCATAATGTTCCTGTGATTAGCACCTGTGCTGTCTTATTTTGCACATATCTCTTTCTCCATACTGTTACAAACTTATTATAATACTTCTTATTTTGCTCATCATCTAAAGCATCATCAGCATCTGAATACAAGTCATCTATGTCAATAGAAAGACTTGCTCTTATACCTACAACATTAGCTTTTACAGTCTTTGCATAGTATGTTGATATTAACTTGCAATCCCTTAATTTCCACTCTCCATCTGTTTCCTTTAAGAAAAAGTCCTTATCTTCCTTACTATACTTCAATTTAGGGAATACATTGCCATATCTTTCCATTTTTATTATATCTATTACTGACCTTGACTGACCCTT
>Ga0326513_10004195_pt1 | contig 10355 bp, 15 predicted proteins | sample 2_2465_0518_D_FD_203654 | JGI IMG/M metagenome (GOLD analysis project Ga0326513, IMG submission 203654) | Bovine rumen microbial communities from UC Davis, California, United States - 2_2465_0518 | ecosystem: Host-associated > Mammals > Digestive system > Stomach > Rumen | place: USA... | reverse complement strand
AGCGCCGATTTACACGAGAAGCCTATAAGACCAAGGGAGGGGACATAAAAAGACCATGATGCAGACTGTTACTGATATGCCAAGATTAGACCAGCTCAAAGAACTCTTATTGATATTGGCTAAAGAGATAGATGATGGACCAGGGGCGAGAGACATGGCCTCACTGGTTAAACAGTATCGGGAAACCATAAAAGAGATTGAAGAGATTGAAGGAAGTGAGCCGAAAGATGACGAGATCGCGAAGCTCCTCGGTGATTCTGATGGGGTGCCAGGACCCGTCCGAAAGAATAACACCGAAATATAATAAAACAGACGGCTTAAGGGCCGCCAAGGTGTTAAAGGTCGGCGGACTCATCCTTGATCCATGGCAAATGGAAATTTTGGATGATTGGTTAGCATATTCACCGGGTGGAAAATGGATAAACAAGACCTGTGGCGGCTCCGTGCCACGTCAGAACGGTAAAACGTGCCTAATAAGTGGAAGGGCAGAGGCGGGCATGGTCATATACAACGAGCAGGTGCTTTATACAGCGCACTTACAAAAGACAGCTACGGAAACATTTGAGGAGATGGCTGCCTTTTTTGATTCGCCAAACTTGAGGAAATACGTCAAGGACATTAAGACGGCACTGGGAAGGGAACAGATAATACTTAACTCAGGAGCTAGGGTCAAATTCCTTGCCAGAACGAGAAACGGCGGAAGAGGTCAGCATGGCGACTTGCTGATATTTGATGAGGCGCAGGAGCTGGATTCAGACCAGCAGGCTTCATTTCTTCCTGCCATCTCTGCGAGCCTAAACCCGCAAACAATTTATATAGGGACTCCACCTGATCCAAATGCTGATGGGACAGTTTTCCGTGGAATACGAAAAAAAGCGTTAGACGGAGGCACAAAGTCAACAGCGTGGTTTGAGTTCTCTGTGGACAAGATTGGTGATGTCACTGATAAAAATAGATGGGCGGACACTAACCCAGCACTCGGACGGCGCATACTCCTCTCAACCATTGAGGGCGAAAGCGAACAGATGGACCCTGACACATTTGCGAGAGAACGGCTGGGTTGGTGGACACCTGTCGTGACTGAGCGCAAGGACTTGGCGATACCTGAGAGTGTATGGGATAAATGCAAAAGTGATGAGCTTAAGCCAGAAGGTAAGACAGCTTATGGAGTCAAGTTCAGTGCAGATGGCTCAGAAGTTTGCATCTGTGGAGCTGTTATCCCTGTCAATGGGCGAGCAAGAATTTCATTGATTGAGAGGAAACCCACAGCGCTTGGAACCAAGTGGCTGGCTGATTGGCTTAACGCAAGATATAAGAAGGCTTCTTGCGTGGTGATAGACGGCAAAAACGGTGTAGATGTTCTGGTGGACAAGATCGCAGACACATGGAAGTATAAAGGCTCTGTCATAAGGCCAAGCGCAAAGGATGTTATTGCAGCAGTCGGTCTTGTGATGGACAGTTTAAACGAAGAGACTGTCACCTGGTACTCACAGCAGGAAGATTTGAGACATAGCGCAGTCACATCCACAAAAAGATCGATAAGCGGCGGCTGGGGTTTTGGTGGAGATGACTCCACACCAATCGAAGCATGTGCACTGGCTTTGTGGGGCGCTAAAAACAGCAAAAGAGACCCCAACAGGGTGATGAGGATCGGATGAGAAAATAGGAGAATACAATTATGGTACTTTCAATCGTTCCGGCTGACGTGGCTGGATTACCAATTATTGAAATCGAAAGGCTCCAGAAGCTGATTAACGTTTTTAACTACCATAATTCCAAGAATATTGAGAAGGATAAGTATTACGAAGGAAAAATTACCCTCAATGACGTAAATCTTGGACTGGCTTTGCCTGATGGTATGAGACGGTTAGAGATCGGCTGTGCATGGGGCGCTAAAACTGTAGACGTATTGGCAGCAAGGTCCGTTTTTGACGGATTTGTTGGTGCTAATGGCAACGAGGTGGCGCAACTTGATCAGATTTGCATTGAGAATGACCTCATCGCAGAATATGCTAAGGCTTGCCGAGATGAGCTTAAATACGGTTGTACTTTTGCCACACTTTCAGCAGACAACGAGGTAGGATGCAGGATCAGATTTCATTCGCCACAGACGGCGGCTGCCCTTTGGAATGGTGAAAAGGGTCGCATTGATTGTGGCTTTGCCATCATTGATACTGTGCCGGATGATTCAGAAGAAACAACCTGGAGTCCTTCGCTGATATATTTCTACACGGATGATGCAGTATATGTTTTAAAACGTATTGAGCAGGACTGGACTGCAACAGCAATAAAGCATAAAATGGGCCGCCCTCTCATGGAGCCGCTTATCTGGAACGCAACCTCTAATAAGCCCTTTGGTCGTTCCAGGATAAAAGAACCTGTTAGGCGATTGATTGATGGATATGTTCGGACCATTGCTAATGCAACAATCGGCTTGGAGTTCTCAACGAGTCCTCAGAAGTATCTGCTTGGCATTAGTGATGAGATGTATGATGCAATCGTTAATCAGAAGTTTAAGCAGTATATCGGTTCAATTCTTACTGCTACAACCAATCCTGAGACAGGTGAGAAGCCTACTTTTGGACAGTTGCCGCAAGGCAGTCTTTCCCCTCATGTTGAAATGATCCGAATACTTGCCACACAGTTCAGCGCTGCGACAGGGCTAAGTGTTACGGACACAGGTGTTGTGAATGAAGCAAACCCGACCAGCTCTGATGCAATACTGGCACAAAGTCAGACTCTTATCGCTATGGCTGAACAGCTTAACATTGGAAACGGTGACGCACTCAGGAACATAGCACTTATGGCAACAGCTATCGCAAATAATATTTCTTTTGATGACCTCAGCGAGGATCAGAAGGATGTTGTCGCACACTTTAAGAATCCGTCAATGCCATCAATTGCCATGACAGCAGACGCAGCCATCAAGATTGCATCGTCTCGCCCTGAGTTTGCAAGCACTGACACATTCTTAGAGATGATTGGATTTGATAAAGCCAGCGTCAGAAGGATAAAAGCACAGGAGCAGAGGCAGCGAGGCCTTGAGGTCGTTGGATCGCTGACTGATGAGGAAACAGAGTAATGGAAGTATCAGCAAGCGCATGGGCTAAATATGTAAAGAAGCTATCTCAGCTTGATGGAGAAGCTACAAAGAAGATCGCAAACTTTATTGCTAATTTTCAAAGCTTTTCATATAGCAATCAGGCTCACATGAAGGCTTTGATTGATTATGCTTACGGCATCTCAACAATATATGGAGAAGGTGCCGCCGCCCTTGCTTGCGAGATGTATGACGCAGTTGGTCTTGCTTCTGGGCTGTTCCTTGAGCCTGCCATGCCTGCTGAGGTTGCAAGCTATGGAGATGTAGCCAAAGCTATAAACGGAACGGCAAAGTATAAGAACACCGAGCTGACATCCTCCAGCATAGGGCGACTTGTTAAACGCACAGGAGCAGATACAACCTTGAACAATGCCCTCCGTGATGGTGCAGAGTTCGCATGGATTCCAAGCGGAGACACCTGTGCTTTTTGTATTGCTCTTGCCTCTCGTGGATGGCAAAGGGCCTCCAGAGATGCCATCAAAGGCGGACACGCTGAACACATCCACAGCAATTGTGATTGCGAGTATGCTATTAGGTTCAACGAGCGGACCAATTACAAGAGCTATGATCCGAGCAAGTACAAAGAAATGTATGATGATGCCCCGGTGGAAGAGGGGCAGAAAATGACTCCTAAGAACCGCATAAACGCATTGAGGCGAGAAGCCTACGCAAAGAACAAAGAAGAAATAAATGCCAATAAGCGAATGAACTACGCAGAACGTCAAGAACGGCTGAACAGTTCAGAAGCGGAAGAGGTCGATGTATGAAAGTAAAGCATGAAATAGGAGACAAGATTCTACTTGTTGGAACCATTCGAAAAATTGAAATTGTGAAAACATCCGTCTCCAAGGAAGAGGTCTTGTACTACATTGAAGAGTGTGAACGACCAATTCGAGAAAAAGACATCATAAAGATAAATTAAGCATCCTGTCACAGGGGTGCTTTTTTATTGGCAACTCGTGCCATAAACGAGGAAAACACTCATTGGAGGGAATTGAATATGTCAGAAACTGTGAATCAGGAAACTAATGCAACTATCGAGAATGAGGCACCCGTTGAAGAGAGACACTTCACTCAGGCAGAGCTGGACAAAGTTGTGGCCGACAGGCTTGCAAGAGAGCGCCAGAAGTACGAGGGCTTTGCAGAGCTTAAGGAAAAAGCCGCTAAGTATGACGAACTTGAGGCGGCATCAAAGACAGAGCTTCAGAAGGCAACGGAGAAAGCTGAGAAGCTGGAAAAAGAGCTTAACGCACTTAAGAAAGCTGAGGAGGTAAGAGCCATAAGAGCGAAAGTTGCAAAGGAAGAGGGCATCCCCGAGCACCTTTTGACAGGTGAGACTGAGGAGGCTTGTGTTGAGCAGGCGAAAGCAATCAACGCATACGCTAATCCAAATGCGTACCCGGTCCTTAAGGATGGAGGAGAAGTCCAGAACGTAGTAAAAGGCGGCACAAAACAGCAATTTGCTGATTGGGCTGAAAAAGCATTTCATTAAAAATTTTAGGAGGAAAAAACTATGGCAGTAACTGGTGTACCTACAAACAGAACAAGCATTGATCTCCCTGTTGATGTAGCAAGAGAGATCCTTCAGAAAACTCAGGAGTCATCTGCAATCATGCAGCTGGCAAGACAGATTGCACTCCCTGGAAGAGGAGCAGCCATTAACGTTATCACATCTGATCCCGAGGCCGCTTGGGTTGGTGAGACAGGAGCAAAGCCTGTTTCTGATCCCGGACTTGCAACCAAGGTTATGAGAGCATACAAGCTCGCTGTAATCGTTCCTTTCTCAAACGAGTTCAGACGTGACGTTGCTTCTCTTTATGATGCAATCGTTGAGAGACTCCCCCTTGCACTTGCACAGAAGTTTGATGCAACTGTATTCGGAAACGGCTCCGCTCCTGGATCGGATTTTGATACATTCGGCTCCGTAACAGCACAGGCAATCGGCGGCACACTTACCTACAGCGGACTTGTTGCAGCTGATGGCGACATTGCAGCTCATGGCGGAATCATGAACGGTGTTGTACTTGCTCCTCAGGGCAAGAGCATCCTTCTTGGTGCTGTTGATGGAAACGACAGACCTCTGTTCATCAACTCTGTAGCTGAGGGCGCTGTTCCTATGGTACTTGGTGCTAAGACTGTTCAGTCTAAGGGCGCTTATGTAGCTGGAACATCACCTGCTCCTAACAAGGTTGGCTTCGTTGGTGACTGGTCACAGGCAATGTATGGAACAGTTGAGGGTGTTAAGATCGACTACTCATCTGATGCAACTCTTGCAGTTGGTACAGGTGAGAGCGCAACCACAATTAACCTCTTCCAGCAGAATATGTTTGCAGTTAGAGCAGAGATCGAAGTTGGTTTCCGTGCTGATACTTCTGTATTCAATGCTCTTACTGATGCAACAACCTGATGATAAAACTCATCAATAAAACAACCAATACTCCTATGTGGGTAGCGGATGAGCGCAAGGATGAATATTTGGCGGCTGGTCATAGGCTGGCCGCTGCGCCTAGCGCAAAAAAGCCTATTGAGGAGCCAACGGTTGAGGATGTTGAAGAGAAACCTGTTGAACCTGTAAAAGAGGTGAAAATTTTCAAAAGAACATCCAAAAAGAAATGAGGTGATTAAATGGCTTATGCAACTTATGAAGACGTTCAGGCTCGTATGACAAGAGAGTTGTCTGATAGTGAGCAGGCTATTTGCACCACTTTGTTAGATGATGCAGCCGTTATTATTGATAACTATAATAGCGGGGCATCCGATGACGTAAAAAAAGTCGTCTCCTGCCGCATGGTCATCCGTGCCATAGGTGATGGAGATTTGAGCGGTGTTCCTGTCGGTGCAACACAAGGGTCACAGAGCGGCCTTGGATATGCTCAGAGCTGGACTGTTTCAAACGGTTCAGTTGGTGAGCTTTACCTGGCTAAACTTGACAAGACTCTGCTGGGAGTTGGAAATGCCATTGGCTCACGCTCACCCGTGGAGGACCTTGTTTCTGAGGAGGTATGACATGAAGGGCACAACTGTACAGCTAGTTGAGAACACAATAACTTCATACGACCCCCTTGGAGCTCCAATCGAAGAGGAAACACTTGTTGACGTTGCAGATGTTTTAGTTGGACAGCCTAGCGAGAGCGAAGTCGCCGGGACAATGGAACGATACGGAAAAAAAGTGGCTTATACACTGGGAATCCCCAAGGGTGACACACATATATGGTATGACACTTACGTGTACATTTGGGGCGAAAAGTTCAGAACTATCGGATATCCTATCACAGGAGAGCCGGATAATATTCCGCTCCGATGGGGCAAGAATGTAATGGTGGAACGCTATGGCTAAGAATGAATATAAGCCTAACGATGCCGGAATAAGAGCCTTGTTGCAGTCGCCCGAGATGCTGGCGCTCACTGAGCAATATGCACGAGGCATGGCAGGGGCAGAAGGTGAGATCAAGTCTTTTATAGGCTTTGATCGTGCCAAGACAATCATACAAAGTACAGAGAAGGAGAGATAAAACATGATTGAAGTTGTATTAAGAGACTATCTTGTAGAAAATCTTGAAGATATCCCTGTTTTGTTTGAGAAGCCCAAGACAAAGCCTGATAAGTATGTTCTTATTCATGGTATAGACTCGGGAGTTGTAAACCATATCCCGGCTGATACTTTTTCTTTCATCTCCACGGCTCCATCTTTTTACGAGGCAAAGTTGTTGAGCGACAGAGTTCGGGCTTTGCTTTTTGATTCTATTGAACTTCCAACAATATCATCTGCAAAACTTGGCGGACAGAACGGCAGAGCTGTTGCTTCTGAATCCGCTTACGAGTACGAAATCATTTTTAATTTCTATCATTACGAGGAGGGTTAAATTATGGGAAACACAGCAACCAATGTTTCTACAGGAAAGCCCAAAGTTGCAGGCGCTGTTTTTGTAGCACCTATCAATACAACTCTTCCTACAGACGCAACGACAGCTCTGGACAATGCTTTTGTTTGCCTTGGCTATGTGTCTGAGGATGGACTGACCAATAACAACGAGATGGACGTATCTGCCATTAAGGCATGGGGCGGCGCTATCGTTTATCGTTCACTCACCGAGCTGGATGATAACTTTGCACTGACTCTTATTGAGTCCGAGAACGTTGACGTGCTTAAAGCTGTCTATGGTGATAGCAATGTAACCGTTGACGCAAGCGACAACGTGAAGGTTGAAGTAAAAGCTGAGGATCCTCAAGAAAAGGTTTGGGTCTTTGACCTGGCATTGAGAGGAAACAAGGCAAAGAGAATCGTGATTCCTGATGGCGCTGTTACTTCCAGAGAGTCCATCACATACAACGATTCTGATGCAATTGGCTATGGAATCACAGTAAGTGCTTACCCGGATGCCAATGGCAAGACACACATTGAGTATTTAGAGGGTTAATCCCTGAGGGAGCATAGTTAATGGCAAGTAAGAGCACTGATAAAAACATTGTAAAAGGCAAAACGAGTTCGGGCATACCGTACTCACTGGATAAGCGAGTTAAAGAGGATGCAAGATTTCTTCTTTATCTTTCAATGATGCAGGATGAGAACGCTAGTGTGGCTGAGAAAAGCCAGGCAATCACTGATATGTTTATGCTTATCTTTGGAAGTCGGCAGGGTGTTATTGAGTTCATGAACGCGGTGGCATCCGTAAACGGTGGAGTATGCAACACAGAAAAGATGATTGCAGAACTCACTGAGATGTTTGAGGCTCTTTCCGCAAAAAACTCATAATCCTCGCAAGGATAATAAACACCTGCGAGGATGAATTGATATGTGACCTCGCTCAAACCTATGGAGTATTTAATTACAAAGAGTTGTCTCCTTCATTGGTGGCAACTCTGGCCATGGGTTTACCCGAGGACTCACGAGTAAAAAAGAAATTAAGTGGTCAGAAGCTGACTCTTGAGCAGTCACTCCTGGCTTTATTATTGGATGATTTCAACCTCTTCTTATGGTCCAGGCAGAAGCATAGAGGCTCAAGGCCTAAAAGCATCTTTAAGGAACTTACGGAAGAGAAAAAGCCTAAAGATGAGTTGATGGCATTTGAGTCAATCGAAGACTTTAACGAATGGTTAAAGCGGAAACAGGAGAAGCGAGATGGCTGAAACAATCGGGACCGCATATGTACAAATTGAGCCTTCTTTTCAAGGTGTAAATAGCGCTATCAGCAAGGAAATGGGGGCCGCAGGAGAAAGCGGCGGCAGTTCTTTCGGAGCAGGGTTTGCCAAGGTTATGGGCGGCACTGGCAAGTTGATGGCTGGAGCAGTTGCGGCAGGTGGTGCTGCTATTGCAGGAATCAGCACTGCGTTCGTGAGTGCTTCCGGGGACGTTGCCTCGTATGGCGACAATATCGACAAGATGAGTCAGAAAATGGGACTCACAGCGGAGGCTTACCAGGAATGGGACGCAGTCATGCAGCACTCAGGCACGTCCATGGAGTCAATGAAGGCATCCATGAAAACTCTTGCCAATGCGGCAGAGACAGGCAACGAGGCTTTTAAAAAGATCGGATTAACCGAGGAGCAAGTTGCCAATATGTCTCAGCAAGATTTGTTTGAGGCGACAATTGCAGGACTGCAAAATGTAGATGACACCACGCAGAGGACCTACCTGGCCGGAAAACTTCTTGGAAAAGGTGCCACAGAGCTGGGCGCACTCCTTAACACTTCCGCAGAAGATACACAAGCTATGCGTGACAGGGTGAAGGAACTCGGTGGAGTCATGAGTGATGATGCAGTCAAAGCCGCCGCCGCTTATCAGGATCAGTTGCAGGACATGCAGACAGCTTTTAGCGGTCTTTCAAGGAATCTGATGGCGGAGTTTTTACCAGGCATCACCACTGTTATGGGTGGCTTGACGGAGATCTTCTCGGGTAATTCCGAACAAGGTCTTGGCATGATATCCGAGGGAGTAAACAGTATAGCAACCAAGCTGACAGAAGCATTGCCCGGACTCTTGCAGGTCGGCACAACAATTGTGTCTGCTCTGGGTGATGCAATCATTCAGAACCTTCCGACACTGTTAAGCCTTGGAGTGGATATCCTTGAACAGCTTGCAACGGGTCTGTTGTCGGCACTGCCTACAATGATTCCGTCAATAATCGAGTTTGTGACATCCCTCGGAACTATGATAATCGAAAATCTGCCGTTATTGATTCAGGCAGCAACGCAGATAATCTTACAGCTTGCCCTTGGACTTGCGCAGGCCCTTCCTGAGCTTACCCCTACGATTGTAGAGGTTGTGCTTGCTATCACTCAGTATCTTGTCGATAATATCGACCTGCTAACTGATGCAGCCATACAGCTCATGATTGGCCTTGCCACGGGGCTGATACAGGCACTTCCTATTTTAATAGAGAAAGCGCCCACTATTATTGCATCATTTTTGACCGCCTTGATTAGTGCAATCCCTAAGCTGTTAGAGGCAGGAAAGCAGATAATTGAGACCATCAAGAACGCAGTGCAGACTTATGGGCCTTCACTGTTAGCCAAAGGCCAGCAGCTTATTAGCGACCTCAAGAATAAGATCCTTGAGAAGATTAAGCTGTTCCTAGATGTCGGCAAGCAGATAGTCGAGGGCATCAAAAAGGGCATATCTGACGCATGGCAGGGACTTATCAATTGGTTCGGAGAGAAAATTTCCGGGCTTGTCGGTGGTGTTAAGGGCCTTCTCGGCATCGAGTCACCTTCCAAGGTGTTCGCAAATGAAGTAGGTCAGTGGATTCCTGCCGGAATTGCAGAAGGTATCGAGAAGGGAATGGGGGCTGTAAACAGTGCCATTGATGATATGACCACGGACATGGTGCTGAGTTCAAGGATCACGGCAGACTCTATCCCAGATGCGACAAGCGCAAGCTATGGAGCCTCTGCAAGTGATACAATCTATCAGCTGTTATCTACTTATCTTCCAAGGATCGCAGCGGGTGGCAATGTAAATATTAGCCTGGAGGGCGATGCAGGAAGGCTCTTCCGCCTCATGCAGCGGGAATCTGTAAGGAATACACAGCTAGTTGGTGTTAATTCAGTGTTATCAGCAATATAAGGAGAAGTTATGCAGGTAGTTGTTAATAATACGGATATAACCAATTACATAGTCGAGGGGTCCTATCACATGGACTCCTCTGACACATACGAATCATGGAAAGACGGAAACATGCTGGAGCACAGGATCATTGTCGCTCAGAAGATAAAAGGCAAGTTTCAAGTCGTGTGCTCCAATCGTAGCAACTCAATC
>Ga0326513_10004194_pt1 | contig 10356 bp, 12 predicted proteins | sample 2_2465_0518_D_FD_203654 | JGI IMG/M metagenome (GOLD analysis project Ga0326513, IMG submission 203654) | Bovine rumen microbial communities from UC Davis, California, United States - 2_2465_0518 | ecosystem: Host-associated > Mammals > Digestive system > Stomach > Rumen | place: USA... | reverse complement strand
AGGATGACGAAGAGTACCAGAATCCGGTGGACCTGATGTTTGAGGCGCTGAAGCAAAAGAACCCGGATCACTTTGCAGTCCGTCAATATGCCAAGTTCAAACTGGCGGCCGGTGTGGCAACATGTAATTAGTTTCTTGTACCGAGACGATACAAGAGGCGTAGGAAGGGGATTTCAGAGCATATCCCCAGCAGCGAGAAACTAATCATGTGTTGCCATTTTATTATGGCGGAAAGGAGCGTAATGAAAAAAGAACAACGGTACACGGCACTTTATGAGAGATTGAGCCATGATGATGAGCTTCAGGGCGAATCCAACAGTATCTCAAATCAGAAACAGCTTCTCATGGAGTACGCCGTAGCGCATGAACTTCCAAATCCGAGGCACTTTGCTGATGATGGTATATCCGGCACGCGCTTTGACCGACCGGCATTCCTTGAAATGATGCAGGAGATTGAGGACGGAAATATCGGAAGCGTGCTTGTAAAAGACATGAGCCGATTGGGAAGAGATTATCTGAAAGTCGGTCAGATCGTTGAGATGTTTCGACAGAGGGATGTTCGTCTGATTGCAGTCAATGATGGAACCGATACCCTGCATGGTGATGATGATTTTCTGCCGTTCCGTAATATCATGAATGAGTGGTATGCGAAAGACACGAGCAAGAAGATCCGCTCAACATTCAAGGCAAAGGGCGATGCCGGAAAGCATGTCGCAAGCTCACCGCCATACGGCTACATGAAAGATCCCGATGATAAAAATAAATGGATCATAGACGAGGAAGCCGCTGAGGTGGTTAGGCGGATATTTAAGCTTACCCTTGAAGGAAAAGGCCCATTTCAGATATGCAAGATCCTTGAAGCCGATAAGGTTGAGATACCCGCTTATCACCAGCAGAAGATGGGAATGGGATTATGGCAGAACAGAGAATTGAATCATCCATATCGATGGACGAGTTCAAGTGTGGCTTCGATACTCACGAGGAAGGAGTATCTGGGGCATACGGTCAACTTTAAGACAAGAAAGCACTTCAAGGACAAGAAGAGCCACTATGTAGCACAGAAGTATTGGCAGATTTTTGAAGATACGCAGGAACCGATAATTGACGAGGAAACTTTCTACAATGCTCAGAAATGCAGGACGGGCATTAAGCGTTATCCGAATGGATGGGGAGAGCCGCATCCGCTTGATGGTAAGATGATCTGCCATGATTGCGGGAGCCTTATGTACTGCCACAGGACGAGCAATGGCAAGAAGGTTGCACAGTATGTATGTGCCAAATACGGCAAACAGCCCGTAGGAACGTATTGTAGTTCCGGTCACAGGATAAACGCCGATGCGGTTATGGAAATCGTGAGAGATACGCTCAGATACCTCAAAACCACTATTGAAGACAATCCGGAGGAGTTCATTGAGCATATCACTCAGGCAGAAGCCGATAACCGCAGCGCAGAGGCGAAGAAGAAGCAGGAACGTCTTAAATTATGCAGGAAGCGTGTGGACGAACTGGAAAGGCTTATCTGCAAGATCTATGAAGATAATGCCCTGGGCAAGATGCCTGAGAGCAGATATGAAACCCTTATAAGACAGTATTCCAAGGAGCAGGGCGAACTTAACAATGAAATTGACAGCATTGAAGCATTTTTGTCAGAGGTAGAGGAAAACCGCAAGAGCGGGAAGCGGTTTGTCGATCTTATGTCGAGATACAACAATTTTGATGAAATCACGCCCTTTATGGTAAGCGAGTTCATCGATCATATCGAAGTCCATGAGAGAGACAGAAAGGGATCCGTGCAGACTACGCAGAAGATTGATATATACTTCAATTTCATCGGCAATTACAGAATGCCGGAGAAAGAACTTACCGAAGCAGAAAAGGCTGAGATTGAGCGTATGGAGGCTATCAAGGATAAACGCCATCAGCAGTATATCCTTCGCAAGCAGAGGGGATCGCAGCAGAGATGGGAGAAAGCCTACGAGCCGAGAAGAAAGGCAAGGATGGCACAGCTTAAGGCAGAAAATCCGAACACTTATGGAATTCCTGCCGAGGAATATGATCAGGAGCATTATTCAAAGGCAAGTGTTGTGCTTGCTGACTCTGTAGTAGCTGATTTTTAACAAGTTCATACGATAGTTATCGGGATAAAAGAACGCAGAAAAGTGTTAGTGGAGAAGATTTCATTAACACTTTTTCTTTTGCATATTTTTCGGCAGTTATCGGGGACGGTTTCCTTTCTTCCTTCCCGGCCCTTTCCTTTTCCCCTTCTTCTTCCCCCTTAGAAAGAAAAGCGAAAAGAAAGAAGCAAAGAAAAGATAAAAGAAAGATATACCCCTATTATTTTACTCTTATCCTATCCCATCCTATCCATCAATCCTTCTTCTTCCGTTCCAGACAGGAGAACGCTGTCAGTCCTGTCCGTCAGTCATACATGAAAGGAGCCAGACAATGAAAATGACACGATATGAGCAGGAGACCATCATCAACTTTAATGCAGGAGAGCAGACGGCTACCCTTTACACTCGTGATCCTGTCGTTATTAGAAAAGTTGATGCGTTAGTTAGCGATTTCCCTGATGTATTCAAGTGCATAGGCGAAACAGATATTGACAAAACCTATGAAATGCCAAAATCATCCGTTACTTATCGTAAGCCGAGGAATATAACTGAAGCTCAGAGGAAAGCCGCGAGTGAACGAATGCAGCGGTTAAACGGATCATGAAAGGAGTAGTAGTCATGGGAAATGTATATGGTTATGTCAGGGTGAGCAGTAAGGATCAGAACGAAGATCGGCAGGTGATCACCATGCGGGAAATGCAGGTACCGGAGGAAAACATTTATATTGACAAACAGTCCGGCAAAGATTTCAATCGCCCTCAATACAAGAAATTATTGCGAAAAGTGAAGGATGATGATCTGATCTACATCAAGAGTATAGACCGGTTGGGCAGAAACTACGCAGAAATACTGGAACAGTGGAAGATTATCACAAAAGATAAACATGTAGATCTGTATGTTATAGATATGCCAATACTGGATACCCGCAGAGAGAAGAATCTGCTTGGAACCTTTATAAGTGACCTGGTGCTTGCGTTGCTGTCATATGTTGCCGAGAACGAACGTAACAATATCCGCCAGCGCCAGGCTGAAGGTATCGCAGCCGCAAAAGCCAGGGGAGTTCATTTTGGAAGGCGCCCCAATCCATTACCAGAAAATTTTTATGAGGTGTATCAACAATGGAAGATGAAAAAGATACCAGTATCTGAGGCTGCGCAACTATGTGGGATGCCACAGACCACCTTTTTCGAGCGGGCCCGCGCATACGAGAAATCCACTTTACCGAATGAGGATTAATAATCGGAATTGTGTACTTTTTGGAATGTCAAAAAACACTTCTTTCCTAATGGTATTTCCATTGTACAAACCATGGATGAAACGCCCTTTTTACTTGACTTTTAAAAGCTTTTGCGTTATATTCAAGCATGGAAAAATGTATTAAAAAATGAAGATTAGTATATTCGGAATAGTACACTTTTCGGAAGAAGGTAATTATCAATGAAAAGTTTTGAAATAATAGCAACTCAAACACCAGGGATTGTCCAGTTTTCTAATTACGAGGAAATAAAGGCGGCTCTGGTTAATTATGCGGATGATTTTTTGGGCATAGATTATTCGAATGAGGGAGTTGAGGCGGCAGAAAGGGATAGTAAAGAATTAAAGGCGCATAAGGATACAATCACAAAGGTCAAAAAGGAGATAAATGCGGCTTATTCGGCTCCATACATAGAAATTGAGAAAAAACTTGATGAGTTGACGGCAATTCTGGATGTTCCACTTAAAAAAGCTAAATCATATGTGGATGAAACATCAAAAAAGGGCAAAGAGAAGATGATTATGGACTATGCCCAGAAAGCGTCGTTATCTTTGGGAGCAGCTGCAAGCAAAGTGATTGGGAGCGGAGCGTTTTTTAATCCCAAATGGTTAAATAAAACAACCAGCATGAAATCAATACAAGATGACATAGATGGGATTGTTAGGAATGCGGCAAAAGATATAAAGGCTATTCAAAATACTGGAGGCGAGCAAACAGGAGTTTTGCTTGCGCGGTATTATGACACTTTATCTATGGATGGTATGGAGGCATTCATAGAGAATATTAATGACGAAAGTGATTTGATCACTGAACAGACCGCCGATTCCTTAAAAAATGTATCGGGATACAAGATTCTCAAAATTACAGCGACAGAAGATCAAATGGCTTTTGTAATGACTCAGTTAAAACTCATGGGACTTGAGGTAGAAGAGATAGAAGATGGTATGCCAAAAGCCATGGAAGAAATAAATATTCCTGATTTTGATTCGTTTGTGGCATTCGATATTGAGACAACAGGGACGAATGGCGCTGTCAACGGTGACAAAGAAGCAAAAATTACAGAGATTGGTGCTGTGAAAATCGAAAAAGGTGCTATTGTTGATAAATTTGATGAACTGGCAAATCCTGGGCGGAAAATAATTCCACGAATAGCAAGATTAACGAATATTACTGATGAAATGGTTGTAGATAAGCCGCCAGTGGAAGAGGTAATACGTCTTTTTAAGGATTTTATAGGAGATTCAATCCTTGTTGGCCACAATATAAAAAGTAGTGATTTGCGATACATAACCAAAGCTGCCAATTTGGCGGGGGTCAAGATTGAAAATCATTTTTTTGATACATATATCGCAGCAAAAGCTTTTAAGAAAAAAAACGGATGGGAAAAACTTAGTCTTAGCTACTTGGCTGAACAGTTTGGATTAAAGCATGATGAGGCGCATAGAGCATGGAGCGATGCCGAGGTAAATGCGCATGTATATTTTGAAATACAAAAATTATACATGAATTCGGAGTATAAAAAGGATGTTTGAAGATCAGGAGATAGATGTAGAAAGATTAAGAGAAGATTTGGAAAATGATTCCCTGGGGGCTTTTTGGGGTGGGGGATTTGGAGGCGCTTTAGTGGAGGCAGGTGATATTAGAAGAGCCTCCGATGATGAAATCCTGAAGATAGCTTTGCGTAAAGGGGTTAATCTTGAAAAATACAAAGTATGACCATTGATACAAATATATTCGAGAGGTTATTCAATGGAAAACAATAATACTTGTACACATTCAAAAGATTGTATATCTCAGTTTTTAATATCTCCGTTAGAGGCTGGAATCCCAGATTTTCGTAGGATAGTTGATTTTTATGAGTATAAAGCTCCGATGATCGATTGTGTTCATTCTAAAGGACGTAATTATACAAATGAATCTCAACAGGCAGCATTAAAACAGATGTTAGCAGAATCGAAAATGACAAAAAATGCAAAGTTCCTAAAAAGAATACAAAAGAATAGCATGGAATTAATGGCACTGGAGGGTGATTCTCTTTGCTTGAAGTGCCCAAGAATGCTGTGTAAGATCGGCAGTGACGAGACAGAGTTTGCATGTATTTTAAGACATCTTAGAAATGGATTTGCGCATGGGCGCACATATATTAAAAGAACAAAAAACCAAACATACATTATGATAGAGGATTTTGATACAAATCATCATTGTTCAGCACGAATGATTGTTACAAAAGCAATCCTTAATAGATGGCGAAAACTGATAACAGAAGGAAATATATTACAAAAAACAGAGTAAACGGGTTGTCCGTTGCTTATAAATTACTAGAAGGGAGGGTATATGTATGTTGTTGAGTGATAAAATTGTTGCATCTTATGTTGAGGGGTTCTCAGGAGTTTATATCTATTGCAGTCAAGAAATTATAGGCGAAATAGCAGATAAATTTGATGAATTGTTTGAGGAAGCGTGGAATCAAGCAATGGACGATGCTGAAGAAGACTATGATGCAGTGTGTCAGGAAAAGGAAGATGAGATTGGTGTTCCTGCTTGTATAGATAAAAAAGGAGACTGGGAAAAAGCAGATAGACTTCATATAGAAGTGGATCCGCTTTATTTATCTATGAATTATGGGGCAAGAGCTGATAATGATTATGGTACGAGTGCTTTAGAGGATACGCTCAAGAAAATCAAAGAATTGTATCCCAGTATAGCGTATGAAGGTCTGATTGCATATGAATTCTCTGATGAGCATTGTGGAGATGTAATAAATTATGAGATTTCATCAGAAGAGATATCGCGTGACAATGATAAAACATATGATTTTGTGCGCGATATACTGAATATGGTTTTATCGGATGAAGGAATATCCGAAGATTTTTGGGAGAAGATGTCATATCAGTTGGATGATGCTGATGAGGATGATTTAAACAAAATTGTTAAGGACTTTCATACTTATGGTGTATCGCAGGAATCTATTGATAAATTGATGGAGATGGCGGAGGAGTTTGGCATTTCAGATAGTTTTGAAGAAGACGATGATGATGGCGAAGATGATGACGAGTAAGCAGTTATATATGTGAATAGAAAGGCAATCTGATGAATGGAATTGAATAGAATTTACAATATTGACTGCGTAGAAGGAATGCGACAACTGGCAGATGGTTCTATCGATTTGACAGTTACAAGCCCTCCCTATGGCGAATTAAGAAAATATACAGGCTTCACTTGGGATTATAAGGTTGTAGCGGAAGAATTATTCCGAATAACTAAAGATGGCGGTGTAGTTGTTTGGATTGTAAGTGATCAGACGAAGAATGGAACAGAGTCAGGATTATCATTTGAACAGGCGCTATATTTTAAAAATGTGTGTGGTTTTAGGTTATATGACACGATGATATGGGACAAGGCAAGCCCGCAGGCTCCGACAGAAAGCAGATATTATGATGTTTTTGAATACATGTTTGTGTTTTCTAAGGGAAAACCTAAAACATTGAATCTATTAGAAGATAGGAAAAATAAATCTACAGGCACGAAATCAAAAGTCGAGATAAGAAGCAGCAGAGAAGGAAGGAGGCGAAAAGATCAAATCAGAATCGTAAAAGATTACGGGCGTAGATTCAATATATGGCAGATTAGCAGAGGTTGGAATAAAACAGAGCACCCTGCGGTCTTTCCAGAACAACTTGCCAAGGATCATATATTGTCCTGGAGTAATCCGGGCGATATTGTTTTGGATCCTTTTACGGGAAGTGGAACTACTCCTAAAATGGCGATGCTAAACGGGAGAAACTATATTGGTTTTGAAATCAGTAAGGAATATACCGATATGGCGCGAAAGAGAATTGAAGAAGCAAAAAAAATAAAGGGGGAATAGGAGTATGTCGTTAAAAAAATTGATTACATATACTGAGGAAGTAGGACCAGATATCTGTGAATTTGAGATTGTAAGTGACGTGTTATGCAAGATAGTCAAGGAATTTATAAAAGAATATAAAGATGACTTTGACGCAGAAGATGGACGCATGCTAAGGGTTTCAAAGAATAAAATATCGGGATTAGCGCCGATAGATATTTATCCGGAAAAAAAGACAGATATTATAGAATGTCTCACGGAAGTTTTAACAGAAATTGATATAGATGATGATTACATTGAAGAAATTCGTTCTCATGCTGGAGAGATAATTGATGATGCGTCAAGTGTGAGGTGGTTGGCATTAACTAGAGATTTGAGCGCCTTGGACTTGGACTGCGGCGTAGACTTAATTGATGATGAGATAGTTAGAAAGATTAATGACGCAATTGGAAAATCGTTGGATAGAGGCTCTGCAATGAAGGATGAAGCATTTAGGAATAGAGCTGTAGAGTATCTGGGTGATGAATTGCAGTATTTAATGCTTATTTCTGAGTATAACCAAGAAAAGAACGTGTGTGTTAGGACAATAAAGAGCGCTTAATACATGTTTGTAATACAAGTTTTCTACATATTTAGGAGAGTAAAAAATATATAATAGGAGGGATGTTGTATGGCCTGTGAAATTGGAACTTTGGTAGTTACCTGCAATTCAAAAGAGGATTTAACTGTATTTAGGGATTACTACAATGCGTTTATGTCTGAAATAAGCGAGAATCACGAAGATGTGAGTGATGAAGATATCGGGAAAAATGATTACGATAGTATGCCTACTGATTATTCGTTCGAAGTTGACATTTGGGGGCTATTTGAGGATCCTACATCTCCACCATTATTTGATATGGTAAAAGGATTTATATTGAAGTATCCTGAAATAGCCTTTAATCTAACATATGAAATGTCATGGGACAATAGTGGGGAAACATACACCGAAGAATACGATTATTCAGAACATATAATGAGAATGGAAACGGTGTTTGATCCTGATTTATCGGATGATTTTGATGATGATGATGAAGATGACGATGACGAAGAAGATGATGAAGATTTTGGTGAGGGAAACGATGGAGTAGAGGAGGTAATTAAACTCTTTGAATACACGGGTAATGACCTGATCGAAAAGAAATAAAATAATATTTGAAATAAAGGAACCACAGACGGTGGCGATTGATCTTAAAAGATTATTCGTCCCCGTCTTTTTTTATCCATAATCGCCGGAAACGGCAATCAAAGAAAGGAGCTTTTCAAAATGACAGAAGAGGAAAAAATGACAAAGGTTGATCGTGCGGCACAGAAGGTGAAGCAGGCGCAGGCGGAGTACAGGAAGGCAGTCCGAGAGGAGAAGAAAAAGGAGCGAAAAGCTCAGGATCGTCATAAGTATATGATGGGCGGTTGTGTGCAGAAATACTTCCCCGAAGGGCTTAATGTATTCGATTTCAACGAGCTTGAAATGAACCGTATCATAGCGTGTGCATTCAGCCTTAAGGATGTGCAAAACATGATCAACACGGTTATCAAGGAAAGACAGGATCCCTATGCAGAAAACGATGAAGAGGAGGTAGCTGATGATGAAGCCGAAAGTGATGATTCTGATGATGAAGAGTAGGTCGGTGCCGAGGGCGATTCCCGCACAGGTCTTTCACCGAGATTTTCTCGGTGCGCACAGATATACCACCGGAGGTGGTATTGTGCGTCCTGCCGGAGGCGTCCTGCGGACAGCTGTTGTCTGCCGAGGGCAGCCAAGAGGGGACACTACGTTTCCCCTCCGGTGTGCGTGGCACACCTACCCCTATGTGTACTTTGTGCTTGGCGAAGCTCTAAAGAGCAGAGCTTCACCAGGCACAAAGTCTGTCCTGTCAGTCCATCAGCATCGAGTACTACCGCATCGGCCGAAAGCGAGGTGCAGTCATGGCAGTTAAAAACATCAGTACCCGCATGAAGATATGCGGCAGGGGAGCCAAGTGTAGTGGTGGTCATTCCGCTGTTGAGCAGTCCGGATATATCTGCCGTGAAAAGATGTATTCCGAGTATGACGGACAGACATATTATCCGAAGTATGCCGAGGACTTGGTACATTCCGAAGTGTTGCTTCCGGAGAATGCACCCGAGGAATACAAGAATCCGTCAAAACTATGGAACTCTGTCGAAATGGCTGAGAAGGGAGATAAAGCACAGCTTGCGAGAACGTGGCGTATCGAGCTGCCTAATCTTTGGACTTATGCGTTTGCGATTTTGTTCGTGAGAGAGTTATGCGAAAGACTCTTTGTATCGAAAGGTATGTGTGTACAGTTTGCCATCCATGATTCCGAAAATGATAAAGGTCAGCGTAATCTTCACTGCCATATCATGCTTACGCTTCGGAGCCTTGACGAGCAAGGGCGTTGGATGCCGAAACAGAAGAAGGTTTATCTCACGGATGATAACGGTGAGCGCATCCCCATCATTGATAAAAAGACGGGCGAGCAGAAGGTCGATAAGCAGAACAGAAAGCAGTGGAAATGCACCACTATCAAGACCAACGATTGGGATGAGCAGAAGTACGCAAAGCTATGGCGGAAGGAATTGACGGACGCGATCAATTCTGCCAATGCTGAGCTTGGTATGACGCAGGACTTTTGGGAGCATCGTTCATTTAAGGAGCAGGGGCTTGATATCTTACCGCAGATCCATCTTGGAGAGAAAGCAAGTGCTATGGAGCGTGCGGGGATCAAGACCATCAGGGGCAATATCAACCGTGATATCATAGCACAAAATGCGATCATCATGGCTGCACGTGCCGCTTATGAAAAAGCCAAGGAAGAACTTGCCGAGGTAATGGCTATTCCGGTCGATATCGTTAAAGCATTCAAGAGCGAGATCATTGATGTAATCCAGAAGGTTGCCGAGCGTAACAACAACCGATTGACGCTTCCGATCATGAAGGGCAAATACATTGGTGCCGTTTCTGATCGTGCCGCCTTGCAGGATAAGGTGAAAATGGAAGCCTATGTGCAGAGCAAGGGTTGGACTACCTTTGATGAAATGCAGGCTGATAGAAAGGCATTAAAGGGTAAATATGATGAGCTTGAAGCGAGCAGAAGCAC
>Ga0326513_10004193_pt1 | contig 10358 bp, 6 predicted proteins | sample 2_2465_0518_D_FD_203654 | JGI IMG/M metagenome (GOLD analysis project Ga0326513, IMG submission 203654) | Bovine rumen microbial communities from UC Davis, California, United States - 2_2465_0518 | ecosystem: Host-associated > Mammals > Digestive system > Stomach > Rumen | place: USA: California... | reverse complement strand
AATTATACATTTATTCTAAGATTACGAGAGTTTTTAATCAATAATTGAAAAATAGAACGTACTTTTGCAAAAATTTCTGAAACACATATGAGACTGAGATTATTATACATAGCACTGTGTTTGCTTTACCTGAGCGCTGCAAAGGCAGGCACTGAGGTGCAAGGCAGAAAACGGGTGGCAGTAGTGTTGAGCGGAGGCGGAGCAAGAGGCGTTGCACACGTAAGGGCTCTGAAGGTGATAGAAGAGGCTGGCATACCCGTCGATATCATTGTGGGCACGAGTATGGGAAGCATCGTGGGCGGACTGTACGCATCGGGCTACACCGCCGACCAGATTGACAGTCTGGTGTTGGTGCAGAACTGGCAGAACCTGCTCACCGACAAGACCGACCGCGCCAAAATCCGTCTCGACGAGAAGCAGAACACCGAGAAGTATATTCTGAGTCTGCGCTTCGACAAAAGTCCGTTCGAGGTAATCGAAGGAGGACTCTTGAAAGGCAACAAAATAGGTTATATGCTGTCAGAACTGACTGCCGACCATCTGAAACCTATGGACTACAACAAACTGCCTATTCCCTTTGCCTGCGTAGCTACCGACATCGTCACCGGCACGGAGGTGGACATGCATTCGGGCATTCTTGCCGAGAGCATCAGAACGAGCATGGCTATCCCGGGAGTGTTTTCACCTGTAAAACGCGACAGCATGGTGCTGGTTGACGGCGGACTGGTGAACAACTACCCTGTAGATGTGGCAAGGAAGATGGGAGCCGACATCGTAATAGGCGTGGATGTGACGAGTCCGTCGAGGGAATACGCACAGTTTAAGTCAGCCTCGACAGTTCTGATGCAGGTACTCGATATTGCCTGTGCCCACAAGATGACTGAAAACCGCGCAAACACCGACGTGCTCATCAGAGTGGACGTAAACGGATATTCCTCTGCCAGTTTCCAGAAAGCTGCCATCGACACCCTCCTCATGCGAGGCGAGAAGGCTGCAAGAGAGAAATGGGACGATCTGATTGCACTGAAACCCATCATAGGCATACCGAACGACTATGTGCCCGAAACCGTAAAACGCAAACCCAAGCACCTCGTCATCGACTACAAGACTTTTGAACCCGTGCCCTCCATCTACAGCTCAAGAAACAACGCCAGTTTCCTCGGCATCGGAGCACGATTCGACAACGAGGAACTCGCAACCCTGCTCCTCGGCGGCACATACGAATTCAATCACAAGAACCATTTCCAGGCAGGAGTTGAAGCACGACTCGGAAAACGCCTCTACACAAAAGTGCGCACAAGCATCAACCCATGGAAACGATGGAAACTGCAACTGCTCTACACCTTCACATACAACGACATGAAACTCTACAACGAAGGCAATAAAATAGCAGACGTGAGTTTCCACCGCCACAACGTAAACCTCTCGCTTTCACGCTCGTGGCGACAACTGAGTCTTTCGTTCGGAACAGTATTCAACTCCGAGCACTACGGCGAACGACTCACCACCAGACAATGGGCTGATTTTGTACAGGAGAACATGACCGAGCGCTCCCTATCCTACTTCTTCGCCATGCAGTTCGACAACCAAGACTCACGCGTGCTGCCGAAACGGGGTATGAAATGGAGCATACAGTACAAATACTACACCGACAACGGCATTAAGTTCGCCGGTAAAGGCGGCATAAGCAGCGTAGAGGGTTACTGGAACATAGCCTTACCCATCACCCGCACCACCATCCTTCAGCCTTTTGTCTCAGGCCGATTCGTAGAAAACCGGAACACACATTTCTGCATGGTAAACTTCGTCGGAGGTATCGACACATACGACCACTACATGCCGCAGCAACTCCCCTTCGCCGGCATCAACTACGTGGAAATGGCGCCAAACCAAGTGTTTATCGGAGGACTCACCTTCCGACAGTACATCACCGAGAACATCTACACCTTCGCCATAGGAAACTACGGTTTTACAGGTAATGCCTTCCATAATTTCTTCGACACAAAGAACATGGTAGGTGCTGCCATCGGAGGCGGATACAAGACTCCAGTAGGACCAATAGAACTGAACCTGAACTGGAGCAATATAACAAAAAAACTCGGAGCTTTCTTCAATATCGGTTATATGTTCTGAAGTTTTTTCAAGGCAACCGTATCATTATATAATAAAAAGTCGTACCTTTGCATCCGATTTTTTAGAAACACTGAAGATAAGATGTTAACGTTAAAGCTTATTACTGAAGAAACCGACCGAGTTATCAAAGGTCTGGAGAAGAAACAATTCAAAGGTGCAAAAGAAGCAGTAGAGAAAGCTATTGCCATCGACAAAGAACGTCGCGAAGCACAGACTGCGCTCGATGCCACTCTGGCTGAAAGCAAGAAGTTCGCTGCCGAAATAGGCAAGCTGATGAAGGCTGGCGACAAGGACGCTGCAGAACAGGCAAAGCAGGAAGTAGCAAAACTGAAGCAGAAGGCAGCGGACTTGGAGCAGAAGAAGGCTGACGCAGAGAAGGAACTCACCGCTCACCTTTGTACCATTCCAAACATACCATACGACGAAGTACCGGAAGGCAAAGGTGCCGAGGACAATGTAGTTGTGAAGTCATCCCTGCGCGAATGCAAACCAGGCGACACAGTAGGCAACTGGGACACAGTACCTGCTAACGGCGAGGCAAAACTGCCACACTGGGAACTCGCTAAGAAGTACAACCTCATCGATTTCGACCTCGGAGTGAAAATCACCGGAGCCGGTTTCCCCGTTTATACCGGAAAGGGCGCACAACTGCAGCGCGCTCTTATAAATTTCTTCCTTGCAGAAGCTAACAAAGCCGGATATACAGAAATAATGCCGCCAACTGTGGTGAACGCAGCCAGCGGATACGGCACAGGACAGTTGCCTGACAAGGAAGGACAGATGTACCACTGCGAGGTGGACGACCTATATCTCATCCCTACAGCCGAAGTTCCTGTAACAAACATTTACCGCGACGTTATCCTCGACGAAAAGCAGTTGCCAATCAAGAACTGCGCCTACACTCAGTGTTTCCGTCGCGAAGCAGGAAGCTACGGTAAGGACGTGCGCGGACTGAACCGTCTGCACGAGTTCTCAAAGATTGAAATCGTTCGCATCGACACTCCAGAACACTCTAAGCAGAGTCATCAGGAAATGCTCGACCACGTAGAGGGATTGCTGAAGAAGCTGGAACTCCCCTACCGCATCCTGCGTCTGTGTGGCGGCGACCAGAGTTTCACATCTGCCATCTGCTACGACTTCGAAGTATATAGCGAAGCACAAGGCCGCTGGCTCGAAGTTTCCTCTGTAAGCAATTTCGACACATATCAGGCTAACCGTCTGAAGTGCCGCTACCGCAATGCAGACAAGAAAGTGCAGCTCTGCCACACTCTCAATGGTTCGGCTCTTGCACTGCCACGTATCGTTGCATCTATCCTGGAAAACTTCCAGACAGAGAAAGGCATCCGTATGCCAAAGGCTCTCGTGCCTTACACTGGATTCGAATACATCGACTAAAAAATCAAATATCTAACATATATTTTAAGGATTATGAACAAGATCGTTTCTAAGGAACAATTCAGTGAGAAAGTATTCAAGTTTGTAGTTGAAGCTCCACTCATTGCTAAATCACGTAAAGCCGGACACTTCGTTATCGTTCGTGTTGGCGAACAAGGCGAACGTATGCCTCTTACAATCGCAGACTCAGACGTAGAAGCCGGCACTATCACTCTGGTGGTTCAGAAGGTAGGTTATTCTTCTACAAAACTCTGCAACCTTAATGCAGGTGACTATATCACAGACGTAGTAGGTCCTCTGGGTCAGGCTACTCATATCGAGAACTTCGGAACAGTAGTCTGTGCCGGTGGTGGTGTCGGTGTAGCTCCTATGCTCCCTATCATCAAGGCTCTGAAGCAGGCTGGAAACAAAGTAGTTTCAGTTCTCGCTGGTCGTACCAAGGAACTCATCATACTCGAAGATCAGGTTCGCGAATATAGCGACGAAGTAATCATCATGACCGACGATGGTAGCTATGGCCAGCAGGGCGTAGTAACTGTAGGTATCGAACAGGTTCTGCAGCGCGAAACCGTAAACAAGGTATTCGCTATCGGTCCTGCAATCATGATGAAGTTCTGCTGTCTGCTCACTAAGAAATACAATGTTTCTACCGACGTCAGCCTCAATACCATCATGGTCGATGGTACTGGTATGTGTGGTGCTTGTCGTATCACTGTCGGTGGCAAGACTAAGTTCGTCTGCGTAGATGGTCCTGAATTCGACGGACACGAAGTAGATTTCGATGAGATGTTCAAGCGTATGGGCGCTTTCAAGCCAATCGAAATCGAAGAGATGAAGAAACTCGAAGAGCACGTTGCTTCTGTTGCTCCACAGGCAAAGAAAGAAAAGACAGTAGATGCTACAGGCATGACTACTGATACTCCACTCGCAGAACTGACCGACCGCAATGCTCAGTGGCGTAAAGATCTGGCTGCAAGCATGAAGCCAAAGGACAGAGGCGAGATTGAACGTTGCGTAATGGGCGAACTCGACCCTGTTTATCGTGCTACTACACGTACAGAAGAAGTAAACATCGGTCTTACCAAGGAACAGGCTCTCACTGAGGCAAAGCGCTGTCTCGACTGTGCTAAGCCATCATGTATGGAAGGTTGTCCTGTTTCAATCAATATTCCTTCATTCGTTAAAAACATCGAACGCGGACAGTTCCTCGAAGCAGCTAAAGTGCTCAAGGCAACAAGTGCTCTGCCTGCTGTTTGTGGTCGTGTATGTCCACAGGAAAAGCAGTGCGAAAGCAAGTGTATCCACCTGAAGATGGGACACAAGGCTGTTGCAATCGGTAACCTGGAACGTTTCGCTGCCGACTTCGAACGTCAGTCAGGCAAGATGGCTCTTCCTGAGTGCGCACCAAAGAACGGCATCAAGGTCGCTATCGTCGGCTCTGGTCCTGCAGGACTCAGCTGCGCTGGAGATATGGCAAAGGCTGGTTACGACGTAACAGTATTTGAGGCTCTCCACGAAATCGGTGGTGTGCTCAAGTATGGTATTCCTGAGTTCCGTCTGCCAAACGCTATCGTTGACGTAGAAATCGAGAACCTCCGCAAGATTGGTGTCAACTTCGTTAAGGACTGTATCGTAGGCAAGACTATCACAGTACAGGATCTTGAGAAGGAAGGCTACAAGGCTATCTTCGTAGCAAGCGGTGCAGGTCTGCCAAACTTCATGGGCATTCCAGGAGAAAACTCTGTAGGCATCATGTCTTCAAACGAATACCTCACTCGTGTAAACCTCATGGATGCATCAAATCCTGCAAGCGACACACCAATCGTTCGTGCTAAGAGCGTAATGGTAGTCGGCGGTGGTAACACAGCTATGGACTCTTGCCGTACAGCAAAGCGTCTTGGTGCTGAGAAAGTATTCATCGCTTATCGTCGTAGCGAAGCAGAAATGCCAGCACGTCTTGAAGAGGTTAAGCACGCCAAGGAGGAAGGCATCGAGTTCCTTACTCTCCACAACCCAATCGAATACATCGCTGACGAAAAGGGTAACGTAACACAGGTTAAGCTTCAGGTTATGGAACTGGGCGAACCAGACGCAAGCGGTCGCCGTAGCCCAATACCTGTAGAAGGCAAGATTGTTACTCGCGACATCGATATGGCAATCGTTGCAGTAGGTGTTAGTCCTAACCCACTCGTTCCAAAGTCTGTAGAAGGTCTCGAACTGGGTCGCAAGAACACTATCGCCGTAAACGAACAGATGCAGTCAAGCATCCCAACCATCTTCGCAGGTGGTGACATCGTTCGTGGTGGTGCTACAGTTATCCTCGCTATGGGTGACGGTCGCCGTGCCGCAGCAGCGATGATCGACATGCTCAGCAAAAAATAAGTAAGAATACTCTTACATAATATAATAAAGAAAGTGGTTTATTCGTTTTTAGAATAGACCACTTTTATTTTTATGAAAATAATCAGCCATACTTTTACACATTATATATTATTATGCAGCATGGCAATTGCTATGCTGGTCATGTCTGCATGTTCGAAGGACGAGCAGTTTACAACTGACCGCAGTGCAGTACTGACTTTTTCGGAAGATTCTATCAAATTCGACACTCTGTTCACAACTATTGGTTCCAGTACGGAAACCCTTATGATTTATAACAGGAACGACAACGGAGTGCGACTCAAGAACGTAAAACTTGAGAATGCTGCAGCTACTGGATTCCGAATGAATCTGGACGGACAATTCGGTACTTCGTTCGACAACCTGGAACTCTATGGTGGAGACAGTTTGTTCTGTTTTATCGAAGTAACCATAAAACCACAGAACAACAACGATCCAGTTCTTATAAAAGACGAACTAGTCATTACCCTCGAAAGCGGAACACAACAACGCATTCCCCTGAAGGTATATGGTCAGGATGCAGAAATCCTTCACGACCCGACCATCACGGCAAATACAACATACACTGCTACAAAACCTTACCTCATCTATGGAGCTCTGACGATAAACGAAGGCGTGACCCTGACCCTTGCACCTGGTGCACGACTATTCTTCCACGCAAACGGATATATAGACTGCAACGGCACTCTCTATGCTGATGGCTCAGACGAAGAGATAATCCTCAGAGGCGACAGACTCGACCACATGTTCGATTACCTTCCATACGACCGTCTCGACAACCAATGGTTGGGAATCATATTTAACAATTCAAGCAAAGACAACTATCTGAAAAATGTAGATATACATAGTGGCAGCTACGGTATTTCTGCATACGGAGAGAATACGGAGAACACAAAACTCACCCTGCTCAATTCCACAATTCATAATGTAGGCGGAGACGGACTTTACCTGAACAACTGTGCTGCAATCATCGCGAACACCCAGATTAGCAACTGCCGCGGCAACTGCGTAGAGGTATTTGGCGGAAAATACACATTCGACTTCTGCACCATAGCACAATTCTGTCCTTGGATAGCAGCTCGTGGACACGCTCTCGAATTCTCAAACGGCAGCAATGGCGACGATTATAAAGCTCTGAAACAACTCAGCATGACAAACTGTTTCATAACCGGTTATGCCAAGGATGAAGTATTCGGAACTCCCAACAATAAAGTAACAGATGCGGAATTCAATTTCATATTTACTAATTGCGTACTCTGCACAGAAGAACCAAAGACATATGCAGAAAACTTCGTGAATTGTACATACCAGACAACTGATCAGTCAAACAACTTCAAGACCTTCGACACAAAAAATTTCATATACGACTTCCAACTTACCGAAGGAAGCATAGCCCGTGGCAAGGGAACTGATGCAGACAATATTCTCACCATCTACCCTACTGACCGCTTAGGCAAAGAACGCACAGCCTCTTCCATCGATGTCGGATGCTACCAATTCTAATTGACAATTGACAATTGATGATTGACAATTAAAAAATAGGATTGCATTCTTCATTGAGTGCAATCCTATTATTCTTTTGGAGGATAAGGACCTAACCATCGCATTTGCTGCAACACCCACGATTGTCGCCTTCGCATATAGGACGACGGATTTGCGCTGTTCATCTTGCGCGGATTAGGCAATGAGACAGCAATCAGAGCACACTGGTTCTTTGTAAGACGATTAGCCTGCACTCCAAAATGTTCAAGAGCTACTGCCTGTGCTCCATATATGCCATCACCCATCTCGATGGTATTCAGATACACCTCCATAATCCTCTCCTTACTCCAGAAAGTCTCAATAAGAATGGTGAAATAGACCTCCAAGCCCTTTCTGAACCAAGAATGCGCAGGCCACAGGAACACATTCTTGGCAGTTTGCTGACTGATTGTACTTGCTCCCCTCTCACGTTTTCCATCCGCACTCTCCTGAAGAGCTACCTTTATCTGTGCAAAGTCAAAACCATAATGATTGAAGAAGTTCTGGTCTTCGCTTGCCCACACAGCCAACGGAAGATAAGTGGAAATGCTATCGGCTGGCACCCACTGGTGTTTCAGTTTAGGCGATTCACCATGTACCACCTGTTGACCTAAACGGATAAACATAAGCGGTGAACAGGGAACTGGCACCCAGCGATAGAGTACTACAAAAAAAATGGAAGACCCGAAGAAAAGTATCAGAGTCCACCTTATGAAATGAAAAATCCATAATGCATAATATTTCAGTTTACGAACAATTCCTCCGCCTATCATATTATTGCATTATGGATTTTTCTTAATAATTTAACTTTCAGTTATTACTGCAATGTTCCAGCGTTTGCAGCATCGATCATTGCCTTAGAAGCATACAGATAAACCTCTACACGACGGTTCTGCTGCTGACCTGTTGTTGTAGAATTATCTGCAACAGGATTAGCTTCGCCAAGTCCCTCAACACTCTTAATCTGAGAAGAAGAAACGCCCTGATTGATGAGGTATGTAGAGACTGCCTGAGCGCGCTGCAATGACAAAGCCTGGTTCTTCTGAACGCTCTCTGCTGCAGTACTGCCTCTCCAACCCTGATTATCAGTATAACCCTGGATTGCACAGTCCATATCTGTGTTCTTCTTCAGTACATCATTAGCAAATTTGATGAGTGAACTCTGAGCAGATGGGCTCAATGCAGAACTACCAGAATTGAAGAGAATACCAGAATCGAATGTAACCTTAACAGCCTGCAATCCATTAGCATCTTGTACAGTTTCGACCTGAGCATTTGACACCTGCTGAGCTGCTGCCTTTGCCTTATCCATCTTCTTACCGATGAGATAACCGGCACCAGAACCTACTGCAGTACCGATTGCAGCACCGATTGCAGCACCACCACCTGAACGTCCGCCAATCAAGTAACCAGCCAAAGCACCAAGAGCAGCACCACCACCAGCTCCGATTGCAGTTCCCTTTGTTGCGTTTGAAGCATTCTGACATCCTTCGAAAACCAATAATGCACTAAGTGCAAGAACAATAACTTTAAGATTTTTCATAACTAATAATTATTTAAATGGAAAATTCTTTAAATTTCCGTCAAAGGTAATACTTATTTTTTATTTTACATTTTACATTTTACTTTTTTACGTAACTTTGCACAAGATTTTAATATTATTTATAATGGCAACAGAACTTAAAGACTTAACAAAGCGTAGTGAAGACTACTCTAAATGGTACAACGAACTCGTAGTGAAAGCAGATTTGGCAGAGCAGTCTGACGTGCGCGGATGTATGGTTATCAAACCATATGGCTATGCTATCTGGGAGAAGATGCAGCAGAACCTCGACCGCATGTTCAAGGAAACAGGAGTGCAGAATGCTTATTTCCCATTGCTCATCCCTAAATCATTCCTCTCACGCGAAGCAGAACACGTAGAAGGCTTCGCAAAGGAATGTGCCGTAGTGACTCACTACCGTCTGAAAACCAATGAGACACACGACGGAGTAGTTGTTGACCCTGCTGCAAAACTGGAAGAAGAACTCATCATTCGTCCTACATCAGAGACTATCATCTGGAACACATATAAGAACTGGATTAACTCCTATCGCGACCTCCCTATCCTCTGCAATCAGTGGTGCAACGTAATGCGTTGGGAGATGCGCACCCGTCTGTTCCTCCGCACATCTGAGTTTCTTTGGCAGGAAGGTCACACAGCTCATGCTACTCGCGAAGAAGCAGAAGACCGTGCCAAGATGATGCTCAAGGTATATGCAAACTTTGCAGAGAAATACATGGCAGTACCTGTTATTCAGGGAGTAAAGAGTGAAACAGAACGTTTCGCCGGAGCACTCGACACATACACTATCGAAGCAATGATGCAAGACGGAAAGGCTCTTCAGTCTGGTACAAGCCATTTCCTCGGGCAGAACTTCGGTAAAGCATTCGACGTAACATTCCTCAACAAGGACAACAAACCTGAATATGCCTGGGCTACTTCATGGGGAGTATCTACACGACTCATGGGAGCACTCATCATGACTCACTCCGACGACAATGGTCTAGTATTGCCTCCAGCACTCGCTCCTATTCAAGTGGTTATCATTCCAATCGGTAAGAACGACCAAATGCCTATGCTCGATGAGAAAGCAAATGCTATTGCTGAAAACCTGCGTAAGATGGGCATCAGTGTCAAGTATGACAATGCCGACAACAAACGTCCTGGTTTCAAGTTTGCCGACTACGAACTCAAGGGTGTACCTGTTCGTCTCGTTCTTGGAGCACGCGACCTCGAGAAAGGTCTTGTAGAAGTTATGCGTCGCGACACTCTCGAAAAAGAGAATCTTTCCGTAGAGGGTATCGAACAACATATCAAGCAGTTGCTCGATGACATTCAAGACAATATATACAAGAAAGCTGTTGCA
>Ga0326513_10004192_pt1 | contig 10358 bp, 15 predicted proteins | sample 2_2465_0518_D_FD_203654 | JGI IMG/M metagenome (GOLD analysis project Ga0326513, IMG submission 203654) | Bovine rumen microbial communities from UC Davis, California, United States - 2_2465_0518 | ecosystem: Host-associated > Mammals > Digestive system > Stomach > Rumen | place: USA... | reverse complement strand
ATCAAATCAAAATGCGTTGTGAGCAGATGGGCATAAAAGTAGTTCCGGAGTTCGGCCGTTTCTACTTGCCTGACCATGTGCAGGGACTGCATTTCGAAATGAATCCTGTTGATCCTGCGGAGTATCTACTTCGTCGGGTTGAGGAAGTTTTCGACGGCCCTGACCCTGTTGGTAAGACTCACGTGCGCGAAGGTGTAGTAGTACGTATTATGAACCGTGTAACCTTCGAAGCCTACAAGCATAAGAACTTCTCTTTTAAGGTGCTGGAAGGTATCGCAAAAGATGAAGCTGATGCTCCGGACATCGAAGAGGCTCAGGAGGAGTTAGTTGAAAACTAACTCCTCTAATAAAGGAGATAAAATATGACGAAAGAATTGAAAATTCAGCTTATTGAACAACGTATTAACATTCTCCGGACAAGAGGAGAAACAATGAACGCTGGCATCATTCATAAACTTGAGCGCAAAAGGAGAAAGCTAATAAATGGCTAACTGGTTCGTCTATGCCTGTGAACAACATTATCAAGGCTATCATGGTATTGAAACCTATGATGTATTCTATGATATTGACGAAGAAGATGCCAATTCAAATGGTCATGATATGTCCATTGAAGTAATGGAATCTTATTCCGCAGTCATGGATAGTATCGAGGAAGATGCTGATCAATGGGCGAGCAATGAAGGCATTGCTTATGAAACAATAGATGATAACGAGCGCGAGGAATGGATGGCTAATGCTATTACTGAACTCGAAGAGGAAAATACTTCTTGGTATATTCGTCAGCTTCGTGATAATCTAACTGATGAAGATAAGGAACAAATTTCTCTGCTTCTTCATCGCGGAGATCCAGATGAAATTGTTGAACAATATGGAATAAAGGAGTAAAATATGTTTGGATTGATTTTGGCGATTATTCTGGTTGTAGCGGGTTTTGTGATTTCCAATATCCTTTTCCCTGATAAACATCGCCGTGATGGTGATGTGGTTTCACGCAAACCTCAGCGCACTGGAGTTCGTATCATAGGCGTAGTTCTCGCCGCAATTCTTTGCATCATGTCCTGTGTTTCCTATGTTCCTACTGGTTATACCGGTATCGTAACTACTTTCGGTAAGGTACACGAACATACTCTTGATGCTGGTATCAATTTCCATGCTCCTTGGGATAATGTAATTACTATGGACAATCGTGAGCAGCGTGGTACTTTCCAATTGGAAGCATTTTCCAAGGATATCCAGCAGGTTGACATCCAAGGTTCTATCAACTATAACATTGATAAAGCTACCGCTATGAATTTGTACAAGGATGTCGGTACTGAATATGTTAATATCTTGATTGGACCTCGTATTCAAGAGGATGTCAAGATTGTTATTGCTGGATATAATGCAGAAAATTTGATTGCAAGTCGTCAGGCTGCCGCAAATGCTATTGAAACTTTGATCCGTGATGAACTTGCGCCCAAGGGCATCAATATTATCTCACTAGCTATTGAGAACATTGATTTTACTGATGCTTTTGAAAGTGCGGTTGAAGCTAAGCAGGTAGCTACTCAGGAGAAGCTACGCGCGCAGACCCAGCAAGAGCAGCAGACTATGGAAGCTGAGCAGGCCGCAAAGCGTAAGACTATCGCTGCGCAGGCTGATGCAGAAGTCGCGCAAATCCAGGCTGATGCTGATGCGTATGCGGTTGGCGTAAAGGCTGCGGCTGAAGCCGAAGCTAATAAGAAGATCGCAGACTCTCTTACTAATGAGCTAGTCAATTACAAGCAGATTCAGCAGTGGGACGGTATCTTGCCGCAATTCGTTGGTAGCGGAGACACTATTCCTATTATAAATTTTGGGTCAACTCCTACTGAAGATAAGGCTGAGTAAATCTCAGCCTTTTGATTTTTTTATAAAAATATGATATTATATATATAGAAAGTGAGGGAAGAAAATGGTTATACTTAATGAACCGCAGATAAAAGACTTTAATGCGGTGGAGCAGGGTTTTGTTGGTACTTATGCTTTAATGGCAGAGCTTCGTCATTGGAAAGCTGAAGCTAAACGTCAACATGAAATGCTAATGGAAATGTGGCATGATCGAGATGAAGTTTGCAACACCTTACAAAGTACATTACGAATGATGGAGTGATAAATATGGCTAAAAAGAATATTCCGGATTATATCCGTAAGCAGCGTGGAGATTGGGGCGCAATTAAACCGGTAACTAAAGTTATCCCCAATAAGAAAAAGAACCAAAAAATTAAACATAAGGGAAAGGTGTTTGATTATCATGATTAAAATATAAAGGAGAAATAGCATGGTACCTTGGTGGACTTTAATTATAGCATTTTTTACTGGCGAGTTTCTCGGGATACTTTGCCTGGCATTAGTTTCAGCAAATGGTCGTTAATGGAGGATAATATGCACGATACTTTCTTTTTTACTGATGTCCATGGTCAAATGCAGCTTTTTGCTGCAATGATGGAATGGATTAAGCAGCAGGATAAAGAAGCTACCATTGTTTTTGGCGGTGATGCTTGTGATCGCGGCCCGAATGGTTTTCAAATTATGAATATGCTTTTGGATGATCCAAAAGTAATATACCTTAAGGGTAATCATGAAGATCTGTTCGTAACCGCAGCCCAGGGTTTGGCTGACATGTATCCTCAACGCATGTGGACTTTTAATGAAGCTAAAACTTTGGTGCAAGAGGCCATGCATAAAGATGAGGATATCCGCCTTCATATCTACAATGGTGGACTAATTACCCTTACTGACTGGATGATGAGCGGTATGGATATGGATTTTGTTGAGCAGATTCGTGCGCTTCCTGTTGTATTCCGCTCTGAAGTTTGTGATTTTTGTCATGCCGGTGGTAGTCCTACAACTTTTGAAATTTGCTTAGATAATCAGTATAATGAAATTCTAAGCAAAGAACATGATATAACAAATATGATTTGGGATCGAAATTGTTTCGGTCTTGGTTGGATTAAAGATCGTATTTGTGTACATGGCCATACACCTACCACTATGTTACCTGCTAAATTTTATGGCTCTATGGATAAGAGTGAAGCTCATATTCATCCTGCTTGGTGGGTTGGCCCTTTTGAAAAAGAAAGATGGCCTGGATTGAAAGTTGATATGGATACTGGTATGACTTGGACTGGCCGCGCTTGGGTACTTAATTGCTCAACTATGCAAGCTACTTCATTTTTCGATACTTCATTTTCCAACACTGATATTGACCTTGAAGACAGTGTCCACAACATTCAGATCGGACTTGAAAATTATAAAATAAAATGATATAATATATATAGAAGGTTAAGAGAGGAGAAATGCTTATGCCATCTGTTTGGGTTGTTATCGGATTTATGGTTCTGGAAAACCTGTATCTCCATTCCGATTATTGGAAAGCCTGCTGGCGAGCATTCAGGATTAAGGTTGGGAGGTGAAGGATATGCCTAAGCGCATAAATGCGTTTGAGACTCATGATTTTTACTGCATTAACTGTGGTAAAAAGGGCATCCCCATCAACCGCCAAATTGGCCATCGTAGAGAAGCTTTCCATCGTAAAGCGATGTATTGCCCGTATTGTAAGCACACAATTAATCACATAGAATGTCGTACCTATGAAGAGAAAACACAATTCATGGAGGACTTCCTGGCTGGCAAATACGCAGAAGAAGCAGCTTTGAGCTTAGCTTACGAACAAGAGCATCCTAAGTTTCAAAATATAATTAAGGGGTTGAAATGATATGAAACACACTCTGTATATCATGGTTGGTATCCCTGGTTCGGGCAAGTCTCATTGGGCTCGTGCATTTCAGGCGGCTAATCCTGATTTGGGCTATATCTCTCGTGATGCTGTGCGTGCTGAGTTTGTAAAGGACACTGAAGCATATTTCTCTCACGAGAAGCAGGTCTACCGTGAATTCACTCATCGTATTGCCTATTGGCTGCGCGAAAAAGATGTTATTGCTGATGCTACTCATAATACTGAGGCATCGCGGAACAAGCTTGTCCGTGCATTGGCAGGATGGGGACTGACCGCAGAAGACTACGATATTGTCTTCGTTTGTATGATGACTTCTATTGATACTTGCGTCGCGCGGGACGCTGAGCGGACTGGTCGTGCGCATGTAACTGAGAATGTTATCAAGGACTTTGAACGTTGGACCTCTTGGCCCAAGATCACTGACTATCCGAACATTAAAGGAGCGTGGGTTGTCCATGAGTGAAATTTGGTTTACTTCTGACACCCATTTTAATCACCATAAAGAATTTCTTTATGGCCCGCGAGGATTCACTAATCCCCAGGAAATGGGAGAACAAATTGTCACATTATGGAATGAAAGGGTGAAGCCTGATGATACTGTTTATCACCTTGGGGATTTTATTTTTGGGGCTCCTGACTCTCCTGATTTTAGTGCGACTCTATCGCTAATTCGACAGCTACAGGGTCATATTGTTCTTATTCGTGGCAATCATGATTCTGACAAAAAAATCAATGTTCTGCTTAATGAACATATAATTGGTTTTTGGGTTTGGGCTTATATGATTACAAAAGGTAAGCACAAGATCTATATGTCGCACTATCCTACGCTAACCGCCAATTTTGATGACAAAGCATTTATTCAACATGTGATCGCATTGCATGGTCATACCCATCAAACTTCCAATTTCCTTCAAGCTGATAATCCTTTTATGTATCATGTCGGCGTAGATAGTCACTCTTGTGCTCCTGTTCACATAGATGAAATGCTGAGTGATGTACGTAACCGGTGGGATGGCATCACCCAGCTGAACCCCAGGGTCGAGGATTTATACTTTACAGACCGTAAACGTGAACTTGATGAACGATATAACGAAGTTTTCGCAAAACTCCATCGAGAAACTTCCTTCGCCTGAGCGCTTCGCGCTCAGGCTTCTTTTTTTGCCACCCTTGTCGGTCGTTGTTGGCATAAAAATCGCCCAGGGTAATTTTTTGATCAAAAGGGTCTCACTTGACTTTTCATAAAAAATAGTTTATAATACACATATAATGAAGTTAAAGGAGAACGTTTATGATTACTGATACCCATGTTAAGTTTACTTATGATAAAGATAAGCATCTAACTACCTGTACACGAAATGTCCATAATAAGTTTTATATTGGACAATCTCAATGTCATCCTCACGATTATGATTTTGAATCCCAGTTGGTTGGTCAGCACTATGCATATACTCGCAGTATGATTCGTGAGATGTGTACAATTCGTGATGACTATAAATCTCAGTTAAAGATGCTCAAGCATGTTTATAATATTTATGAACAGAATTCTGAGATTAATTTAGATAGTTTGGAGTGCATGGTTATGCGTCGCCAAATGCGTCTGCTTGAGCGAGATATTGACGAAATGAAGCAATTAATTTCAGAAACGCGCAGAGACCTACGTATTACTATGCAAGAGAAAGATAAGCTGTATGAAAAGCTGCGTGCCAAAAGGGCATCAGGTAGCAGTAACAACTAAAGCTCTTCTTTATCTTTGCGGCATGGATGATCACCAATTTTTTGCTATATCATCTATGTTTGATAAAATTTGGGTACATTGGCCTAGCGTAGTAAATGCACTAAAAGACGAATATTTGGCGCAGAGTAAAATAGCCAGCACTATTGCGAATCTTTGGGATGGTGGCTGTATACTCGGTTTGCGTCCGGATATGTCTGAACTCCTAGCCATATCCGCACTGAATAATACACCTGGATATGAAGATAACGTCTCTGTCTATTGTGCAACATTTGGTGAGTATGTCGAATTGCGAAAAACCTTTGGCGCAGAAGATGTAACTTATTTCAGGAGGACTTAATATATGTTAGAAGATTTAGTAGCTCTACTTGATACTCAATCTATTGATCCTGCTACATATTAGTATTTTGATAAATTACTAAATGAACGCACCATTATTTTTAATCAAGAGGTTGATGAAAAAATAGTAGAGCGTGTAGCGATTCCATTGTTGGATTTCGAAAAGGATAGTAGTAACGATCCAGTAACCCTCATATTTGCTACTATTGGCGGTTCTGTTAGTGATGGTTTTGTATTATGCAATATCATTGATAATTATAAAAAACCTTTGAATATTATTGTTCTTGGGTATGCCGCAAGTATGGGCACAATTATGTTGGCAGCTGGTTCTAAAAATCCTAATGTCACTCGTAAATGTTATCCTTTTACATATGCACTTCTTCATGCTGGAAGTACTGCATTTAGTGGTGAATCATTAAGTGCGCAAGATGTAATGGAATTTAACAAAAGAGTCGATGATAAGGTAAAAGATTTTATTTGCTCCCACACTAATGTTTCACCAGAAGAATATACTTCGCATGAGCGCAAGCAATGGTTTTTAGATGCGGACGATATGCTGAAGTATGGCTTTGTAGATGAAATTATTGGCAAGGAAGAAGATGAGTCTATTGTTACTGAACAGTCCAGTATTCTATGATACCTCCGCACTTCTTGCTGGTAAAGAATTAGAACCTGATAGTTTTATTTCGCCTATTGTATTTGAAGAATTAGAAACTATAAAAACATCATCTATTAAAGATGAAACAGTTAAATATAAAGCCAGAGCGTTAGTGCGTTATTTAATGGCTCACCAGTGGGGCAACAAAGAATCTTATGGTTGGTCCACTTCTGGTGTTTCTATGAATTGTATTAATCTTTTCTTAGGATTATCTCGTCTTGAGAAAAGCAATGATATGAAAATAATAGCAGAAGCAGTTATATATGCGCGACGTTGTAAGCGTCAAGTAAATCTAATCACTGCTGATGCTTGTCAATTTTTAATGGCCCAAAGATTTAATAAAGAATTAGTCATCGAATACTATCGAGAAACTGGACATAAAGAAAATCTTTGGCGCGGGTATCAAGAACGAAATTTAACCGATGATGAAGTAAATGAATTCTATCAACATCCTGAACATAATATTTTAGAGCTGGTTCAAAATGAATATGCTATTGTTTCTCATAATGAAGAAATAATTGATATTGTAAAATGGACAGGCACTAAATATGAAGTTCTAAAATACCGAGATTGTAATACAGATTACTTTGGTAAAGTAAAACCACTTAATATACAACAAAAAATGTTTTTTGATTTACTTCAGAATCATGATATTCCTTATAAATTAGTAAGAGGCCAATATGGTTCTGGAAAAACATTTTTAGCTTTAGCTCATGCTTTACAATATGTAAAGTTAAATCGGTATGATAAAATTGTATTCGTGAGAAATAATATTGAGGTCGCTGGGTCAAGAGAATTGGGTGCTCTACCTGGCGAACAATGGGACAAGTTAATGCCTTTTATGATGCCGTTGGCAGACCATTTGGGCTCGGTTGATTACTTGCGGCAAGCAATAGAAGAAGGTATTATTGAACCAGTTCATCTTGGATATTTGCGCGGACGTAATTTTGAAAATAGTATTATCTTAGTTGATGAAGCCGAGAACTTAACTACAGATAATATTAAATTAATTACTGGTCGCTGTGGTAAAGGTAGTACTTTATGGGTATTAGGAGATGAATCTCAAACAGACTCTGATATATTCCGTAAAAATAGTGGGATAGCTTCATTATTAAATAGTCTTAAGGGCGATCCATTATTTGGTACTGTTGAATTACAAAAATCAGAAAGAAGTGCAGTTGCACAACTTGCAGCTAAGATTAAATGATGTAAGGGGAGTTTAATATTAAACTCCCCTTTTATGAGAAAAAGGAGAAACAACAATGAAAAAATTTTTATTACCTGGATATTTATTACATGATGAATTAATGCGTTGCTTTCTTAATTATATAGATGTTGATCGTTCTATTTTAAAACCTGATTGTGTAATAGAAGGATTATATGATTGCCCTCCTTATTTAATTTGGAATGGAGGTCGTTTTACTTCTTATATTACTCAAGATCCAAATGTAATTCAAGAAATATTTAATATTTATCGTACTAATAATGTAACTTTATATCATACTTTTACTAATTTATTATTAACTCCAGAAATGTGTTTAGATTATTCTTGTAATGATTTTATGAAAAACTGGGTTCTTCCTTCTGATAAATTAATTGTTGCAAGTAAACCTTTGGAGCAATATCTAAAAGAGCATTACCCTCAAAATCAATTAGTTTATTCAACAATTTTACAATTAGGCGACATTAATTATATTAATCAAATTACTGAAAAAGATATTTGTGTTTTAGACTATAATCATAATATTGAGCCTGAATTTTTACAACAGCTTACTCATCCTGAGCATATAGAATTAATGTGTAATGAAGGATGCATTTCACATTGTCCTGTACGGCATAAAGATTTTATTTGCCGCAGTAAACAACAATTGCATATCCCATTAACTGAAGAAGAATTGTATTTATGCCCAGGTAATTATTATACTGAAAATATTACTTTTTCAGATGTATTACAAAATGCAGAGACTTTAACTAATGAACGAATTGAAGAATTATCGCAAATGGGATTTCAATATTTCAAAATTTCTGGCCGACATATGCCTGAACAAATTCTAATTGAAGTTTTATTATATTATTTAATAAAAGAAGATTCTCAATTAAGAGTGAGAGAAATATTACATGACCACGTTTTTGAGGGCCACAGGTCGCTGCAGATTTGAAAAAATAGAAAATATATGATATAATAAATGTAGAAAATAGAGAAAGGATATTTGTATGCAAGTTCAAGATTATGGCGTAAAAGATATAAGAACTTTGGAAGGTATGGAAGCCATAAGAACTCGTCCTGGCATGTATATTGGTTCAGTTGGGGCTGAAGGCTTGTGGCAGATAACTCTTGAAATCTTGTCTAATGCAATAGACGAATATTTGGTGGGCGCTTGTGATAAAATTTCCGTTACTCTTGATGGTCCTAGGGTTATTGTTAGCGATAATGGGCGCGGAGTACCTTTTGGAAAGAATGACGACGGTGAAGAAGTGCTGGTTAATATTTACACTAAGCTTCATACTGGTGCTAAGTTTGATAGCGATGGCAATACTGGTTATAATACTTCTGGTGGTATGAACGGTGTTGGTGCTAAAGCAACTAATGCTTTATCCAGCTTTTTTAGAGTCGATAGCTACCGAGATGGTAAACATGCCTATGCTTTATTTGCCCAAGGAGCTTTAGTTGAATATAAAGAAGAGCCTCTTAAAGAAAATAAGCATGGCACTTCAGTTCAATTTATTCCTGATCCTGAGATTTTTAAGGATATAGAACTTGATGCAGATTATACCCGTATGAAAAAACAACTTTGGGAGCTGGCATATCTTTCTCCCGGCCTCCGTTTTGTTCTATGGTATAATAGCTGCACTGAGGAAATAGAAAGCAAAAATGGATTGCTCGATTACTTGGATACCCTTTGCTCTGATAAAGAGCAATTGACCTCACAATTTTATGCAGAAAATATTGAGGGTAGAATCAAGATTCGAGTAGCTATGGAGTATATCAATGGTTATTCTGATACCTATCGCTTATTCACTAATAGTATTCCTAATTCTTCCGGTACTCATCTTACTGGATTCCGCACAGCTCTTACACAGTCAATTAATCAGTACGCAAGAGGAAAAGGATTACTCAAAGACAAAGATCAAAACTTCACCGGAGATGACCTCCGAGAAGGTCTTGTTCTCGTTTTAAGTTTAACTATGCCTGATCCAGTATTTAGTGGTCAGACTAAAGATAGTTTAACTTCTGCAGAAGGACGTACTGTTGTTCAACGTTTGGTTTCTCAATCCTTAGCTACATGGCTCAACAGCAATGAAAAAGATGCTAAGGCGATTGTAAATAAGGCGCTTCTTGCACGTAAAGCAAAAGAAAGTGCGCGGAAAGCGAAGGAGAATGTTCGTAATGCTACAGCCAAGCATAGTCGTATCACATTGCCAGGAAAGTTGGCAGATTGTAGCTCGAAAACCCGTAATGACTGTGAAGTCTTCATCGTGGAAGGTGACAGTGCAGCCGGTTCTGCAAAAGAAGCTCGAGATCGAACTACACAAGCCGTCTTGCCAATCAGAGGCAAAATCCTCAATGTCCTTAAAGCTGATTTAAATAAGGCAATGGCCAATGAAGAAATCAAGAGTATGATTCTTGGTTTTGGATTGCAAGTTGATGGTAATAAAATTGTATTAGATGAAAGTAAATTGCGTTATGGGAAAATTATCATTATGTCAGACGCTGATGTCGATGGGGATCATATTAGAGTCTTGTTCCTTACCTTCATCTGGAAATTCTGCCCAGAACTCATTACAAGAGGATATGTTTATGCAGCTGTCCCGCCCCTTTATCGAGTTATTAAAGGGAAATCTTCAACCTACCTTAAGGGCGACAGAGAACT
>Ga0326513_10004191_pt1 | contig 10360 bp, 15 predicted proteins | sample 2_2465_0518_D_FD_203654 | JGI IMG/M metagenome (GOLD analysis project Ga0326513, IMG submission 203654) | Bovine rumen microbial communities from UC Davis, California, United States - 2_2465_0518 | ecosystem: Host-associated > Mammals > Digestive system > Stomach > Rumen | place: USA... | reverse complement strand
CAGGATCGGGGCATCGGACGCATAGGCAAGCTGCGCCAGGGCCAGCGGAGCAATCTGCGGGCGGTAAGTGTAACCCGCCATCGGTATAGGACATTCCAGCTTTGCACGTTCCAGGGGGTTCGCAACGGCGTAATACGCGGGCGTATACGCCTTGACGCGCCGGTGCTGCTGCGCCTCGTGATTGCGTGGGCACTCCTCGACGATAAAACGGCCATACGATATGCGGTAATAGCCAAAGCCCAGATCGGACGACGCGGCGCTCACGAGCACGCCGTCGCCAGGATCGGCGGCAACGGTGTCCAAATCGGACACGCTCAGAGAGGACGTATCGATCTCGCAATACACGGCGATCGACGCGCCGCGCATATCCGCAACGCCGACGGTCTCAAACTCCACCACGCTGGCCTCGGCCAGACCAAACTTGAAACGCTCACGGGAGCAGATGCTCTCGGTAAACTTGAACGATTCCACCACGATATCGTCGTTGGTGAGGTCGGGGCGGCTGCCGTCCGTAAATGTCACGCGCAGATTCTTGCGCACGCCGTCCCGGCGGCAAAGATTCTTGATCGGTTGAGGTATAGTCAGCATATTAGAGCTCCTCCACGGTCACAGTCACGGTCAGCCATTGCCGCCCGTTTTTTACATCCCACTTGCCCGCGCCCTCGGTGGTCAGATAGACCTCCAGACTGGCCACGCCGTCGGCGCTGCCGTTGGCGTTGACGTAGGCGCTGACGGTATAAACGCCGTCCGTCTGGTATGTAGACAGGGCGGCGAGAAAAGCGTCAAAATCGGCCTTTTTCGCAAATCCTACGGCAAAAGAGCCGCCCACGCGGTCGCGCACATAGTGCCGGTGCAAGCGATAGTTTGCATCCGTCCACTCGTTATAGACTGGGACGGCGTTGACGGCATAGTTTTGGATATCCAGCCACGGGGTGAGGTCATAATCGGTCAAGCCCGTCTTTTGCAGTTTAAAAAACACTTTCGACATGTTCTCACCTCGCCCCGGCGGCCAAAATGTTGTAATTCGTCGCCCGCGTGCGCGTGCGGTTCTCTTGCTGCACAACGCGGAAAATCTTGCTTGTGTCGCCCTCGATGATCACGGGGCGGTTGCTGATCGCGTCAACGAGGCGGTCAATGTCCGTCGCTCCCGCTCCAGCCGTTGCGGCGTTTTTGGTCATTCCGGGAGCGGTAGCGCGTCCAAAATCGTCAACAGCGGTCGTCGCCATATTGCCGATTGAAGCATTGATCGGAGCCAGGTTGTCGTCGATGCCGACGGCCACACCGGCGGGGATATACTGGCCGATTTCCCGCGCAAACAGTTTCGACGGGCTCCCGATCTCAAACGCGTCCTGCGCCCAGCGCCACGCCGAAGCAGCGAGGTTTTTCATAGTCTGCCAGAGAGCGGAGGCAGCCGCCGCGATGCCGTTGATGATGCCCTGGATGATCTGGACGCCCAGACTGCCCCAATCTATCGAGCGAAACGCGTTAAGTATGCCGTTTATGACTTGCGGCAGCATGGCAAGCAAATCCGGGATCGACTTGATAATGCCCTCGCCGAGCTTCAGCAGCAAGGTAACGCCGCCCTGGATGACTTCCGGCAAGTGTGCAATGATAATATCAAGCAGTTTGGGGACAATTGTCTCGATTATCGCAAAAAACTGCTCGCCGGAGGTCTCGATTGCCGTCAAGATATTGTCGAAACCGGCGGAAATCGCTTCCTCTGCGCCCTCTTCTCCGGCGACAAGGCTTGTGAATCCGTCCATCATGTCGGCAATCCCCGGCAGAAACTGCGCGGCAATCCCGCGCTTTATTCCGTCGATTGCCGTTGTCATGTCCTGGAGAGAATCTTGATACCGTGCGGCAGCGAGGACGGCATCATCGCTCATGACGCCGCCCAATTCACGCACACGCTCGCGCATGGCCGCCGTGTCCTCGGCGGATGTGTTAAGCAACGCGCCCAATTCGGTCGCGCCACGGCCCAAAAGCTGTCCGGCGAGGTATGTCCGCTCCGTTTCGTTATCGACCTGTTGCAGCCCTGCAATGGTTGCCGCGAACAAGTCCTCATTCGACATGGAGTGCACTTCTTCCATTGAAAGCCCTATGCGTGCGAAAGCGTCATTTCCGTTTTCCACGGCATTTGCAAGCGTTTTCATTGACGCTTGCATCGATTCCATGGAGGTGCCGCTGTGCTGCATTACGGCATCCCATTCCTGGTAGGCTTCGCGGGACAAGCCCATTTTTTGAGACATTTTGTCCACGGTGTCGCCGTATTGTGCGACATCCGAGGCGCTGCTTACAACGGTAGACCACACAGCGGCCAGCGACGCGCCGAGCGCAGCGGTTCCGGCTGCAAAGGCTTTCCCGATGCCGGAAAGCACGCCTTTCCCGATTCCAGCCCCGTGTTTTTCTCCGATGCCGTCAAGCCCGCTCAATTCGCTGCTGATATTTGACGCGATACCCTTTGCAGACGGCACTATCTGTACATATGCCTTGCCCAAATCAGCGGGCATTGTCACCGCCTCCTATCATTTTTTCACGCCACGCGCGGAAATCCTCAACGGTGGAAAAGCCCTCCCCGGTGGCGTATTTGTTTTCTTTCCCGTGGCCGGTCAGCTCTGCAAGCAGAGATTCCGGCGCGTTGCGGCCTTTCTGGCCGTCCTTGGTGTTTTGCCACACAAGGACGCGGCAAGCGTCCGCGATGGCGGATAGCAATAAAATCTCCGGCGCAACGGTAGCGCCGGAGATTTTTTGCATAATACGCGCGTTCGGGCGCAGCCCAGCCGCAAGCGTTGCCGCGTAGCGGGCAGGGAGCGCCCGATAGTCAAACACATGATATGTCTCGGCAAAGTCGCAGATCAGCGCGGCCTCGTCGAGCCGGATCATGTGCGCAAGCAGAATTAGTTTTTTTCGGCGTCCTTTCCGGCGACGTTCATGATCTCGGCAAGTACATTCGCTGCCTCTTCCGGCGGCACTCTTCCGCCGTACTGCTTGCCGATATGCTCATAAAGCGCCGTTTTCTGCTTTTCGCCGAGGATCATGCGCAGCAGTTTTGACGTTGCCGCAATCCGTTTGAGGATCGGCTCTTCGGCGTCCTCCAGCATTGCGAGCATGTCCACCACGCGCATATCGTCGAAAGTGGTTTCCTCGTATTCAAATACAAATCCGCTTTTTGTGGTTCCCTTTATCATGGCTGCTTCCTTTCTTCAGTTGCTCCGGCCTTATGCGGTAGCGGTGTACTCGTAGTGAGTTACGCCGGTGGCGTCCGGCAGACAGGAGAGGGTCACCTCATAGCCGATGGCCTCGTCGTCCTTGTAAACGATTTCGGCGGTCTCTTTGAGGACGCCCGCCGGAATAACGATCCGGCGCATAGCGCCGCCCTTGAGGATCATATCGATCACGTAGGCGTGTTCGCCGGGCTCGTCGGCTGTGGCCTTTACCGTGACATCGCCGTTTTGCGCGGTGGTCACGTTTGCGTCGCCGTAAACGGTCTTGAGTACGTTCACGTTGAGCGCCTCGATGAACGTGAGCTGGAATTCGTCGGGTTTCTCGGTGGAAACAACAAGCACGACCTGGCCGCCCCAGGCTTTGATGTTCTCGGTTTCGGGGCTGTTGTTGTTGGTAACGCCATCCTCGGAAATGTAGCCGAGGTCGGTGAAAGCCGTGTCAAGCGCGGTCGTGGGATCGGTCGGGAGCGTCGAACCGGCGGCAGCGCGGAAAACTGCGCCCGCGACTTTCGGCTTGCCGGTGCTGACATTCGCTTTGTTGGGCATTTTTCATTCCTCCATTACAGAAAAAACACAACTTCAAAAATAGCCCGGTAACGGTCTTTTTTTGAAGCTGTGTCCGTAAAGTTATACGCCGTGTCGAGACGGCAAGACGATATTTCGGGCCGCTCTATTGCGGCCTCCATGGCTGAAATAACAGCATGGTTGAGCTGCCCTGCCTCGGCGCGGCTGTTCGCGTAGCTCTCAACGCTGATCGTGGCGCTGTCAACCTTTTTTTCTGTGCCACGGCCAACGAGCTCCACGGTCACATATTGCGCCGGTGGGTTCGGCGGGACGTTGCCGGAGACGGGGGCGGAAAGATGATCGTTGAGATATGCAACGAAATATTCCTCAATGGTCATATTTTCACGCTCCTTTTTGCTTTCTCCATGATGTTATCTTTCATTGCCTTATGGTATGCGTGGATTGACGCGGGGGATACGCGGGCAGAGCAGCGCGTCCGCCCAACGGTGGAGCTGGTTTCAAACTCAAGGCCGGAAAGTTCTTCAGCCCTGCTCTTGACCTGTTCGGCGGCTGAATTAATCACGGATTGCATTTCCGCGCTTTGCATGAGCTCGCGCACCCCAGCGGAGTTGAGTACAACGCGGATTTTACCCATAGCGTTCAACCCGGACTTTCCGATGCCAAGGGAGTTGGCGCGGCAAGTTTGCCTCGATACCCTGGATCGTGTCGCCGAAAGTGCGGAAACGCTTGCCGAAAAATTCGACTTGCGTGTCCGTCCAGTCATGCGCGTCGCCTTTCGGCACGCCCAGCATATATTCCAGCTTTTTCCCGTACAGGTTCAGCGCGTCGGTTGCCTCATCCGTTGTGGGCTGTCCAACCAGCACGTTTTCAACAGTAACCGGCGAAAGCTCATAAACTGGATTGTTTAAGGCGTCCCGCCCTGTTTCTGTCTTGACGTAGAGTGTTACCGGCATTCCGACGATCCGGGCCATACTCTCACCGCCTTTACCTGCTGCCGGATGATTCCGAGCCGCTTCAAGTCGCTTTTCATGATCGCGTTGGAAATCCCGCCGCCGGGGATGGCATATGTGCCGCTCCAGGAGTAACCAAGGCCGGATTGCGATTCCTGCGACATGGGCTCATCCGTTGTGGATTGCCTCAAAACGCGCGATACCGCGTCAACGGTAACGATTTTCGCAACGCTCGCAAGCGAGGGATTGCGCATAATCATGCCGTCCAAATCTTTGCCCGCGTCTTTCGCCGCTTGCCGGAGCTCGTCAGAAACGAGAGGCAAAAGGGCCTCACATCTCGTTTGCTCGTCGGCGGTCATGGCGCGGAAAAGCGCCGCTACATCGGCGACGCTGGCAAAAGGTCTCACTTTTTGGCCGCCCCTTTCTTGGTGGTCTTTGTTTTTGCGGGCGCGTCGGCCTTAACTGCCGGAGTGGGGAGCGGGGTTTCTTCCCGCTCCCACTCCTCGCCCTTGCATTCACACGGGCTTTCAAACGTCGCACCCGTTTTACGGTTGCGGTAGATCATCAGGTGGTGATCACGCGGGCGAAAGCGTTGGGAACGAGGATGCCCCAACCGATATACGCCTCGCCACGGAGGTAAACCTGGTTGTGACCCTTGAGGTCGCCAGCTTCGGCGTCGTTGTCCGGGTTGCCGTACTCGATGACCTCGATCTGGACGCCGCGAGAGTAGCCCCAGCGGAAGTAATCGCGGAAGTTGCCGACGATGGCGCGGTCAACGCTGCTGCCGAAAGAAACGGTGCTGTTGGTATCAACGCGCAGACCGTTGAGGGTTTCGGGAGTGCCGCCCCAACCGAGTTCCGGGAACAGGGGCTCATTGCTGGTGCTGGACTTTTTCAGCGCTGCAAGGGCGGATTCCATGGCCGGGGCCATGGCCATGCCGGTCACTTCGTGCTCGTTGCCACGAACAAGGTCAACAGCGGCCTTGACGTTATCGGCAGCGGCGGCGGCGCTGAAGTTGACGGTCTGGGTTACCTTGCTGTCCATGTAGTTGCCGCCCAGGGAGGTGGCAACGGTGGCGGTGCGGGGGTTCATGCCGTGAAACGCCATGATGTCGAGGCCACGGGCCAGCTTGTTTGCAAAGCCCTCGGCGAAAGCGCGGAGATACTCAACGCGGGCCTCCTCGGCGGCGAAACGGAATTCGTCAGAAACACGCATACCGTATTCGACCTTGACGGGCGTCATGCTGACGGGGGCGACAACGCCGCCGCCGTTGGCCTTTGCGCCGTTCTCGGCAACAAGGCTCACCTCGTTGTCAAAGTTGAAAGTGAAAATGCGAGCGCCGTTGAACGGCACGGGGACAGAGCTGCCCAGGCGGGCAAGACTGGACTTGCCACGGACGAGGTTGATCATCTCTTTTTCAAGAGCTTCGGGGAAAAGGGTTCCTTTGCTGATAGTAGTAGCCATTTTTATACTCCTTTACTGGTTGTCGGTGAGCGCGGCGGCCAACGCGTAGAAAGCTTCGGTATTGTCCGCTTTCCCGTTCCCGTTGGGCGTCCGCTCGGTTGTTCTAAGCGGCGGCGTCGAGCTTTTGGCCACATAGCCGGACAGCGTTTCCGCGTCCTTGCGCAGCGCCTCCTCGTCGTCGCCTTTGAGCCGTTCGGCCAGTTCAAAGGGGATGCCGATTTCATGCGCGATTTTCACGCGCAGCAGATCGCCCTCCGCTTTGACGGCCCTTGTGGTAAGAGCGGAAACGGTTTCATCGTGGGCAGCGTTCTTTTCGCGCTCCGCTTTGAGGTCGGCGGTCAGCTTTGCGATTTGACCGTCAAGGTCTTTCGCAATGAGGGCATCGTACTTTCCGGCCTTTTCCTTGGCCTCGTCAAAGCCCGCATACTTCTTTTCCGCCGCTTCGCGTTCGCGCTTCAGCCGCTCGCCGATGATCGCGTCAAGCTCTTCCTGTGTTTCGATAGTCTTAAATGCCATTTTGTGATTTCCTCCCCATTTACCGATGGTCTCGTGATTTATGCATTAAAAAAGCACCCTCGGCGGGTGCCTTTTAATACCGTATGCGTTGTTTTTTCGCTGCCTTTGCGTTTGCCGCCATCCAGACGGCCAAAACAACAGCGTCAAGGACGGAAATGTCAAGCGTATCGTCGATGGATTTATAGCCAAAACCGCCGTTTGATCCGATTGGCCGATGGTCGCAATGTGATACAATGTCCCGGAGCGTCCCCTGCCCGCTATGGCAAAGGGATTTTTCATAAAACAATTGCTCAAACTGCGCCGAGGCGGCCACGACTTCGGCAACGGTTGGAAGCTTCGGGGGCGCAAGCCCCGCCCGCTTCATTGCCTCGCTGAGCAAGGCTTGTCCACTCTGACCGTCGATCACCACTCCGGCAACGGCAGGGTTTTTGAAATAATCCATCATCCAGGCCGTACCGGCCTTTACCGGGTTGCAGCCGATGGCCTCGCAAAAGATTTTCCCGTCTTTCGTCTTTGCCGCAATTGCAAGCGCCGCGTTTTTCCCGTCTTTCCCGTACTTCACAGCGAGGAACCGCTGTTTTTCCAGGTCTGGGAGCATTGGGGCTTTAAGCTCGTCCCATTCCGCCGGGGAAAACACGCTCTTTTGATCGTATGTTATCCAGACGCCGAGGCGCTGGATGCCAAAATCAACGGCGTCCCCCTTGTATTCGCTCCGCACGTTTCTTTCGGTCAGAATATAACCAAGAGACGGGTTTGTTTTGTACCACAATTCCGGCTGCATAGGATCGTCCGGCAGCTCGTCAAGGCTCCATTCCGCCCAGCCTGTCGTCGTCGCTTTCCCGTCAAGGACTTCTTTCCGCATACGCGGGAAAACGTCGCCTCCGCTCACAGCGGTCGGCGGCGTCCCGGTGAATATCGTTTGCGGGTTTTTGCTGTCGGAAACGGTGTAGACGAGTGACGATTGCTGTTTGTCGGTGTATTCCTGGGCCTCGTCGATCACAAGCAGATCGAAGCCCTCGCCGAGGCCGCCGTTGTTCGTCCGCGTGCGGAAATAGATGCTGCCGCCGCCCGTCAGAATGATGTTTTCAAGGCCGTATTGCTTGCTCGCATAAAACGACTTTTCCGGCATTTCTTTCTTTTTGCGGCTGCACTCTTGATACCCGGCGTCTATGAGCAGTTGGTACAATCTGCGGAATGCGCTGTTGCTTGTGGTGGTGCGGTGTGCGGTGTGGCACATACGCTCGCCGATGGAAAGGCCGTAAAGCTCGCGCATGGCGATTACCTCATTTTTCCCATTGCGGCGCGGCACTTCCAGGCCGTAGTTCATGTGGACATACAGGCCAGAGGAATTGACGCCGAGAATGTGCTTTAATAGGCTTTCTTGCCACGGCTGCGCCTTGCGTCCTGTGCTGTTGTAGAATTCCACGGCTTCCTTGCCGTGTGATTTTTTATAGGGCAGCGTCACGGCCATCGTGGGGGTTTGACTTCCCTTTTTGGTAGCCATCCCACGACCTCCGTTTTTATGATCTTTGCGTTGTTGCGGCGTGATCCTCTATCAGTCTGCGCCGCCGCTCACGTTCAACGCGCCTTTGTTCTTCCGCAAAAGCGGCATCAAACGCCCGCGCCTCGGTTGGCGTCCGGCGGTATGCGTCGGCGTTTGCGGTCAACACGCTTTGCCCTGTTTCGGTGTACCATCGCCGCGTCGTCACGTTTTGCCTCAAGCGGTTGCGCTCAAATGTGACAACACAGCGGCAGCTCTCATGCCGTTGGTATACTTCCGGCGGTTCCTCGCCATAAACATACGTTCCGGCCAGCGCCGTGCACCACTCGCAGGGGATTTCATACTCACGCTTGTGGCTTGTGCGTGTTTCCGACGCGCCGAGCGTCCGCACGATCCGCGCTTGCATACCGGCGGCGGCTGTTGCTTCGGCGTTGATCTGCATGAAATCATCGGACATCGATTCCGATATGTTCACAACAGGCTCGCCGAGCCACCTCATTGGGTTTATTTCGTCCGCAACGATCTTTTCCGCCAACCCCTTTGCGCGGTTCTCCGGGAAATCAGCAAAAAGCGCGGTGAGGCCGATGCCCTCCCGCGCGTTTAGTGCGTCCATTGCTGCGCGGCCTGTCTCGTTCACAAGGGCATGATTGCGGCCCAGCGTTTGAGACAGCACGCGCTCGACGATATTCCAGTAATAAACGCCGTCCGGCATGGCGGCAGGGGTAAACATCTTCAGCAGCACGCCGGAGAGCGTTTCGCCTACCACAACAGACGTTTCGTGCACGTCTGCAAGTGTTGCGGTGCCGTCTCGTATTCGCCCGGCAATGCGCGTATACCTCCGATCTGCTTCAAGCGCCCGCGCAAAAGCTGCGCCGATGGCGTCAAGCAGACCGGGCACAATATCAACGGCCATCCAAGCGCCCCCCTTAAATGCCGGTCAGATCGAAGATTTTATCCTCGTCAAGATAGGACGGGAAAGACGTCGCCATTTTGCCAAGGGCGTCGCCGATTGCGCCGAGCATGGAGGCGTCCGCCGGAAACGCGGGCATCCATTGCAGCCTTGTGTTGTAAATCTGCTGCCTGGAGTATTCAAATCGGTCACGGACGCACGCCGCAAGGAAGCAGGCGTTCAACAGGCCGACGCCGAAAGTATTTTGTGCGCTTCGGACGGCAAGGCGGAGATTTTCATGCTGCGCCTTGATTGCTTCCGAGCTGGACGGGTTTTCCGTCGCAAAGCCCAGATCGTCGAGCGTCAAGCCCGTCTCACCGGCGAACAGAGACGCAAACATTTTGAGTTGCTCCAGGTGCGGCGTTGCACTCGCCGTCTGGAATTGTCCGAGCTTTACTTCGTTTTGCCCGCTGTCATTTAGGTCAAACTGCATCATCGCGGACATGGCGGCTGCCCACTTGTCCAGGCCCTCTTCGGCGGACGGGTCAAGGCCGGTCACCCATTTTTGCGGGAAACTGTAAAACTCCGCGCTGATTTCAGAGCGTTTGATCGTGCGCAGGGCCGAGCCGGTAAGGCTCATGCACGCGCGGGAAATGCGGGAGTGGCCAAAGGGGCGTTTTGCGTCCGGGCGATATACAACAGGGACGAGCAGGGCATACGGTGCCGGGTTCGCTTCGTAGCCCTCCAGCTCTCCGTTTACATACCATGCCGTATAGTCCCGCGTGAAATACGCCTCTCGCGTGGGGAGGTTGTATTGATCGCGCTCAAGGACGGCGTAACCCTCTGTCAGCATCCCCGTGGTGCTGTCGATAATGCCGGTTGCGTTCTCTCCGTCTATCGCCTGGAGGCGCGGGAAACCGTCTGTGCCTCGGCTTATATAGACGAAATCGCAAGCGGAAACGAGGGCGCCTTGCCATAGAGACGGCAGCAGCACGTCCCGGTTATTCATGTCAAGGATGCTGTCAAAGCCAAAGATGTCGTCACGGAAGCGCCGGAAAGAAAGCCTGTCCGTCATAGCGTCCACGGCCTTTGCATTCCAACCGATCACGGAATTCCAGTACCGCAGCTCCGGCGGCGTGGAGATTCCAAAGTCAAAAGTGACGTTTTTCATCTCATAAAAGCCATAGCGCATATGCACGCGCGGCGCTTTCTTGAGTAATTTATTTTTCAGATATGCAATCCCGTATTCCATCGCGTTCCCTCCGGGCTTTTTCAGCGAGATATTTGTACA
>Ga0326513_10004189_pt1 | contig 10362 bp, 8 predicted proteins | sample 2_2465_0518_D_FD_203654 | JGI IMG/M metagenome (GOLD analysis project Ga0326513, IMG submission 203654) | Bovine rumen microbial communities from UC Davis, California, United States - 2_2465_0518 | ecosystem: Host-associated > Mammals > Digestive system > Stomach > Rumen | place: USA: California... | reverse complement strand
AAGAACGCGTGGCTCGGCATGAACGTCACAATCTGCCCCGGCGTAACGATCGGGGCATACGCTGTCGTTGCGGCAGGAGCGGTCGTCACGAAGGATGTGCCTGATTATGCCGTTGTGGGCGGCGTCCCGGCAAAAGTGATCCGCATGCTTGACCCGGCGGAACAGAAGGAATAAAATAGAGAAAGCACCTCAACATATTGAGAATTCAGACTTTACAACAGGAGGAAATGATGTGAAGAACCTGGGCTTTGGCATGATGCGGCTCCCGGTGTTGTCCGGGCCGACCGATTTCAATTACGCGCAGCTGAACCGGATGGTGGATGCGTTTCTGGATGCCGGGTACACCTACTTTGACACCAGCTTCGTCTACCACAACGGAAAGAGCGAGGAGGCAACCCGAAAGGCGCTGGTGGAGCGGCATCCGAGGGAGAGCTTTACGGTCGCGATAAAGTTTCCGACCTTTATGCTGATCCCGGAAGAGAAGATCGCCGTTCTTGGTTTTTCCGCCGGCGGTCACCTGGCGGCAAGCCTGGGGATCCTGTGGAACCATGCGGCGCTGCAGCTCGGTGAGGACTGTCGTCCGGATGCGCTGGTACTCTGCTACCCGGTCATTACGACGGGAGCTTTCGCTCATCGGGAGTCCATCGATCACGTAACCGGCGGGGACGAGAATCTGCGCGAGCTTCTGTCGCTTGAAAAGCAGGTGACAGAGGATATGCCTCCCTGCTTTCTGTGGCACTGTGTAGGAGATGAAAGCGTACCGGTGGAGAACTCTCTGCTTCTCGCGGAGGCCATGCAGCGGGCAGGGGTGGCCTATGAATGCCATCTCTTTGCAGGCGGCGCCCACGGCATTTCCATGTGCAACCAGGAAGTTGAGACCCCCAATGCCGAGGCGTCCCAATGGATCCCTCTCTGTCAGACCTGGCTGAACAATCAGTTTCATTACATCCCATAAGGCAGAAAAACCACGGTACAAGAAGATTGCAATTCTTTAACGACGGCATTACGCTGTAACAGGAGGACGAATTATGGCTCTGCATGTAATGGAGGAGGCTAACCGCTGCCTGGGCTGCAAAAAGCCCCGCTGCCGGGAGGGTTGCCCGATCCACACCAACATTCCCGAGGTCATTCGGCTGTTGAAAGACGGCAAGCTGAACGATGCCGGCTGGATGCTGTTTGAAAACAATCCCCTCACCACGATCTGCTCTCTCGTCTGCAACCACGAGAAGCAGTGCGAGGGACACTGCATCCGCGGCATCAAAGATGTTCCGGTGCATTTCTCCGTCATCGAAAATTATATTTCAACCACTTATGCCAACCAGATGATGCACGGCCCCGCTCCCTCCAACGGGCGCAAGGTCGCGCTGATCGGCGCGGGACCCTCCAGCCTCACGATCGCAGTTATCCTGGGCCGTTACGGCTACGACGTCACCATCTTTGACACCAGAGACAAGATCGGCGGCGTGATGCGCTACGGCATACCGGATTTTCGCCTGCCCGACGCGCTGCTGGATGACTTTGCCTATCGCCATCTGGAGCTCAAGGGCATCCGCTTCCGCCCGAACACCACCATCGGTGGGGCGATCAGTCTGGATGACCTGTTCCGGGACGGCTATCAAAGTGTCTTTGTCGGTGCGGGTCTCTGGCGGCCGAAAACCCTTCACATCAAGGGCGAGACTCTGGGACATGTGGCCTTTGCCATCAACTATCTGGCCTCCCCGAAGGCATTCCGACTGGGCGAGCGTGTGATCGTGATCGGCTCGGGCAACTCCGCGATGGACTGTGCCCGCACGGCCATCCGCAATGGCGCGCACTATGTCACCGTTTTCAACCGCCGGGATCAGATCGCCGCCAGCCAGTATGAGTCGAGCTACGCCAAGCTCGAGGGTGTGGAGTTTGAGATGATGAAGAGCCCGTTGGAGATCCGCGACGACGGCGTTGTCTTTATTGACAACGAGTTTGATGAAGAGGGCAAGCTGCATCCGATCCCGGGTACAGAGAAGCTCTACCCCTGCACAGGCGTCATCGTGGCGGTCAGCCAGGAACTGGGCAGCAACATCATCAACACGGCCAGAGGCCTCGAAAAGGAGCACGGCGGCATCATCGCCGTGGACGAAGACGGCCACACCTCCCGCGACGGGGTCTTTGCGGCCGGCGATATCGCGCACGGAGCGGGTACTGTGGTGCACGCGGTCGCCACCGGCAAGCGCGTAGCCGAGGCTATGCATGCGTATATGCAGACGCTCCCGCTGCCGGAGCCCTCCCCCTATGCGGACGTGCCGGTGGTCAATCGGGAAACGGCGAGTGTCCTGGCCGAACAAGTGATCAAAATGGACTGACCGGCCGCTGTTCTGCGACAACAATGACGGACATTTAAGGAGGCTGATGATGGAGCCGATCGGCGGAGGAGCTGGGCGTGCACAGCGTGTGGCTCCGGGGCTTTGACGCCAAAACGGTGTCCGAGGTCTTCGAGCTGCCGGAGAATATCATCCCTGTGATGATGTTCGCAATGGGCTACCCTTCCGAGAAAAGCCAGCCCAACGCATGGCACTTTAAGCGCATGCCCCTGGACGCGTTCGTAACCGAGCTGTAAGCTTGACCGGCAGCGAAGAAGCTGCCGGTCTGTCTTTCTGCCAAGCGGAGGGATGCCGGTCCTTAAAACCGTCACTCGCATTTCCCGCACCGGCTGCAGCCGTTGCAGGTGAGCTTCATCCCACAGCTTTGGCAGCGGGGGCCATAATAGGGCGTATAAAGTTCCTCTTGCGGAATGGGATAGCCCCAAGTGTCGCAGAGCTTGAAATCAATGGGTTTTCCCAAAAAGCTCAGGCCGGACTTGTACGCCTGCTCGCTTTGCAGGCTGCCTTCGAGCCGGTATGTTTTCCCGTCCTTGACGAAGCGCCGCCCGGTGCCGCAGAAGACAAAGGTCACGTTATATTCGGCGCACTCGTCATGCAGCGCTTTGACCCACTCGTAATGGCAGGGTCTTGCACCGCCGTAGTTCTCCCCGTCACAGAGCACCTGCTCGATCTGTCCAGCGGGGAGATATTCTTTGATGCTCACCGGGCCAATGAACGGCGCGCACATAATGCCCTTGTGCCGGAAGGGCAGCTCCAGCAGAATCGGGATGCGCTCGTCGGCACGGCGCTGGTTTTCACAGGTGACGTTGAACATCACATTCTCCCAGCCATCGCCCCAGTCGTATGGTAAATGCTCCGCCACACGCTGCGGCCGCTTGGTCAGAAGGAAAAACTTCACATCCGGCCGCTGCCGCATGATGTCCCAGGCCTCCTCCCGCCAGGCGTCTGCCTCCTCAAGGAAGAAATCCGAGGTCATGCACACGCGCAGCATCTCACCGCTTCTGATCTTGTAGCGCCCTTCTCGATCCTTCGAGAGCGGATAACGGAAGCCCGCCTTGGTGCGGTAAATCTCTCCTCCGTCTTTCCCCCGCTGGGCGTCCAGGTAATACATATAGCAATTCAGGCAGCCTTCGCTGCATTTTTTGCAGCCGTGCCACGGATTCCAGATATCATGCATAGCGGTTTACGGATTCCTCCGATCCCGGCAAATCGGATTTGCTCATCGCGCCCTCGGCCGGGGTTTCCTGTGGTTTCATCCTCTTATTCCTTTCGCTGCTCTATGCGGTCTATCATATCATAAAAACCGGTCTCACGGAAGAGCCGTTTGCCGTACGGGGCTTTATCGGAGGATTTCTCAAAGAGTATCTCGCCAATGAGTTCTCCTCTTAGGAAATATAGGCAAGGTGCTGATTTGATACGAAATCAGCACCTTGCCTGTATTTTTATCTATGTCAATTCAAGTATATTACAGATCCCTTTCCACACAGCAACAGTGGAAAGGGATCTTTTCATTTTTAAAAGTGTTTTGCCATATTGAGCATATAGAATACTTTTCCTTTATTTCAAACTCTATTTTTGTTTTTCCTCCAGAGAAAGAACTCCTCCATATCCTTCAGGACGAATAACTCCTCTGTATTTAGTTTTTCTGCTCTACTGCGGATATATGCAGGATCGACATTGGAGAGTCCAAGCAAGTAATCAGAGGAAACCCCATACAATCGGCAAATCTTTACAAGCATCTCATGATTAGGTTCGCTTTTTTCTTGTTCCCAGCTGGATACAGTATATTTCGTTACATTCATTTTCACAGCAAACGTTTGCTGCGTATCTCCGTGGTCTTTTCTGATTTCCGCTAATCGTTCTCCGATCACTGAGCTCACCCCTTGAGACTCAGTATAGAGAATTTTATCACTTCTCGAATATAATTGACAGAAACTTGCTATTTATTTCAATTTGTAGTAAGATTCTTATTAGTTTTTCGTATAACTAATAAGATTCTTAGGTGGTCAGTCTTCATGGACCAACAGATAAAATCGAAACAGCGCGTTGCCGATCATGGCGAAGTGTTTACCGCGGAGCGTGAAGTCAACGCCATGCTGGATCTTGTGAAGCAGGAAACAGAACGCATTGACAGCACGTTTCTGGAACCAGCCTGCGGTACTGGAAACTTTCTTGTAGAGATCCTGCGTCGTAAGCTTGCCGTGGTAAAGAAGAACTATTATCCAAGACGCGGCAGCTGCCATGATTATGAACTCTATGCCATGAAAGCGGTCATGAGCATCTATGGCGTGGATCTGTTGCAGGATAATGTGGATGCTTGCCAGGAACGCCTCTTTCAGATCTTTGATGATGAGTACACAGCGGTCTGCAAAGGAGAAGCGAACGACAGTTACCGTGAGGCCATCCGTTATGTTCTCTCTCAAAATATACTTTGCGGAAATGCATTAAGTATGATGAAAGTGGATCTGCTGGGGAATGATACCAATGAGTTCATCATCTTCCCGGAATGGAGTTTTCCTCGCAATGACAGCATGGTGAAACGCCGCGATTTCCGTTTGGATGTCCTTCTAAAAGAAAATGGTGATGAGGACAATTATGACAGCTTCTCTTTATTTGAAGATGATGCGATGAGCTTGGATATGTGGGAAGAAGACCCAGTAACAAAAGAAATGATACCAAAGCCCATCAAAGAGTATCCGTTAATCCATTATAGGAGGATCGCAGAACATGAGTAGTATGATTACTGGTTATAATCCTGATGTTCTTTCCTGCCTCGCCAATCTGTCCAACGATGAAGTTTTTACGCCTCCTGAGATAGCAAATGCGATTTTAGATTTGTTGCCACAAGAATTATTCTCTGATCCCAACACCAAGTTTCTTGATCCCGCCTGCAAAAGCGGTGTATTCCTGCGGGAGATTGCAAAGAGACTCATTGATGGTTTGGCCGACCAGATCCCCGATTTACAGGAACGTCTTGACCATATTTTTCATGAGCAGCTGTATGGAATTGCAATTACGGAGCTGACAAGTCTATTGTCAAGAAGAAGTCTGTACTGCACCAAGTATCCAAACAGTGTTTATTCTGTCTGTAAATTTGACGATCAAAGCGGCAATATACGTTATAAACGGATCCAGCATCGCTGGAAAGACAGTCGCTGTGCCTTTTGTGGCGCTTCACAAGACCAATATGAACGCGATGACTCATTAGAAACACATGCGTATGAGTTTATTCATACAATTAAGCCAGAGGATGTTTTTGAGATGAAATTTGATGTGATTATTTCGAATCCGCCTTACCAATTAGATACAGGTGGGTCGGGGAGGCAAGCAAAGCCAATCTATAATTTGTTCATTCAGCAGGCATTAAAACTTAATCCTCGATATATGACTATGATTATTCCATCTCGGTGGTTTGCTGGGGGAATGGGATTAGATGCTTTCAGAAATTCGATGATGAACAATACACATATACGTTATATGGTCGATTATACTAACGCAAAAGACTGTTTTCCACAGAATAGCATCAGCGGCGGTGTGTGCTATTTTCTATGGGACAGAGACAATACAGGAAGCTGTAATTTTGTAAATATAATTGGTGGGGCGCGAATTGAGAAGGAAAGATGGTTAAATGAATTTCCTGTCCTTGTAAGATATAATGATGCTGTAGATATTCTACGCAAAATAGCCAGTAAAAAAGAACAATCACTCAGCACGCTTATAAGTGCAATAAGCCCATTTGGGTTGTCAACTAAGATTCGTGGAGAGAATAAACCCTTCCAGAATAATAATATACGCATGTTTTCAAGTGCGGGTGAAAGTTATATTGACAAATCTCAGGTCTTGAAAGGGTTCGAATATATTGACGCTTATAAAGTCATGATTAGTCAAACTGGTGCTGAACATGCAGGAGAGCCATCTAAAGACGGCACATATAAAGTATTAACTTCTTCTTTAAGAACTCTTGGACCTAATGAGGTCTGCACTCATTCTTATCTAATCATTGGACCACTTGATAATAGTACATTCGGCGACAATATAATTTGCTATTTAAAAACTAAATTCGTCAGGTTCCTCATTTTACAGGCTATGTCTTCCATACATTTGACAAAGACGACATTCACATTTGTTCCAGTGCAAGATTTTTCATTATCATGGTCAGATGAAGCTCTATATAAAAAGTATAATCTATCTAACAGTGAGATTTCACTCATCGAATCGATGATAAAAGATATGGAATAAATAAAGTGTTATGTGTTCTGAATTCCAAGATTTACACTGAAAGTGGGGGGAGATAATCTGTGATGGAGTTAAATATCACTTCTGGTGGAGATGTTGATGACGTTCAGGGCGAAGGGAGAAAGAAAAAAAGAGGAAGACCTCTTGGAAGAAAGAATAATAAAACTCTTGAAAAAGAGGCTCGTGAAAGGGAAGCTGGAATAATTCAAAAATCTGAATTACCGAAGAGAGGTAGAGGACGCCCAAAAGGTCGGAAGGATTCTTTCCCACGGAAAAGAAGAACAAATGAAGAGATCAGATTGGGAATCAATAAACGATAGTTTCTTTATGTTTTCTTTGTTACAAAACAAGTGATTTGATAATTCTTTGGGAGTGTATGTTAGATGCCAAAAATGGATTTCTTTCCTCCACGCCCTGATTCACATCCAATGATCTATGCCTATTCCGACAACAATCCTATGTACAGTGGATTGTTGAAGGTCGGCTATACCAAGCATGATGTGGAGAAGCGCGTTGCACAGCAGTATCCTACACTTCGCCCTGGTGGAAAGCCCTATAAAATCGTGTTCCAGGAGTCTGCCATGTATGAAGATGGCGGCTGCTTCATGGACCACGATATCCATAAATACCTGAGCAGGCATGGCTTTGAGAACGTAGAGGGTGAATGGTTTCGTTGCTCTGAAAGAGATGTGCGCGCCGCGTGGATTGCCGTCAAAAGCCGTATAGAGAACGAAGAGCAGCGGACAAGAGATTTCCCGATGCGTCCAGAGCAGCGGGACGCCGTTGAAAAGACCATTGCCTATTACAAATCCACAGAAGCGGAAACTTCTTTCCGCATTCCAAAATTCCTGTGGAATGCAAAGATGCGTTTCGGCAAAACCTTTGCCGCATATGAGCTGGCAAAAAAGATGGGCTTCAGGCGCGTGCTGGTCCTTACCTTCAAGCCGGCAGTGGAGTCCGCCTGGCGGGAAGATTTGGTCACCCATGTGGACTTTGAAGGCTGGCAGTTTATTTCCAATAAAGATGCCCATGACAACGATCTGAATATTGATGAGCAGTATGCCAAAGCGGATAAAAGCCGCCCCATCGTGGTATTCGGTTCTTTCCAAGACCTTTTGGGTACCAATGAATTCGGCGGGATAAAGGCAAAGAATGAGTTTATCCATACCGGCAACTGGGATCTGGTCATCTTCGACGAATACCACTATGGTGCATGGCGTGACAGGGCAAAGAAGTTATTTGACAATCCAGATGAGGAAGCCGAGACCGACTTTGATGCCGAAAAATACCAAAAGGAAGAAGCCGGAGATGCCGTGGACGAAACATGGCTGCCGATCACAACGCGGTACTATCTCTATCTGTCTGGTACGCCTTTCCGTGCCCTGAACTCCGGCGAATTTATTGAGGAGCAGATTTATAACTGGACCTATTCCGATGAGCAGCGTGCAAAGGAAAACTGGATCGGTGAGAACAATCCTTACCGTTCTCTTCCTCGCATGGTGCTGATGACTTATCGACTGCCCGACAGCATCCGTCAGATTGCGGAACAGGGTGAATTCAATGAGTTTGATCTGAATGTGTTCTTCTCGGCAAAAGGCAAGGGTGATGATGCACATTTCGTCTATGAGGACTATGTTCAGAAATGGCTGGATCTGATTCGCGGTGCCTATCTGGAAACTGCGGTCGATGAATTGAAGCTTGGTGCACAGCGGCCGCCTATGCCGTTTTCTGATGCAAGACTGCTGAATGTTCTGAGTCACACCATCTGGTTCCTCCCGAATGTTGCTTCCTGTGAAGCGATGCGGAATCTTCTGGCGAAGAACAACTTCTATCGTGATTATACTGTGAACTGCTGTGCTGGAACGAAAGCAGGAATCGGACTTTCTGCGCTTGCGCCGGTCCAGAAGTCCATGAAAGACCCGCTGTCCACGAAGACCATAACGCTGACCTGTGGCAAACTCACGACCGGTGTCACGGTGAAGCCGTGGTCCGGCATCTTCATGCTTCGCAATCTGAAAAGTCCGGAGACCTATTTCCAGGCCGCGTTCCGTGTTCAAAGTCCGTGGGAAATTGACGGCGAAATCATGAAGGAAGAAGTCTATGTCTTTGACTTTGCTCTGGATCGCGCCTTGAAGCAGATTTCTGATTACAGCTGCCGCCTGAATCCCAACCAAGGGGAAAGCCCGGAAAAGAAAGTCGAAGAGTTTATCAGCTTCCTGCCTGTCATCGCATATGACGGAAGCAGCATGAGACAGATCAACGCAGCAGAGATTCTGGATTATGCGATGTCTGGAACCTCTGCCACACTGCTTGCACGCCGTTGGGAAAGCGCGTTGCTCGTGAACGTGGATAATGAGACGCTCAAACGCCTCATGGCAAATCAGGCGGCGATGGATGCCCTGATGAAAATTGAAGGCTTCCGCAGCCTGAATCAGGACATCCAGACCATCATCAACAAATCCGATAAGGTCAAACAGGCTAAGAAAGAAAAGGGCGATAATCTCAGCAAAGAAGAGAAAAAGCAGCTGTCCGACGAAGAGAAGGAATACAAATCTCTTCGCAAACAGATCCAGGAGAAGCTGATTAAGTTTGCAACACGTGTTCCTGTGTTCATGTACCTCACTGATTATAGAGAACAGACCCTTGTGGATGTCATCACCCAGCTGGAGCCTGGACTGTTTAAGAAAGTCACCGGCCTGGATGTAAAAGATTTTGAGCTGCTTTGTTCCTTGAATGTCTTCAATGCCGATCTGATGAACGATGCCATTTATAAATTCAAGCGGTATGAAGATTCGAGTCTGAGTTACACAGGCATCAACAAGCATGAGGGTGAGAAAATCGGTCTGTTCAATACCGTCATTGATTATGATGAAATGTTTATTGAACAGCAGGCAAGCACCGAACCCCCCCCTGTGGATGAAGATGATATTCCCGATTCCTTCCTGATGGCAGCGGAGCCGGCAATTGATACCTTGGATGACGAGGAAGAGGAGCTGGAAGAGCCCGATCCGAAACCGAAGAAGGAAAAGAAGGGTAAGAAGAGCAAAAACGGTGAAGTCATCGTCTATAAGGCTGCTACTCCGGCAAAGACCGCGCCGGCACCCATCAAATCTGCGGATTATATCGAGCCAGAGAAACCGAAGCCGGTGACTGTTTCTCCTGCAAAACCCGCATTTGATGAATCCTCCGTCAAGGTGGGTGCGAAGGTGTTTCATAAGGCGTTTGGCCATGGCACTGTTGAAACGTTCGGAAATGGACGCCTTACTGTCGCTTTCGGTGATGTCGTAAAGCCGTTCATGTTCCCTGCCGCGTTCCTGCAAGGCTTCTTGAAAGTGGAAGAATAGTATATTATTTAAGCAGCACAAGGCCGGTCACGGAATGTTCCGCGACCGGCCTTGTACTTTTATGGGATTGATACGGGTTTTGCCCGAAACACTCGGATGGAGTCTTTCAGCCGCTGATGCCGGATTTCCGTTGCGTCGAACCGAACGGTACGAAACGCGAACTGCATCACCGGGCCGGTACAAAAGGCACAGATAATCGTCCCGATCCCCACAGGTCCTCCCAGCAGCCAGCCTGTCAGGGTCGCCGTGCCGAGCAGTCCGATGCTCACCAGTGCGATGGGAAGTTTCTTCAGACGCTTGGCCAGACCTACCAGAAGGGTGTCCCGCGGGCCGCAGCCCAGAGACGCCATCATATAGGTGTACTGCGTATAGGCCAGCACGAACAGCCCCGCCAGCATAACCGGGATCGCTGTCACGAGGGACTG
>Ga0326513_10004188_pt1 | contig 10363 bp, 6 predicted proteins | sample 2_2465_0518_D_FD_203654 | JGI IMG/M metagenome (GOLD analysis project Ga0326513, IMG submission 203654) | Bovine rumen microbial communities from UC Davis, California, United States - 2_2465_0518 | ecosystem: Host-associated > Mammals > Digestive system > Stomach > Rumen | place: USA: California... | reverse complement strand
ATATGGCCAACCAAGATGGTCATGTAGATTTCTATCATGATGCTTATGAAAGAACGCAGGTATCGCAATGCGATTGATAGTCCCATTGTCAATAGATATCACGGTCTGCCTTGCTGTGTCATTGATATATTTTCGATGATCGGCATACCGTTCGTCTGGTAGGCGGTAGCCCATGATAGCCTCCTAGGTGAAGATCGCCCTGCGGACGTCGTTGTAGCTCTTGAAGGTCGGATGGACGCTGCCAGCAGAACGGTGGGATATGGAGTCGTCAAAGCCCCAGACCTGCCCGACCTTGTTGGACAGAGTATACACCCTCGCTATAAAGTGGCTCATTCGGAACCTTGCAGTGCCGCTCATTGTAATGACATATGACATCACGCGCTGGTCGATGCGCATATGAACCATGTAGTCGTACTGGTCCTCACTCTCGGACACGACTTTCTTGACGTCTATCTTCCTGCCGAACATGTCGGTCATGCGGACATGTATGGTCGCAGTGCCGACGAAGTGGTCGAAGTGGAACTCCAGCTGGCTGAGGTACTGCCAGCCCTGCTGCGGCATCTGCGTGGACAGTTGGGCAGTCTCCACCTTGAACGTGTGGTTCGGCAGCGTGGACCTGTCATCGGAGTTGGTGGTCGGCAGGAGGTATATCCTGCTCCTGGTGACGATGCCTATGCCCTCGCGCTGGCCCTGCCAGTCAACATGGAAGAGGTTGAGGATGGGCAGGTCGACGTCAAGGGTGTACGTCCACCAGGCCTTGAGGTCGATGTCATAGCAGAACAGGACGTTGTCGATGGAGCCATCGGAGCTTGACCCGAATGCCATGTATATGACGCCGTCAAGCTCGAGGAGCACGGCATTGGACAGCTTTGACTCCGTCTTGACCGTGTCGGTGAACACAGGCTTGATTGCGTCGCTGACGTAGTTCGTCCGGATCTGCGAGTTGTACTCCATGGTCATCGTCGTGAGGGCAAGGCCATAGCGGCTCACCGAGTAGAGGCCGTCCTCGCAAACGACAGCGCCGTCATAGCTCTTGCATCCGATGGCGCCGGCGACCTGCTCTGCCTCCCATGACCTCATGCTCTGCTCGTTGGACAGGGACACGGTGTCCTCGACGAGGTTGTAGCGCTGGTCACTGTGGGAGTTCGGGGACGAGCAGAGCATGGTGACGATGGAGTTGCCCGATTGTGTCTTGTACTTGCAGACATGCTTGACCGCCTGCCTGGTACCAGGCTCCACGTCGACGAATCCGCCACCAGTGCCGGGGCTGACGCTGAGCAGGTTGCCCGGGTTGCCGCCGATGTAGAGGCGCTGCGGGTTGGACGAGTCGCCGTAGAAGTAGAGGCGGCCATCTATGTCCGTGACCCTGGACGCATGCACGCCCTTGGTGTAGTTCTCGGCGGGCGCGATGAGATTCGCCATCGGCCACATGCTGGTGGCGTCGATGTAGCCGTACCAGTTGTACGACCATGTGGTCGCGGTGGTGGTCACGTCCTTGCGACCAAGGAAGAGCATGTCCATCGCGTTGTCCGTGGCATAGTACAGCTCGACCGCCTTGATGTCACGGTCAGGTGGGATGGTGCCGTTGACCTGCAGGAAGCATCCGGCATGCCACTCGCTCACGGGATGGTTGGCATAGAACACCGTATTCGGCGATATGTCCGTCGGCCCGAACTTGTTGACATAGGTATGCGCTATGACGATGCGGAATGGGTACGTGTCAGACATCGTGGCGCTGATCCTGAGGGATCCCTTGGGATTGACCCTGTTCCCGCTGGACCCACCGATGGCGAACGTGGTGGTCGGGTCAGGAACCCTTATGGCATTGGAGATGTCATCGGCCACGGCATAGCCGTTCATGTCACCGGTCCAGATCTCGTTCTGGCTCGTGAGCGCTATGAGCTTGTCGTCATAGTAGTCGAGTGACGTCCACGTGTGGGCGGAGCCGGTGTTGTTGGTGAGGGACACGTTCGACGACATAGTCTGCACTCTGCCTGCAGACGCTCTGGAGTCAAGGTCACCGACGCCTATGTTGAAGTCCGACTTGGCGGCATACAGCTTCGGGCCGATGAGGCAGACGGGTCCGGTGAACGTGACGCCGCTCGGAGCGGAGAACAGCTCGACTATGTCATCTCTCGTCTCGAGCGTCTTGTTCGACGCGACGGAGACGTTGTTCTGCATGAACACGTAGTTCATCTGCAGGTCGGTCTGGTTCTCCTCTGCCTCGGCTATGCCGATGCTTTTCGCGTGCTCGAAGTTGACGCCACCGAAGTCCCTGAACACCTGCAGCCTCGGCTCGGAGTTGGCGGTCCTGCCGCCACCCTGCGCCCTCTTCTGTCCCGAGCTCCTGCTTGGCATGGTACCTCCTATAGCACGGAGACGTAGCCAAGCGTGGCGGTCTCGTAGGTGTCGGTCGTGGTGTGCGCGGAGTCGTTCTCACGGATGGCAGAGAGCAGCTTGCTTCCCTCGTCGGTGAGCGACTGCACGCGCTCGGTGACGGACGGGTCAGCCTCGGCACGCTTGGCTGCCGTGCGCACGACGATGTAGTGGGGATCAGGAAGCCATGTGAGCACCTTGTCCTCATAGGCGTGCGGGCAGTGGTCCTCGCATGTGGAGTCGCAGATGTGGAGCGGTTCGATGTACCTGATCACGTCCGTCTCCAGCATGCCGCCGATCTCGCCTGGGAACCATGGGCGGTTGAAGGTGAGGATGTCACCGACGACGAAGGCACGCTGGCCCATGCTGTCGACGTTCATCTCGCCCCACTCGTCGAACATCTCGACGTACCGGCGGTTCCCTGTACGTGCCTCCTCGATCGGGATCTGGCTGATGGGCCAGCCGCCATTGTGATGGTGGAGCCTGATGCCGTCTCCGTACCCGGTGCACAGCTTGTATGCCACGTCCGGGATCTTGATCTCCTGGATGCCACCAGGGGGATTAAGCGCAGGGCCCATCTCCCAACGGTCCCTCAGGAAGTTCCAGTCCTGCTCCTTCTGGAACTCCTGGAGGACGAAGTTGGCCTCCATGACGACTTCCTTGAACTTGTCGCTCTTGCAGTGGAAGCTGCCCTCGAGGCTGTCATCGACGTCAAGGCGCACCTTGTAGACCGCATACAGGACCTGCTGCACGAGGTCCGCTATGGTGAGTCCGCGAGACATGGCTACTCCTCCTCGCCAGTGTCACCGTCTTCTGTGGGCTGTGCCATGGGCTTCTCAGGCTCATCGCCTTCGCCCTTGCCAGCGGAACGGAGCCACTCGTCACACATGTCTCGGATCTTGCAGACGAGACCGACTGCGTCATCAGTGGGGCACGGCTCCTTCATGGAGCCGTGCATCCCAGGCTCGCAGGGGTCGTCGACCCCCATGATGATGGTGAGGAAATCCTCGCCGATCGGCATTCCCATAGTCTTGTCTCCTATCCGTTGAATCTGTTCATGAGCCTGCTGAAGTAGTCGCCGCTGATGGCGTTGTTCACGCCGCCACGCACCCAGTTGCGCATGCCACCGGTGTGCATGGATGCCTTGTTGAGCTTGTCACCGGTCGGTTCGTACCACGTCGGACCCACCTTGTTGTCAGGGATAACATAGCCTGAGATGGCAGAGTTGTTCTGCTTGACCTTGCTGGCATCCCATGCCGTGGACGGCAGGAGCTTGTCATCGCCGCCGACCGACTTCTTGTCACTCGGGAACAGGGACGGGTTGATGTTGTTCATGTTAGCACGCCAGTCGCTGGTGATGTCACTGATCGCCTTCTCGGCGCTCTGCATCGCGTCCCTGCGTGCCACGTTGTTCTGGTTCAGGCTGTCATTGTAGGCGTTCTCGACGGAGTCCTGGTTGGTCTGATGCTGCGCCCAGTAGGTGTTGTTCTCCTTGTCGTTGCGGGATCGCAGCATGTTCATCAGGTTGCCAGTCGTGCTGCCGTTCATCGCCGTGCCCATCGAACCGAGCAGGCCAAGCGTCGCTGCCTGGAGGTCGCGCTGCGCCTCGAACCTGTCGGCGCTCGTCTTCCTCGAGTTCTGCCTGAGCTGCGTATCAGCGAGCGCACGGTTCTGCCTGTCAGCAAAGTCATAGTTGGCAAGCTGGCGCCTCAGCTGGTTCTGGACGTCCCTGACATTCTGCTTCGAGATCGTGGTCTGGTTTGCGCCGGCCTTCTTCTCGCGGTCGGTCAGCTCTGCCTTGTCGTAGTTCGCCATAGTTCACCTCCTTGGTAAGAGAGAGGGGCGGGCGGCCATAGGCTACCCGCCCCTCATCGGATCGCAGGGTACGACTGGAGACTAGGACTGTTCCTTGGTCTTGACCGTGTTGACGACTTCAACCTTGAGAGCCGGGGTGCCGACGTTCTCCTCGGAGTCGACGATCAGCAGGATGCCATGCGAGTACTGTGGGATGACCCAGGCATCATGCTTGACGTCGAAGACCAGCTCGGTGAACTTGCCGCGCGTCTTGCCGCGGTCGGTCTCCATGGCGCCGTACTCCTCGCCGAGCTGGGCAGCAGGGCGGTAGACGGCCATGCCGATGACCTGACGGCGCGTGATCGGGCCGACGGGACCGGTGGGCTGGCCGATGCCCTGGCCGGGGTAGCCCTGCCACGGGAAGCTGTCGATGGTCGCGGTCGGATCCTGGGCAGTGCCGCTGGGCACGGACCAGTCGACGGCACCGGTGTACTTGTGCGTGGTGTCGTCATAGGTCTCGTTGGCGGACTCTGCGGTGCCGTAGTACGGCGCACCTGCAGGCATGGACATCGGATAGTTGGTCACGATGTTCTTGAACGTCTTGGTGGTCGTGTCGAAGTAGGTGCCGATGTAGTTGGTGGCACGGGTGCGCGAGGAAGCGGCAAGCTCGTTCTGGAGCTTCAGCACACCATCGGGAGCCTGGATCGAGTTGATCACCATGTCGAATGCGGCGGTTCCGGTCGACGAATGCACGACGTTATTATTTGCGTCGAGGTACACCTTCGGATAATACTGCGACGGGATGGAGAAGTCGAAGTCCCAGCCATAGAAGCGCTCGAAGCGGCCCTCGACCAGGGCATCATAGGCCTTCTCGGTGGCGGGCACGGAGCCAGGCATGCCGATCAGGTTGGAGAGCAGGTCGTCCTTGTACGCCTTGTCGAGCAGGATGACGCGGTTGTCCTCCGGGATGAACAGGTTGGTCCACGCGACGTCGATGGCGTTCAGCATCGGGCGCACGTTGAGGGAGTCCCACTCGATGGCCTTGATGGGCGCGAACTCCGGCTGGAAGCTCATGCCCTCATAGGGGCCGGGGGAGGCGATCCACTCACCGTCGCAGTCGAACATCGCGCCCTCGTTGGCGTGCGTCTGCACGAAGCGGCCGGAGATGTGGCCGTTGGCGATGGCGAAGAAGTTGTACTTGTCGATATGCGGGCCGAGGATCTCCTTGTCCCAGATGGACTTGGCCTTGTTGATGGTCTCGGCCGTGGACAGGTAGGCCTCGCCGCCGGTGTAGGCGTAGGACTGGCTGGCGTTGCCGAACTCGCCGATGTTGCCGTGGTACTGCTTCTCGTCAAAGACGCGCCATGCGATCGACTTGTGCTGGCCGGAGGTGAACACGCGGCGGGTGAAGCGGACCGTCTGGAACGGACCGTAGGCGCTGGCGCCCCAGCCGTCGCGACCAGTGACCTCGGCAGAGCCGGGGCCGGTGAGGCCATTGAGGCGACGGTCGTCATAGTCGAAGATTCGGTCGGAGACGAGGATGTCGTCGTAGGCATACGCCTCGTCGTTGTTGGCGATGTTGACGCCCTTGCCGGTGAAGATGCCGATGGAGTAGCGGGCGGGGAGGAGTCGGTTGTCCTCGATAGCCGCCTTGTTCCAGATCATCGGCGAGATAGGCTGTGCCATGGAAGTCTCCTTTTCGTAGTAGCCTATTCAACTTGGTCGCCGGATCGGCGACATGATACCACATTAGATGGCCATGAGGTCCTCGTATGATGTCATGGCCATGTCACCTTCCCCCTCTTCGGGAGGCATGGGTGACCCGGCGAGAGCGTCCATGCCTCCCTCGGAGGGAAGGGAAGGAGATGCCGCAGCCATATCAGGACTTTCCTGCGGCATGGGAACTGGCGACCCGGCGATGGGCTCCTGTGCCAGCTGTTCCTGGGATTCGGGCGGAAGCGCCTGCTGCGTGGCGTCGATCTGCTGCTGCATGCCATCCATCTGCACCTGCTGCTGGTCGATCTGCGCCTGCATGTCCGCCATCATGTTCTTTGCTATCTGGGTGGACAGGCTCTCCGCCAGGCTGTGCGAGATGTCAGTGTCAGACAGCTCGAGCATGCGCATCGCCACGGGGAGCAGGACGTCATTCTCGATGACCTTCCGGTTCTCCTCGGACCACCCGTTGAGGTTCTGGATGAACGGCTGCACCATGGCAGTCAGGCGCTCCAGCTCCTGCTCCTCCTTCTTCTGGATGAGCGAGCCGGCGCGGACCTTGAACTCGAGCATGTCGGCGGAGAGCTCGTCGAAGTCGATGACTACCTTGTCGCCATCCACGCAGTCATCGGCCCCGATGTCATAGAGCCTGCGGCGCGTCTCCTCGTCCACGGTCAGCCTGTGCTCGCCGTGCATGGAGCTGACGTACATGCGCAGGGCCTGGACGGCCCACTCCTGCATGAACATCTCGACGCGCTTCTGGTACTGGTTGATGTTGATCGTCTTCTCCATGTTCTGCTGCTCGACGCCCGGGGCGGTCTTGGAGTACCCGGCACCGGCGTCCTTGGCGATCTCGCCATCCGCGACGTTGAGGTTGCGGACCATGGCAGCGGCCACAGCCTCTCGGGTGGAGGTCCAGTTGGAGAGCACGGCATTGTCGATCTTCACCGGCTCGACCTTGACCTGGTTCGGGTTGTTGCCCAGGTTCCAGATCTTGCGCGGCTCGAAGCGGTAGCTGGACGGGTTGGTCTCCCAGCCCGCCACCATGATCGGCGGCTCCATCGCGAGCAGCAGGTTCTTGTACGCGCTCGTCTGGAAGAGGTCGTTGAACTGCTGGTCGGCGAGCAGGAACTCCACCTGGCTCACGCCGAGCGGGAAATCCATGTCAGGCTCGAGGACCAGGAAGTTCCATGGGATGCCCTTGCGCGGGTCGTAGTTCGGGACCCTGCGGAACTCGGCATTGAGAGCCGGGAAGAAGGTGACGAACTCCTTGGCGCCACGGCGGTACTCGGTGACCAGCATGATGCTCTGCATCGAGGTGGCACCCTTCATCTTGTCCGCCATCGGCTCGCTGTTCCAGTCCTTCGACGTGAACATGTCCTCGTCGATGATGCAGCGGATGACGTCCTCGTTGTAGGTCGGGTCCACCACGTTGCCATCGTCGTCGAGCAGAGCCAGCACGTCATCCTTGCTCATGTACTGGCGATGGTAGACGACCGTCGGGCGGCAGATGTCCGTGCAATCGGGGTTCACGAAGACGTCAGACCACTGCTCCAAGCTGAACTTGATGCGAGCGTCATCGTCGTAGTCTCGCTCGAAGCCCGTGCGCACAGGGGCGAAGGCGTAGATGAACGACATCTTGAAGGCCTTGGTGAGGTTGGACATCATGTCGATGCCATCGATCTCGGACGTCATGACCTTGTTCTCGAAGATGTACTGGAGGAAGACGTGCTCCCTGCTCGCATGGTCGTACTGGGTGGTCAGCTCGCCGTCAGGCACGCGCTGAATCGTGTTGGCCAGCACCTTGCGCAGGATGTACTGCGTGCTTCCCTCGGAGAAGTACTTGGTCTTCCCCTTGCGGACAGACCACTCGTGGATGGCCTTGTTCTTGGCAAGCAGGCCATACAGCTCATGGTGGTTGGTGCGCCGCATCATCTGGCTGCGTGCCGCGTCATAGCGGGCATGCATCTTGACGATGTCCTTCGTGGCGAGCCTCTTCTTGTCTATGTTCCAGCGCTTGTTGTCAGACATGTCACCGACCTCTTACTGTTGTCTCCTGTATGCCTCGCGGCTTCCCTTAGTATAGAATGCCGGACGCAGGTATGTGGTCGTGGCCTTGTACGGCTGGCGCGTCTGCATGCCAGACGCACGCTGCGAATAGACCTGACGGGACGAGCTGTAGATCTTGGGGTTGTATGCAGAACTATAGCCTCCTCCGCCATACGAGCTCCTGTAGTACGAGCGATATCCGCCACCTCTCCTGTAACTATATCTCCTGTTGTAGGTCGGACCAGACTCATTGCTGGAGTCGTCATCGTCACCCTTCGAGGAGTCGTCGTCGTTGAGATGGGATGAGATGCCGAAGGAGTCCTCATAGCTCTTTATGATCTCCTCGTCAGACATCTTCAACAAATCCGGCAGCGTCGTCTCGAACGGCACGAGAATGCGGCTATCGGTGGTCGGAATGCCAGTGGACGGTATCCTCAGCTGCTCGTCATCATACCCGGTTATGTTGCCGTTCTCGTCGATCTGCACGACATGGTTGCCTTGGCCGCCCCAGTATTCCTCAAGGATGCTGATGAGCTTGTCCTCACTGCCCTTCGGAAGGGTCAGCTTCCCATCTGCAACCTCCTTGTACAGGGCCTCCACATCGTTGATCGGAGCACCATCCGGTCCGATCACGATGTTGTATGGGATCGACTCGTTGTCATATGCCTTGCCTTGTGTCCTTTGGCGCGTGAACGGCATGAACGGCACAGGCACGTTTCCGTAGGCATACGTCTCCCTCCTGGAATTGCCGCCAGCATATGACGGCATCTGCGCGTATTCGGCAAACAGACCCTGCGAGTCGTCGTTGTCGAGCGCTCTTGAGACTCTGCGTGTGATGTCATTGATAGACGTGAACGGATTGACGCGCATGGTGGCATTGTTGTTCTCATCGACATATCGCGTCTCCGTGTCGGAATTCTGCACGAGGTAGCGAGGCATCCTCCAGCCGAAGTCACTGCTCATGGAGAAGTCCTTGAGTGCCTCGTACTTCTTCAGCTCGTCATCAAGGGTCTGGCATACGAGAGCATACTGCTCGTCAGGAAGGTACGTCTGCGTCGCCTCGCGATAGTTGTCATATGCCTCGTTTATCTTCTGCTTGCAATGAACGTACATGTTCTTCCTGGCGTCGACGGTGAGGTAGAAGCCATCGAGCGTGGCCAGGTCGGCTTGGCCGCCATACCTGTCCCACACGAAATCGCACGCCTTCTCGCCAAGGTCATAGAGCTGGTCCTCGCGTTCGTCAAGGTCGGTAGAGATTATGATGTCAGAGTCCTCGTCAGAGTACCTGTCAGAGAGGTAGAAGTTGAGGTCTGCGAACCTCGCCCTCTGGAGGTCATCGGTCCTGGTAGCATACGGCTGCTCGGTGTACATCCAGCCGGTTCCCCTGTTGTGGAATATGTCATACCACACTGCCATGACGATATTGTTCTGCGCGGCCTTGGCATCCATGTACTCTGACCAGGTGCTCACGTAATCGGTACGATACTCGTTCACGGCCTGGTCATGGTCATAGTCCTTGGAATAGATCCTCTTGGCATCACGCTCGAAGTCGTCACCGCGAAAGAGGAAGTCCCTGGACATCGGGCACCATTCGGATAGTATGGCTGGGGTGAGGTCCCCGACAAGCCCCCAGAACATGAGCTTCATGTTCTCGTTGGCCCATTCGTTGACGTCAGCTGGAACCAAGCTGCTCGGATCGTTGGGGTCAGACGTGCCGATCTCGCCAAACGACGGGCTGGCCTCCGTGATCCTATCCTTCAGCCAATCCATGCCGAGGGGCTTGGAGAAGCGCTCGTCCCAGTTGTGCATGAGGTCGATGAACTCCATGATCCCACTGCCATCATTGAGGCCGCATATGCCATTGACGAGCAGCGGTGCCGCGATGTCATGGCCATTGATGCGAAGCGGATCTCCGTTCTCGTCAGTCATCAGGTTGCCCTGGCTGTCATAGATGTCACCAAAGTCACCCTTCATGTATATGAGCCAGGCGGTTCCGACGGGGAAGCTGACGTTCGAGAAGTCGTCAAGCCACCACGCCATCTTCCATGGCACGCCATCCTGGCCACCGATCTTCCACTCAGACCAAGTGAGGATGTTCTGCGGGTCGTCTGGCGGATAGAGCCCACCAAGGGCGTTAACGATCTGCATGTAGACGAGTGTCTTTGCGGCAGTGCTGCCCGCATTCACCAGGTCATAGAGGATGTTCTTGGAGAGGCCGGCAAACGAAAATACCGATGCGCCAGACATCGAGCTGGTCCCGGTACGCGTTCCCATCTGGTATTTCACGGCATTCCGCGCAAGGCGACTCGCACCCTTGGCATTTGCCACAAGGCCGCGATATAGAAGGTCGGACTCGGCATTGACCTTCCCATCGGCATGTAGTCTCGCAAGCCTTGATATGGCAAGGGAGTCATTCGCCTGTGCGTACATG
>Ga0326513_10004186_pt1 | contig 10365 bp, 6 predicted proteins | sample 2_2465_0518_D_FD_203654 | JGI IMG/M metagenome (GOLD analysis project Ga0326513, IMG submission 203654) | Bovine rumen microbial communities from UC Davis, California, United States - 2_2465_0518 | ecosystem: Host-associated > Mammals > Digestive system > Stomach > Rumen | place: USA: California... | reverse complement strand
TTCGCCCCCATCATGCTCGCTACGCTCTCGACCTGTGCGCAACTGGAACGTGAGAATATCACCTTCCGTTTGCAGTCAGGTCGGAAGCAATATGTAGCTAAAGGAGGACGATTGGGGCGAAAACTGGGTTCAGTAAAGACTGTCGAGCAGAAACGGGAGGAATATAAGGATGTCATTGCCCTATTGAGGAAGGGCTACGTCATCCGCGATGTGGCGAAACTCACAAGAAAGAGTGTGAGTACGGTGCAAAGGGTGAAGAAAACTTTTCTGCAATGTCTTATCTTGGTAGTATGTTGTATTTGTTCAACCCCCAATGTTGCCATATCCCCTTAAACATACATAGTTTACCATTATAATCTGGATGGTTCCAAGGGCATATGGTGCAACTGGAATCTACGGATATGGTGGTATTTTCGTTACTGCATAATGGGATTAGGCAACAAGGTGTTCTACCATAATTAAGTAGATTATATATTTGATAGAACACTTCAAAATATAATATACACGAAGAATTACAGCAAATGGGGTTTATATTATAATATATGTGTTCATCAATTTCAATGACGGGACCACCAATATTATTTATGATTTCCTTCCAAACTTGGTTGTTTTTAACATATCCGTGTTCCACTAACTTAAGCCAAAACATTGGTTCCTTTTTTCTAAGGAAAATAGCAAAATCGATTATTTGATCAACCCATTTGTTATAATCATTGAAAAACTCATCCTTTAAAAGGACATGAAGATTATTTCTTACTTCTTCTGCACGACTTAAATAATAATCCATCGAAGATGTTTTTTCACCCAAATCGTAGAATTGCCAATTAATTACAAGGAATTGGAATAACTCTTCAGGAGATGATGGAATATATTTAATTTGACCTAGCCATTGGGCGATATGGAAAAACTCTGCTCCTGGATTTGATGACATAAGAGCTTTGTCGCATATTATTAAAATATTACGGTAGTCTTTAAGTAATTCTGGACAGAAATACCCGACTACCATAGATGCAGTCTTATATGGATAAGCAGGTGATGAGTTATAATCTTTAGTAATATGTTGTTCTATAAGGTATGCCATACTCTCGCTTATTTCACGGGCTCCAAATAGGCGATTATCCTCTATTCCATAACCATTCTTGAAATTTAAAATAACTGATTCAACAATTCTCAAATTGTCAATTTTTGTTATATCAAAAACCTCTGTTGACATAAAATTGAAATCTTCTATGAAATCAGTATCACCTGAGATTAAATCAATCAACAGCTTATTGGATAATGTCGGTTCTTTTAGTGTCTCATCTAGTATTGGTACAAATACGTTAATATCATCTTGTTCCTTTATCCAGTCAATCTTTCTACACAAAACGACAAAATCATTATTAAGACGTTCCAAACCACATATCGTAGTTATATTTTGTAAAAAGTGAATATACTCATGAATAAAAAAAGACAACTCTTTATCAGACATACCATCACCAAAAGACGTTGAGCCAATCTTCATGTGAAAGAATGAATATATATAAAGACCATCCATGTCGCTGTTTTTTTTCATTATATGACAATTTGAATGCAAAAATACAAAAAAAGTTCAAGATGACACATGATTCTCACTTTTTATTGTTATCTTTGCACCAGAATTTTGCATCAAGAGTGGCTTTGTAGCCCACCAACCGGCCTAAGAATATTCGTTGGCAACGGTGGTAAAGCGATGCGAGTGAACGAGTAGATCTATTCACTAAACAGTAAACGATATGGAAATCAAGAAAATTGAGAATTGTAATTATGTTATGTTTCCGAGGCTCCAGCATTGTGGACTGAAACCAGAACATGTAGAACGTGACCTGTTTGTCGCAGAGTTGAAACACGTAGAGGGTCACGGCAACTACTGCCTCCTGCGCCAACAAGCAAAGCCTCATGTGGTGGCCCACGTCCAACAGCCCCGCACCGAAGCAGAGTTTGACAACATCCTCGGCTTCTGCCTGGGCCAGAACCATTGGTGCGACTATATCGAGGGCGACACCACTTTCATCTGCGTCATTGCCGGCTTCAACGCTGCCGAACTCACTCCCCAATATCCCGACTTTATCAGTGAACGGGTCTATGCCCTACACGCTGCAGCCAGGTGGTGGTATGAGTACCGAGAGGAGTATATAAAATAGCAAGGAGCGACAATGATGCCGCTCCCGTTTCTCCTTCAACACATGGTTGACGAGATGGTGCAAAGGAAATCATTTTCGTGCTATCCGCCAAATGATTCTATTAAATAATGTGTAAAAACCGTATTAAATCACAATTATCTCAGAAAAAAACGCTATCTTTGCAGGCTAAGATTAGATAATAGTAAACGATGAGCAGAACATATATATCACTTTTCAGTTGTGCAGGTGTAGGCTGCTATGGATTCAAGATGGCAGGCTTCGATTGCGTGGCTTCAAACGAACTCCTCGAACCTCGCATAGATGTACAGAGGGTGAACCACAAATGTAAATACGAGAGTGGCTACATTTGTGGAGATGCCACTAAAAAAGAAACCCATCAGCGAATTTACGACGAGATTGAGATGTGGCGTGAAAGAGAAGGACTGGAGCAGGTAGATGTGGTATTTGCCACACCGCCTTGTCAAGGAATGTCTACCGCCAACTATAAGAAGACTGATCATGAACAGATACGAAACTCACTTGTAGTAGAGGCCATTAAGATGATAAAGGGTATACATCCCAAAGTCTTTGTTTTTGAAAATGTCCGAGCCTTCATGAAATCGACTTGTACTGACCTTTCTGGTAAAGACATGCCAATCAAGGAGAGTATCTTCAAAAACTTGTCTGAGGATTATAACATCTATTGGAAAGTCATAAATTTCAAGGACTACGGAGTTCCATCAAGTCGTCCTCGAACCATCGTTATTGGAACAAGCAAAGAATTAAAGCATACAACGCCATTGCAATTGTTCCCGACACGTCAGAATGAGATTCTGTTGCGTGACTCAATTGGTGGTTTCCCTCGCCTAGCATATTGTGAGAAGGATAAGAAAGACCCGTTCCACTTTGCTCGTCCATTCCCGGAATACATGCTGGATTGGATTAAAGACTTAAAGGAAGGTGAAACTGCTTTTGATAACCCTGATGAGACAAAACCTTATCAGCTCGATAAAGACGGAAACAAAATTGTAAACAAAGGAGCCTATATGGGCAACAAGTATCGTCGTTTGATTTGGGACAGACCTGGTGCTTGTATTGCTACCAGAAGCGATATTATGTCATCACAGGACACAATCCATCCTTGTGATAATCGTGTTCTTAGCATTCGTGAACTGATGACTCTGATGACGATACCTAATAGTTTTCAATGGACAGATCACGATAGCGAACTCACAGTTGAGAACTCGGATGAGTATCTCAAAGACAACGAAGGTAATATCCGCAGGTGTATTGGTGAAGCTGTACCCACACAGATAGGTAGAGATATTGCAGAAAAGATAAGTCTGATGTTAGACTACGAAGATTTTGTAAACTCAGGAGAAGGTGACAAAACCAGCAATTTCTTCATAGATGCACATAAGGCTTTTGGTGAAATATTGCCAAATGCTGCTTTTAATGAGATAAATAAACAAAAAGAAGATGTGGAAAATGTATCCGTGAAAGTTATTGGTATCGGAGACTTTTTGACATTCATTCCTCAGTTGATTTCATATTACTCACATATCAATTCAATTACAATAGATGTCTTTAACTTGTCTAGCGAAGAGGAGGTTAAGTTCTTGTCTATTTTGGGAGAGATGAAGATTGGAAGTAATGTCAGTATCAATATCCCTGATAAAACAGCTGAATTTGAAAGCTATAATTTGATAGTAGAAAACGGGAAATGTCGTCATTTCTTTATCACCGAAACAGGTGTTAAGCGAACAACTAAAAAGCCGCAAGCAGACCCATTACAACTTTCATTATTCTGAGATTATGAATCCGAACATTGATGTATCCACCCTTGAAGGTGTCTTGGTAGGTCGCGTAGACCCTCAAATATATGCATTTACGACAGAGACCATCCCCAACTACCTGAAAGTTGGTGATACATATCGTCCTCTTCAAACGCGCTTGGATGAATGGAGAAAGCACTATCCTAATCTCATTCACAAGTTTAATCATTCTGCAAAACTTGAAAGTGGGAACATATTCAGGGACTTTGCTGTCCATGATTATCTTGAACTCATTAAACATTATCATCGTTTGCTGCCTCATGAAATTGAAGATGATGTTTATTACTCAAGAGAGTTTTTTGAGAATGCAAAGGAGGACGACGTAAAGGAAGCTATTGAGGATATTAAGCAAAGCGAAAAGGCAAAGGATGGAAGATACCATTTCTACACGCCTGACTATTTGCCCGTTAAACTCACTTTTGAAAGAGTGAAGGATTTTCCTCCCAGAGATAATCAACAGAAAGCTATTGACAAGTTCAAAGAAGCTATAAAGAACGGGAGACATAACCTGCTGATGTATGCTGTAATGCGTTTTGGTAAATCATTTACTGCAATGTGTTGCGCTACAGAGATGGCTGATGCGAAGTTGGTGCTAATAGTCTCTGCCAAAGCTGATGTGCGTAATGAATGGAAAGAAACAGTAGAAAGTCATGTCCGTTTCAAAGACTATATTTTCCTTGACGGTGAAGACTTGAAAAATAATACTCAAATTATAAGCAATACCCTGAATGACAACAAACGGATTGCACTGTTCTTGACACTTCAAGACCTCCAGGGAGAAACTATCAAGACAAAACACCAAGAGATATTCAAGGAGAACATAGATTTACTTATCGTTGACGAAACTCATTTTGGTGCTCGTGCCGCAGAATATGGTAAAGTTTTGCGTGAAGGAGGCTTGTCTGAAAGGGAAATCAAAGGAGAGATCCAAACAGCTGAAACTTCTGACGCCATTGATAGCGAAATAAAGCAACTCAAAGCAAGAGTCAGGCTTCATTTGTCTGGAACGCCTTATAGAATCTTGATGGGTGATGAATTTACAAAGGATGACATAATTACATTCTGCCAATATACAGATATCGTAGACGCTAAAGAACAATGGGACAGAGATAATGCTGATTGCGATGATGTAGCGGAGTGGGATAATCCATATTACGGATTCCCCCAAATGATTAGGTTTGCATTTCAACCTAATGCTTCATCTATTAGGCGAATGAAAGAGATGAAAGAAAAGGGTGTAACCTATGCTTTCTCTGCTTTATTCAAGCCACTCTCACTTACAAAAGCTTCTGACGGGAGTCATAAAAAATTTGCAAATGAGAGAGAAATATTAGAGCTCCTGGAGGTGATTGATGGTAAACGCGACGATGAAAACATTCTTGGGTTCTTGGACTATGAAAAAATCCAGAAAGGAGAAATGTGTCATCATATCGTCTGCGTTCTCCCATTCCGTGCATCGTGTGATGCTCTAGAGTCGCTAATAGAAAACAACAAGACCAGATTTAGGAATTTAAGCAAATATACTATCATCAATATTGCTGGTGTTGATGACGAGCGTACATATAGTAATACTGAGGCAGTTAAAGCAAAAATTAAAGCTTGTGAAGAAGCTGGTGAAATGACAATCACCCTTACTGTAAACCGAATGCTGACAGGAAGCACCGTGAAGCAATGGGACACCATGCTCTATTTTAAAGACACGGCTTCGCCACAAGAATATGATCAGGCTATCTTTCGCATACAAAATCAATACATCAAGGTTTACAAAGACGCAGAAGGAAAGGAAATCAGATTCAACATGAAACCCCAAACGCTTCTTGTTGACTTTGACCCCAACAGAATGTTCCGTATGCAAGAGTTGAAATCGCAGTTCTACAATGTCAATAAAGAAAAGAATGGTAACTGCCTACTAAAGCAGCGCATAGAACGCGAACTCGTAATATCTCCAATCATTACTATCAACAATAATCTGATGAAGCAGGTAACTGCTACAGATGTTATGGCGGTAGTTCAGCAATACTCTCAAAACAAGAGTATTATGGATGAAGCTTATGAAGCCCCTATCGATTTTTCCTTACTTGATGACGAAAATATCCGGGCTGAGATTGAGAAAATGAAGGAAATAGATGCTTCAAAAGGTCTTGAGTTTAGCCCTAATGAAGGTGATAACGATAATGATTATACCATTCCTGATATAGACACTACTCCCAGTACAGATGGCACAACGAGTAATCAAACTGACGGGCAAACAAAGGAAGAGGAAGAGGACGAAGAGGAAAGTTTGGCAAAGAAATTAAAGACCTACCAAGCTAAAATTCTCTTTTATGCTTTCTTGACCAACAGCAGGGTAGAATCAATAGAAGATGTCATAAACAGTATCGTTGGTGATCCTAACGAAAACCGCCGTATCGCAAAAAATCTCGGCTTAAAAGTTCCTATACTTTGGCTGATTCATAATAAGTGCAATCCTTTTATATTAAGGCATCTTGACTACAAGGTGAAAAATATAAATGACCTGATGCGGGATGATACACTCTCTCCTTTAGAAAGAGCAAATAGAGCCGTAAACAAATTTGCAAGAGTTTCTAACTCTGAGGTTGTAACACCTCAGTTGTTGGCAGATGAACTGGTAAATCTTTTGCCACCAGAAGCTACACAACATGACGACACGATTCTTGACATATCTACTGTTGAAGGTGAAATAGCCTGTGCTATACAACGGAAATTTGGTTCAACCTTTAATCAGAGATTGTATTCTATCCCGTCATCACCATTGGCCTATGAGTTGACTAGAAAGATATACAGCATACTGAATATGCCTATTGAGCATATAATGGATTTCTTCTCTTATGATTTGATTGGCGATAATACGGATGAACTTGTACAACGTCTGGTATCGATTGATCCAGATGTGGTAATCGGTGTACCACCTTTCAGCGAGAAAGCAGGCGGAGGAAGAGGTGACGGAGGAAGCGCTATATATCATAAATTCTTCAATTTCGTTAAAGACAACCTTTCGTCTCGTTATATTGACATGATGATGCAATCAACATGGTACACGGGAGGACGTGGCGATGGACTTGACGATTTTAGGGATTATATGCTTGATGACTCTGAAGGTAGCAAACATGTGAGGGAGTTTCACGACTACCCAAATGTAGAAACATACGTAAAGGGTGTAACGACCTTGCGTGGTGGTATTTGCTTATTCTTGTGGGATAGAGAATATGATGGTGACTGCCTACTAATCAATCGCATCAATCATCAGGACTATCCGATGATCCGCCCCTTAAGATACACATATGGCGATTTCCGTGCAGATTTCCTGATTAGGTGGAATGAAGGGTTGTCTATTCTCGACAAAGTACTGAGTCGAGAAACCTCGTTTATCTATGAAAAGGAATCTCCTCAGATGCGTTCGCGCAATCCCTTTAGATTCCCAAATACTGCTGATAATTTCTCACAGCGAAAGACTCGTGTATGTAATACTAAAGTTTATTTGGCAAAAGGCAAGGTGGGTTATGCCAAAGATAGCCAGTATAGTCATACAGCAGAGCTTGATGCCCTGAAAAATAGCTGGAAAGTGTTGATAGCAAAATCAAGTTCTGGCACAGACAGTTTGCCGCATCTTGTTATTAGTAACCCGATAGTTTCAGAGCCAGGAAGTGTAACTGCTAACACTCATTATATCATCGAAGGAGTGCCAACGGAACGTGAGGCTCGGAATTTGGCGGCATACATGCGCACTAAGTTCTTCCGCTTTATGGTTAACCTGCTTCGCAGTAACCAGAACATGCGTCCAGACATGTATCAGTTTGCGCCAAGACTCGACTTTACACGTAGCTGGACAGACCTTCAGCTATATGACAGGTACCATCTGTCTCCTAGGGAGCGTGATTTCATTAATTCTGTGGTAAGAGATATGGATTCTAAGAGCTAAAACGATAGGATAGTTCTCTTGGTCTGATAGGGTTCTCTATCTGCGCAATTATGATGGTATTATATTTTGAATTATTCGAAAAAGATGGAGTTGGAATTTGAGAATTACAGTTATTCTACCACATTAAAAATGTTGGATAGTTGGTATGACCACGATACCGAAAATGTGAATTATGCCCATGTGTTATTAGGTATGAATGGATGTAATACCATTAATGACTGTATTAAAATTTACAAACGTGTTTATGAGAAATATCAGAAATACATGAATTCCACAAGCCAAAGTGGTCACAAATCTTTTGATGAAGACCTGAATGCCTGTCTTAACGAGAATATTCTTAGATTGCTAAAGAATAAGGGTAGAGAAATAGGTTATGATTTCGCAGATTCATGTTTGGCCAATATCAGGCAGTGTAAAGATATTAAAAAACATCAAAGCGAATGGCATCGAATTGTGCAACGTGATGAGAATTGTCCGAATATACTGATGTCAGAATCAACAATTATTGATGCCCAAAGAAATTACGAAAAATCAAGAGATGAATATCTTTATGGATATTTCAAGCCAGGAACGAATGGATTCAAGAGAGTAAAAAGTGGTATAGTAGACAATCTAGATGTTCTAAAGAACTATGGATATAAGACAACCCCATATGATATTAGTTTCTTGGTTAAGAATGAAATGCAAGCCAATATTCTTGTTTGGGGAGGTGCTGCATTGGTCTTGATTATTCTTCTCATTTTAATCGGATTTGAAGGGATCTTAGGTCTTCTGTTTCTATTGGGGATAGGTTCTGTTCTACTTTCCATTCTAAAGTGGGCACACGGATAAGCAATAATTCGAGTATCTATATTTTACAGTCTTATGGGACAAGGATTAAGGGAGCAGATAACGAACTACCCGGAGGTGTTCTATCACGGCACTGATCTCGTTTTTTCATCAATGCCGGAAGACTTCAGAAAGACGTATCTGGCTTATTGTAAATATTTTAGGGAGACATTGTATCCCAGATTCTATCAGTATTATCCCATTGGGGAAAGCGACAACACAAGGATAAAAACTTTGTTAGGAAAGTCGGTTGAAGAAGACCCCAAAATACTTGAAAATCTTCTGGAAGCTTTGTTGGATATTACCAATAGCCGAATGTCAGAGGAATATGAGTATGGTGACTTCTATATCACATCACAGAGATTAAACGCAGTGATGTATGCACAGAAGGCATTTTCCGGAGGAGAATTCGCCTTTGCTGCATATGCTCTGGTCAAGGCTGCGAAAGTGGCAGGCCTGCAAGAATGGTATTTAAATGAGAAGTTACCAAACCTCGAAAAGATTGCTGATTGCCTCATTGGAATAGCGGAAGCAGAACCGCATCCTGTTATTTATAAGTTGACAGATGTTGATCCTGAGTATTTGAGGACGGAGTGTAATGAACGCATTGAGAAATACATCAGAAACGGATGGCTTTACGAAACGGAATTTCGCTACAACAAGCCAGTAGATCTAAGAAGATATGAGTATGATGTGGTGGATAAGGAGTTGAAGATTGAGATAGAAAAAAACAATAAAAGCCTAAATTGAATTATGGAAGATTTTATAACTAAAACTACATATACAGAAAGTGACATATTGGATTTAATAAACACCCAAGCTGAAGAATCCGTTCATTTGGATTTTAAGGCTTCAGGTGCGTTGGAGAAAACCGATGAAAAGAGAACTGAATTAGCGAAGGATGTATCTGCATTTGCTAACTCTGATGGTGGAATAATAATATACGGAATCAGCGAAAATAATCATGTCGCCAGTAGTCTTTCCTTTGTTGATGGCAATATTTACACAAAGGAATGGATAGAGCGTATTATCAATAATGGTATTCAAAAACGTATTCATGGAATTGAAATATTTCCGATTAGATTTGACGGAGATATTAATAAAACTGTTTACGTAATAAGAATTCCCCGTAGTTCAGACTCTCCCCATATGTGTGTCAAAAAGCACATTTATTATAGACGTTTTAACTTCGAGTCCGTTCCGATGGAGGAATATGAGGTTCGTGATTCTTTTAATAGGGTTGCTGCTCCCGATTTAGGCATATCTAGCATCGCTTTCAAAAGGATTAAGGATGATGCAAAAATTGTTACTTATGAACTTTCAGCAAGTGTTGTTAATAAAGGTCATCAAGTCTGCGAAGCATACAAAATGAACTTTTACATAAATAACTTATTTCTTATTCATAACTTGAGTTACAGCCCATTAGAAGTAAAACATTCTTTTATTCCTATTGATAATTACAGAGCAAAGATTAGTTCTCCGTCTGTGGAACCAATTTATTCCAAAGAGGAGCTAAGCATCGGCCATATTAACATTTTGGTAAAGAAAGAATATTGTGAGTTGTTTGAGAAAAACTTGGTAATAGATATGATTCTTTTTTATGGCAACAGGACTGAAGAAC
>Ga0326513_10004184_pt1 | contig 10369 bp, 7 predicted proteins | sample 2_2465_0518_D_FD_203654 | JGI IMG/M metagenome (GOLD analysis project Ga0326513, IMG submission 203654) | Bovine rumen microbial communities from UC Davis, California, United States - 2_2465_0518 | ecosystem: Host-associated > Mammals > Digestive system > Stomach > Rumen | place: USA: California... | reverse complement strand
TTATCTATCCGGAAAAAGTGCAATTTGTGCTTTTGCGCTAACGCTTCTACGTTTTGCGGTGTCATGTCAGGATGCAGTTCTGTAAAAAACCGGTGCAAATCTGTTTTCGGTACGATGTCCCGGGGGGATTCTTTATCGAAAAAGAAAATTAAGGCCAGCCCTATAATAAGGAACAGGGCTACAATCAAAATGTCACGGGAACCGGATTTCTTTTGTCGTTCCGAATCACCGGCGGTACTGACTTCTTCGGATGTGCGCTCCGTAACCACAGTCGGAGTTTTCTTGCCGTCCTCCTGATTATCGTGGCCGGCAGACGTTTCCGTTTCTTCGGAAATATGAAATTCGTTGCCGCAGTATTCACACCGGGCATGATGGTTTTTTACATCGGTTGTCAGCGTAGCGCCGCAGTTTGGGCATTTAAAATTATATAGTTTCAAGGGATGCTCCTTTGTCTTATGTCAATATCAGAATCGAAAAAATAACTTTATCTTGTTTTCGCTTTTGATGAAAATATTATACCAAAAAAATCAGACCTGGCTCAATCGCTGTCTTTTCTTTTTAGGTATTGCAAGTGATATTTTGTTGTGGTATAATACATTGTCAGTTTGAGAAGGATTGCCACTGGTTTTAATTACTGTAAGCAGTGTCCATGCAGAATAAAATGGTACAGTAACCACCCCGGTAAACGACTGTCACCCTTCGCAAACCCTATATGGTCCAGTAGCCCAGTTGGATAGAGCAACGGCCTTCTAAGCCGTGGGTCGGGGGTTCGAATCCCTCCTGGATCACCAGTATTCATGCAGGTTCCCAATTTGGGAACCTGCTTTTTTTGTTTGTCTGACACCTTACTGGCACCTTACGTGTATTTCCGATGATTGGTTTCCGCTCTTCAAGATCCACTCATATTCTTTAGTTAAACGGGAGCAGCATCTGTCCCAACTTGCTGAATCGAATGTAAGATGATGAAGGGCAGCTAACACATTTATCTTCGGGCGTGGTGTCCCAATTGGAAATTACGTTAGCCAATCACCTTCATCATAAAAAAAGAGCAGAGACTTTAAAAGCCTCTACTCATATATTAAGAATTGGAATTTACTTCACTCAGGATCGCCATATCCACCGCTATTGAAATTTTTTGGTTAATACTGATACTTTCTACGCAGACGAACCATGAACAGGCTCCCGGCAACTGCCGCCATCAAATCGCCAATAACAACGGAACACCATATGCCTTCCACGCCAAACAACACCGGCAGTAAAAGCACAGCCCCAAGTTCAAAGACAAAGGTCCGTAAAAAAGATATCAATGCCGATACCTTTCCGTCGTTCAGAGCTGTAAAAAAGGCTGAGCTGAAAATAGCCATTCCTGAAAAGAAGTATGAAAAAGAGATGATCCTGAATGCGTGTACGGAAATTGGCACCAGTTGCATGGCATCCTGCAGAAATAAGATGGAAAACGGATAAGCAAGCGCTTCCGAAAGACAAAACATCGCAACGGATGTAATTCCGATAACCACAAGGCTCCTTTTTCGCAGGTTCTTAAGTTCACCATGATTCTGTGCGCCGTAATGATAGCTGAACACCGGCCCGACCCCATTAGAATACCCCACAAAAATGGCTGAAAAAATCAGGCTGACATACATCAGTTGGCCATAGATTACGACTCCGTCTTCACCCGCATACTTAAGCAGCTGCATATTATAGATAAGCCCTACCATAGACGCAGCGGCTTCCGCCATGAATTCCGAGGATCCGTTCGTACAGGATTTAATGATCGACCTTGCATCCCATACGGGCTTCACCAGCTTAAGGAGGCTGGTATTCTTCCGGCTGAAATAAATAAGCGGGAACACGCCTCCCACTATCTGGGCCAACGCCGAGGCTGCCGCAGCGCCTGCGATCCCCCACTGAAAGCCGATAATAAAAAGCGCATCCAATATCATATTACACACTCCTGAGAATACCGTGACCAAAAGCCCCAACCGCGGTTTTTCAGCAGTGACAAAGAAAAGCTGGAACGCATACGACAATATCCATGCAGGCAGAGCCAGAATAAAGATCCGTCCGTACAGCACGCTGTTTTCAAGAAGACTTCCTTCTGCGCCAAGCCAGGACGTAATCTGGGGCATAAAGATAAATCCCGGCGCCATCATCAAAAAGCCCAAGCCGGAAGATACCAGTACAATCAGTGAAAACAGTCTGTTTGCCCGTTCCTGATTTTTTTCCCCCATCGTCTTTGCGATCAATGCGCTTCCGCCCACACCGAACATATAGCCGATCTCTCCCATGATATTAAGTACGGGCAGGATCAGGTTGACAGCCGCAAATTCCGTCTTTCCCACAAAATTAGCGACAAAAAATCCATCCACGACAATGTACAGGGAGAGAAATATATTCATCACAATGGATGGCAGTGTAAACCGCAGCAATTTCCCGTATGTAAAATTGTCTGAAATACGAATCTTTGATTTCATGTTTTTATTGAAATAATGGATGCCTACCGGACATAATCAAAGAATCAGTTTACTTTCTTTCCGGCAAAATACACCTCTTTCGGCATGTTTTGGCTGAATCCTTCATGCTCTGCGGTAAGCAGATCATTGTCGAATACCAGATAGTCGGCGTCCTTGCCGGCCGTGATAGAACCCTTTTTATCCTCGATGCCAAGCTGCTTTGCTCCGTTGATCGTGTATCCCAGCAGCATCTCTTCTATGTTCATCCTTTCCTCTGCAGGAGGTAATACCGCCTTGCTTTTGGCCCATTCGGGAAGCCTGGTCTTTTCGGTAGCTATGCGGGTCATCCCGATCTCCATGCCAAGGTACGGGCTCCAAGGTACGAGATCCCCGAAGACGATGTTATCACTGGACCATGTCACAAGAGCGCCGGAGTCCCAGATGGTTTTGCAGCGGAACTGTTTTGCGGCGCGTTCCGCCCCAAGCCAGGAACTCGATTCCTTCGTGTCTCCCGCATGCCACCACGGTGTAAAGTTTGCGATGACGCCAAGCTTTGCAAACCGGTCCAAATCCGCATCGTCCTGAATCTCCAGATGAGCGCAGGTGACACGCACATGGAAGCCGTCTCCCAGCTCTTTTTTTGCCAGCTCCACACCGTCCAGCACAACACGGGACGCACGCTCGCCGACAGTGTGACAGTGCAGATCCAGACCCGCCTCATTGAGCTGTTTTAAAAGATCCGCAAGTTCCTCTGCAGAGAAGGCAGTAGATCCCAGTGTGTTGACATCTACATAAGGCGTAACCATAGCCGCGGTATGGATCCTCTGGGTCCCGTCCATCATAATCTTCATGGTATGAACCTTAACATGCTCTGTGTTGTACTCACTCCGGAAACGCTTCAGCTCCTTAAGGGCTTTCTCCGCATCGCGAGCCGACATGGCCACATAGCTGCCGTCAATATAAACAGGCAGTTTTCCCTGCTCATCCAGTTCGCACAGACGCTTGTATATCTTCTCATGGAACACGGGATCTCCCGGCAGCCCGGCATCAAATACGCAGCTTACGCCGGCATTTACCGAAAACTCGATCCAGCGGTTAAGAGAAGCGTCAACCTGCCCGTCGGTCAGTTTCATCATGCTGTCCAGAATGATGGGAACTTCCGTCGAGGCCTCAATCATATTTCCGGTCACATGACCATCCTTCCTGACATAATAAGTAAGTCCAGGCACAGGATCCGGCGTGTCGTCAGTAATACCGTGTTTAGCAAGGATCCTGGAGTTTACCCAGATGCTGTGTCCTTCCGCTTCCTGAATTAAAATCTCGGCATCCGGACAGATTGCATCAAGGTCCTCCTTTACGATATCGTCTCCATGGAGGAACCTTTTCTCCAAAACAAATCTGTAACGCTCCTCACCGGGATTCTTCTTAATATAGTCTGACATAATGTCCAGCGCTTCCTGTTTGCCGTTGCACTCAAGGCGCATCCCCATATCCGCGTACTCGAAACCGACCGGCATGGTGACATGGACATGGGTGTCAAGGATGCCTGGCATGATGAATTTTCCGCCCAGGTCTGTGACCTCGCCCTCATACTCCGAAAGACCGGCCTCGTCGCCCACATAAACGAATTTGCCTTCCTTCACCGCAAGAGCGGTTGCCAGCGGGTTGTCCTTGTCAGCTGTGAAGATTTTTGCATTTTTAATAATCCTGTCGACTTTCATTTTGTTCTCCTTTCGTTCGTCTTCCCGAATAATTTTTAAATCCATTTCCCATGTCACGTATCTCTACTTTTATTCTTTATTATAACGTAATTTACAGGTGCTATCACATCTATAATTCATTATAACATATTGGCCGCAGAAAATCTTCGCCTGTTGAAGTAAATTTGAATTTGTCAATCCAGAACTCCTCTTATCGAATCCTCATAGTTTTCTATAATCAGAGTCATCTTTTCTCCATAAGATTTATAACCATCTCCTGATTAACTTTTTTCCACAAAAAACAGAGCGAAATACTGACTATCGCTATCAGCAAAGACAATGCCAGTCCTGTCACGCCAGGGAAGTTTAAGATTTTATTTTATCATACATTCCCCTGGTTGGAAAAATTTTTCTCGCTTTCCTTCATGACAAGGCGTATCTGGAAAAACGCAGCTAATGTCGGGCATTGGATAAAGAACCTCGACCATACTGCCTCGATTGATGCAGTACGGTCGGAGGGCCTTTTTGTCGTATGCTATAGGTTTTTCATACTTATCTCAGACCTAAATTTTAAATTTTTATGCAGGGAAGGAAAATCGAAGCTTTGCGGCGAATAGTATCTTGACAAAATGATTTTGAAGCAGCAGAGTAAACCGGAAATGAATCGGGAGGCGAATCCGTAAATGCGCAAAGTATTTGAATCGATGGGAAAGAGGAAAGCAAGGGCCGGCGGCAAATCCTACACCTATTATTTCACGGTTGAATCCTCCGTGCCGCTGATGAGAAGCGGACATGCGATAGAGCTTTCGACGGTATTCAATCATCCGGAGGATACCCTCGTCACGGGGAGACAATTTGACGAGACTTTCTCGAAGACCATGCGCAAGATGTGGGTTCAGTTCGCCAAGACCGGCAACCCGTCGCTTCCTGCGGACATCTCACCCGACGGCAAAGCGTATGAGTGGCCGCTTTATGACCTCAAGGACAAGAAAGTGATGGTTTTCGACGAGTTCAATATCCATCCAGAAAAGGAATCCGAGTTAAAGATTCTGGATTGGGACAGAACTTATTTTTTGACCAGGTATTATTGCCTTTGACGGGTTCGACCATGCAAGAAGAAAGGTTGTGATGTTATGTTCCCAAAAGTAACCCGCAGAGAATTTATCAAAACCGCCGCTATGAGCGCCTTGGCTTTCAGTGCGTTTGGCGTCTTGCCGGACGAGAAAGTTTTTGCCGCAAGCGATTGCGCCGTAAAAACCCGCTATGGCACATTCCGCGGTTTTTTGGATCAAAACGGCGTAAAAACTTGGCTGGGCATTCCCTATGCGCAGCCGCCCGTCGGAAAAATGCGCTGGCGCGCTCCCGAGCCTTTGAAACCGTCCAATAAGACCTTCGATGCCAAAAAATTCGGCTTTACGGCGATGCAAACGATTGACGAGAATGAAGCTGCCTCCACCAACCCGCAAAGCGAGGACTGCCTGACGCTGAACATTTGGGCACGCGGCGAGGGCAAAAATAAGCCCGTCATGGTCTTTATCCACGGCGGCGGCTTCCAGACCGGCGGCACCAGCGACCCGCTTTATTGCGGAAGCAATTTTGCGGCGGCAAACGACGTCGTTATCGTCACGCTTAACTATCGTGTTTCTGTCTTTGGCTTTGTGAACTTTGCAAGTTTTGATCCTTCCTTTGAAGACAGCGGCTATCTCGGGCTGAAAGATCAGATCGCGGCTTTGAAGTGGGTCAAGGAAAATATCGCGGATTTTGGCGGGAACCCCGACAATATCACCATTTTCGGCGAAAGCGCGGGCGCGATTTCCTGTATGCTGCATTCGGTTATCCCTGCCGCCAAAGGGATTTTCCAGAAAGCCATCCCGCAGTCAGGAAATTCGTATATGTTCAATACGCCGGAATATTCCACCCAGGTTGCGGCTCTGTACATGGAATTGGGCGGCGCGAAGACGATGCGCGACATGATGAAGAAATCTTCCGCCGAACTGATGCATATTTACGAAAAAGTGAAAGAAATTCGTGTGGTGCAAACGGCAACCGATTATTTGCCGACTTGCGACGGAAAATTCCTGCCGGGCGACCCGTTCCGCGCGTTAAAAGACGGCGCGGCACGCGGAATCAAATTCTTGACGGGGACGACGGCGGATGAATGGCGTTATTGGTTGCTATATATGAAGGATTTCTTTGCTCATTTCCGCGCGGAACCCAAAAATCTTTCCCCGGTCCTTCAAAAATACAAAGGGAAAGATACCCCGCAGGATATTTATCAGGCATGGCTTAAAAATCGCCCGGATACGGAGGAAGCCTTCATCGATTTTGTGAACCAGCTGGATTGGCGCGTCGGGCAGGAATTGGCGGCGGAGCACCAGTCGGATTTTGGCGATGTGTACTATTATCTGTTCAGCGAGCAGTCGCCGGTCGGGAATTTGCGTTCGTGCCATGGGATTGACCTGACGTTTGCCTTCAACTATCCCCAGAAGCTTGTACCGAATCCCTCGCCCAATCTCATAAGGCAGGTTCAGGCGTCGTTGGCGGCCTTCGCGGCGACAGGCAACCCGGACAACGAATATATTCCGCACTGGGAGAAATATTCCGCCGACAATCGGCAGACGATGGAGCTGAACTCGAAAGGCTGTGTCTGCCACAAGGATTTGAACACGGAGAATTTGAACGGATTGCGCTATATCTACGAAAACTAAAAGGAAGCTTTCTCGGCTGCAAGACCGTAGCTGATCTTCAGAAGATGGACATCGAGAAGATGCTTGCGGCATTGGATGCTCTCGGAGATATGCGCATAGGACCGGAAAAAGACGGGAAGTATCTGCCCCTGGACCCCTACGAGGCTTACGCGAACGGAGCGGCAAAGGATATAGATATTCTTCAGGGCTGCAACAAGGACGAGATGAACTATTTCATACTCGCAGCCGGGGGCACAGAGCCTCTTGTCGAATACATGAACAACCGTATGGCGAAGAATTTTGCTGTGCTGGCGGATGATGAGAAAGCGCTTGTTGAGAGTTTCCGGAAGGACGTCAAGGGAGAGAGCTACGAACCGATTTGCCGCCTGTACGACCAAATCTGGTTTGCCGCTCCGCTGTTCAGACTGTCGGAGAATCAAACAAAGGCCGGAGGCAAGTCGTACACTTATTACTTCACGGTCGAGTCTTCCGTGCCGTTGATGAAGAGCGCACATGCGGTAGAGCTTTCGACCATCTTCAATCACCCGGAGGAAACTTTAGTAGCCGGAAGAGCATTCGATGAGACATTCTCAAAGACCATGCGAAAAATGTGGGTTCAGTTCGCCAAGACCGGCAACCCGTCACTGAGCGCGGCAGATTCCCCCGACGGCAAAGCGCACGAGTGGCCGCTTTATGACTTGGAGAACAAGGAAATAATGGTCTTTGACGAGTTCAACATTCACCCGGAGAAGGAATCCCAGAGAAAGATTCTGGATTGGGAGAGAACCTATTTCCTGACTAAGTATTTTTGCATGTGATCGTTTTCAACTTTGCAAGCACAAGAGCGAACCGAAAATTATCGCATGGGAATCTCTAAAAACTCGCATTTTGGGTTGTTTTGCCTTTGGAATCCCCGCCCCTGCAGGGCGGGGGATTCCAAAACAATAGTTTTTAGAAGTTATCGTATAGGAGGATATAGTTATCATGATGCAGCACAAATCAAACTATCCGCCCTGCGTTCGCGTCTTTATGGGAGCATTGCTTTTCATCCTCATGCTTTCCGCCACGGCACAAGCGGCTCCCTTCACGGCCCCGAAAAAGCTGGCCGATTACCTGTACTACATGGAATACGCCGACTACGTGCCTGACCTCACGACGGGCGAACAGGTCAAAACGGGCTTCGCTTGCTCCTCTGTGAGGAACGGAAATTTCTACGGCCGCAATTTGGATCTCGATTATTCCGACGTCCCGGAATTCGTCATCAAGGTTGCCGCAAAAGAGGGACGTTACGCAAGCATAGGAATGGCCGCAGATCTAACGCTGAAATCCAATGGCGTTGACCGGATTTCGGAAGCAGAGCTGCTCGCATTGCCAAACATGACGTTTGACGGCATCAATGAAAACGGCGTGGCCATGAACAGCAACGTCGTTCCCGCCCCTGATCTGGACTTCGCCACCCTGCTCTCCACCAATTACGGCAAACCGCGCATTCATTCTTTGGCAGTCGTCCGCTACGTTCTTGATCACGCGAAATCCGCCGCTCATGGCGTGGAGCTGCTGAAGAACATGGACATTTACGGCGGTTATGGCACATGGGGGCTTCACTGGATGCTCGCGGACGAGAAGGAGACCTATATCATCGAGTGCATTGACGGCGAGCTTGTCGCCAGAAACGACACGGACAACATCATGACAAATTTCTATGTCAACTACGCGCCGAATACTCTTTACGCCAAGCATATAGCGAAGACAGGGCAGACAGTCGCGGGAAAAACCTATGAGGGCTTCCCGATCCTTACGCCCCATGCCTGCGGCGTTGAGCGTTACGCCGTGCTGAAGGAGCACTACGCCGAGGGCGGAAAATCCGCCGCGGGAATGGCCCGCTTGATGGAGCGCGTGAAATATACCCAGACGTATGAAGCGGCTACAGAGCCGTTTTGGTACACGGAGTATACGGAAGGAAACCTGACAATCGCAAACGCGCCTATGGATTTCAAGGCGGTTGTTCAGTCCAGCATTGACACCTACAAGTTGCACGACAGGAACATCCAGCCCGATAACTTTTGGCAGACATGGCACACGGCGGTTTACGACCTGGCGAACCGGACGCTCCGTTTGAACATCCAGGAGGATTATTCCAAGCACTACGACTTCAAGTTAGACTGATGAATGTCGTTATGTCTCCTTTGAAGACGGCATAGACGAATCGAGCAGAGAGGGAGGGGCGTGCCCCTCCCGCTCTGCACTATCGGACGTGTGGTTACCTAATACTTATCTCAGACCAAAATTTTAAATGGCGAATTGTCAAGCTTAATGGAACCATTAAAGTAGAAAGATGTTCCCTTTTGTGCGGAGGCATACAGGTTATGGAAATCAGAAAAGAAAAAAACGGAAACGCGCTCATCCTTCATTTGTCCGGAAAGCTGGCAATAAAGGAAGCCCAGGCGCTTGATCAGGTGGTACGTACAGAACTGTCCGGCATTACGGATCTGACCTTGGACATGACGGAAGTGCCCTATATTTCTTCGGCCGGACTGCGTGTGCTGATCATTGCCCAGAATATGATGGACGAAGTCGGCGGTACCCTGACGATTACCCATGTGAGCGAAATGGTGGGCAGCGTCCTGGAATTGACGGGGTTCAGCGATTTCATGAAGATTGAGTAAAATGACAGTTTCGGGTCTTAACAGAACGGCGATTCCTGTTTAGTTAGAGCTTTTGGGGAGCGTGACAGTATGAAATTCGGGAATTTTAAGATGAACCTGCAAAAGAAGATTTTTGTGCTGATGTTGTCGGTCGGCGTGGCAGCTTTCATTTTTATGGGGATCGTGGCCATAACCGGCATGTACATGGTCAACAATAAAATCAATAACGCCGGTCAGCAGATGTCTGAAAACACCTCGGGATTTACCGAGCAGTTTGCAGAAAACCAGATCAAGACGAGCCTTTCTATACAGGCAATGGAAAAGGCGGAGCTGGTACAGCAAAAACTGGAAAACGCCATGGAAGACGTGGTGTACATGGCCGACGTCATGATGCGGATCATGAAACATCCCGGGAATTACCAGCCCCGCAGCCTGCCTAATCCCCACGAAGACGTAATTAAATCGGGGCAGGCTTACCTGAATTTCAGTACGGATATGGCGCAACGTTACGGCTATGGCGCATCGGCCCGGGAAAGAGGCCTGGCCTCCAATATTGCCGATACGCTGGAACCTCTGGCAAACTTATACCCTGCTTTGTTTTTCGGTTCAAAAAACGGGTATCTGATTGCGGCTGACGTAACAAAGAACGGGGAAGTCAAACAATTCAGCCAACAATTTCTGGAGCACTATGATCCCCGGGAGATGGGCTGGTACAAACTGGCCGCGGAAAAACGGGAACCGGCTTTCACCAGTTTTTATGTTGATTCCAATGGAAACGGCTGCGTGACCTGCGTGGCGCCCTGCTATGACGATGGCGAACTGGTGGGCGTAATCGGGCTGGACTGTAATCCGGAAGCCATTTTCCAGTTAGCGGACCGCCGCGG
>Ga0326513_10004183_pt1 | contig 10370 bp, 9 predicted proteins | sample 2_2465_0518_D_FD_203654 | JGI IMG/M metagenome (GOLD analysis project Ga0326513, IMG submission 203654) | Bovine rumen microbial communities from UC Davis, California, United States - 2_2465_0518 | ecosystem: Host-associated > Mammals > Digestive system > Stomach > Rumen | place: USA: California... | reverse complement strand
ATCGCCTGTGAAGAGATTTGCGTTTTTGGCAACCGAGCTCATATCAAAACCAACGCTTGAAAGGTATTCGCGAAAGCTTTTGCCGGGATATGCTGATTTTACATGGCTAACAATTGTATTAATATCGTTTATACACTATAAACATTCAGCAGGATTATCAGCTTGACAAGGCTATGGATATTTTAAAGGATGTCAGCGTAAAAGACACTCAGTGGTCATGCGTTTTCAACCTCGACGATTTCTCCGTAGATTACGCAATAGACCATGATTTTGAAAAAGTTTATCATCTGACGAAGGACAGTTTTTAAACATTTCTCAAACTGTCGGTTTGTTTATAAATAACGCAAAGAGGCTGTCGCATTAAGCGTTAGTAACCCTAAAATGTCATTTCGACCAAGCGAAGCGCGTGGAGAAATCCCCTAATGCAATAACAAATTGTTTCCTTTTTGGGGGACCCGTAGCCGGGCGGCAACCCTTTTGCCGCTGTTCGGCATTTCCCCTGTCAGGGGAATCACCTCGACTACGCTCGGAATGACAGGGTTGTTTTTAGCTTAGTGCGACAGCCGCTTTTTTCTATAATCAGAAGTCAGGCTTTTTCAGCTTTTTTCTGTCGTATACCTTTTTGCTTTTTACCACTCTGGTGGCGGGTTTGAGGCCGTTCCAGTCGCGGCGTTTGCGCGCGTGGAATTTGCGCTGTTCTTTTTTGCTCTGCTTTTCAAGCGGTACAAGCTTCATATTATCACCGTTTTATTTCATCTGCTTTCGGAAACGGAACATCTCGTCGTTTTCCTCGGTTCCGCGCTCCCTTGAAAAACTCGAAGGGTGGTGCGCGTCGAAAAACTCTACGATCTGAAATCCGCAGCGGTTGACGTAGAAGTGAATATTTCGCTTTTCAAAATACGGCGTCATTGTCTCCCACACCTTGACCTGCGGATAACGCTTTTCTATCTCGCGCCATGCGGCGTAACCTATTCCCTTGCTGTGGATTTTCGGCGATACGAACAGCAAATCAAGGTCGCCGTTTTCTCCGTCCACCTTCACAACCACGCCGCCCGCGATTTGTCCGTCGCAGATTATTCGGTAGGCTTCGCCGTCGTCAATTGATTTCTCGATTGTCGCGCGAGAAATAATTTCGCCGTCCTCCTCAAAGTGAGTGTCGCGGCAGCCGAATTCCTCAAGCGCGCCGTATTTGAACGCCTCCTGGTTGTCAAGAATAAATCGGTTCCTGTCGTCGGGCTGCAGCGGCGTTAAGCTTACGTTTGGTTTTTCCATTTTGATTCTCCTTATTTTGAAGCGTTAAACTACAAAATCATCCTCGACCGCGCGGTTAAGCTCCCACAGATGAACGGACGCGTCGCCGTTAATAATAAGGCGGTCTTCGCCCTCGGTCGGGAACACGCGTGAGGAAAATACCGCGTCGCCGTCGTTTACGAAAATCTCAACGGAGCTGCGGTCTATGAAGAACCGCAGGTGGAACAAGCCCTTTGGCAGCGGTCTTACGCGCTGTTCGCCGAGCTCGGTATTGAAGCGGCGTTTCATTCCGGAACGGTCTACCGTTATTTCCTTTGCCGCGTCGTCGTAGGTCACGGCGATTCCGCCGTTTCCGTCCGCGTCCGCAAAGAGCCTCAGCGACATATCTCCGCCTCTGCAAATCAGCTCAAGCTCGCATATGCGCGGAAGAACGTCGGTTGATTCCAAATCGAGCTTTTTGCCCCTGAGCGCGCGCAGCTCGTCAATTGGCTGCTGAATAAGGCGGCGGTCCCTTACCCTAAGCTCGCGCGGCAGGGTAAGACATCCCGACCAATCCTCCTCGTCGGTCGGATATGAGGCGTCGGGCAAGCCCATCCACGCCACGAGCGTAGCCTTGTTGCGGTCGTTTGGATTTGCGGCACATTCTGCGGCGTATGAATCAAAGCCGAAGTCAAGCACATGAAAGCTTGTGTTGTCGGGCGTGAAGGTGAGACTGTCCCAGTCCATATGGCCGAGCAGGTAGCCGCTGTGGTGAACTGAGCCGCCGCGCCCTTTTATACTTAAGTGCTGAGGACAGAAAATCAGCACGTCGTAACCGCTGATCGTTTCAACCGACGGGCACTCCCACATATCCCCAAAGTCCTCAAAGCCCGGAACCTTAAGCTGACCAGCAAAATGCCAGTCCTTGGTCGGTGAGTCTGAGCTGTACACGATTATACAGCCCTTTTTATCCTTTGTCTGCGCACCTAATATTATATAATACTTTCCGTTTTGCTCGCTGCGGATAATCTTTGGATCGCGCTGGTGCTCCGTGTAGTTTTCGTTCGGGCCGAAAAGCGGCGGAAGCTTTACCGCAGTACTGCCGTCCTTTAGATTTACAAGGCAGGTGTAGGACTTGCGCGTCCAGTCCTCGTCGCGGTGGTTGCCCGTATAATACAGATATACACTGTTATCAGTTGGCAGCGCGGAGCCTGAATAGGCGCCCTTGTTATCATATTCCGTGTCTGGGAAAATGCACGCGCCCATGTTTTTCCATGTCACCAGATCCTCCGATACGGTGTGTTACCAGTATTTCAGTCCGTGAACCGCTCCCCACGGGCACCACTGATAAAACAGGTGCCACACTCCGTTGTGGAATACAAATCCGTTAGGGTCGTTGAGCAGTCCCGTTACGCTCTGGATGTGGTAGTGCTGACGATAATCGGACTGTACGGTTTTTTCGTGGAGCGGTCTGATTTCATCCGCACTGCGAAGCACACGGTAACGCTCTTCCTTTGTCCATTTCTTCATAATATAATTCCCTCCTTTTTTCGGCAAAAATGAAAATGTCATTTACATCTTTAGTATAAGTTAATTATCAAAGAAATGCAATATAAAAACATAATATTGAACCGTTCGGCGTTTCTTCGTTGAAAATCCACAAAAACTACGGCTGAAATTCTATAGTCACGATATTGAAAACAGATTGAAAATCCGTTATCGGTGTGATATATTATAATTGATGAAATCGATTACAAATAAATTCAAAATCAAACAAACGATTTTATGAGGTGTTACAATGAAAGATATAGTAACAGTTGGAGAAATTCTGATAGACTTAACTTACAGCGGCAGGGAAAATTCAATCCCCCTGTACACTGCAAATCCCGGCGGCGCTCCGGCAAACGTAGCTGTTGCCGCCGCGCGGCTTGGTGCAGACTCCGCGTTTATCGGCAAGGTAGGAGACGATTATTACGGCGGATTTTTGCGCCAAACGCTTACAGACAACAAGGTTGACGTATCGGGCATGCTGACCGACAGCTCCGCGCCGACTACCCTTGCGGTCGTATCCGTTTCGGAGTCGGGCGAAAGAAGCTTTTCATTCTACCGCAGAAACTGCGCCGACACTCTGCTCAGGGACGACGAAATCAGCACCGACCTGCTCGGCGGCACTCATTTTCTGCATTTCGGCTCCGTCAGCCTGACAGACAATCCCGCGCGCTCTGCAACTTTGTACGCAGCGAAAAAGGCGAAGGAGCTTGGCGCGACCGTAACCTACGACCCGAACTACCGCGCAAATCTTTGGAACAGCGAAGCCGAGGCGGTTGAACAGATGAAATCCGTTCTGGATTTTGTTGATATCCTTAAAATATCCGACGAGGAGCTTCCGCTTCTTACCGGAACCGACGACCCCGAAAAGGGCACCCGTCAGCTTTTTGAGCAGTACGGCATCTCACTTATTCTGCTGACGCTCGGCCCCGACGGCGCGTTCTACCGCCGCGGAGAGGAAACCGGAAAAGCGGAAGGCTTCTCGGTCAAGGTTGCCGATACAAATGGTGCGGGCGACACGTTCTTCGGAGCTTTTTTGAGCCGCATGGCGTCGCTTGAAGCGTACCGTCCCGAGCAGCTGAGCAAGGAACAGCTGTTTGAGTGCGTGAGAACGGCTAACCTTGCCGCCTCGCTTACGACCTCGCGCCACGGAGCGATACCGGCTATGCCCGATTTGAAAGAGCTTGAGGAAAAGCTTGCGGAGGTGAAGTGATATGGCTGAAACCATGGCAAAAGAACTTGAAACCCGTTTCAGAAAGCAGATAGACGAGCTTAAATGGCTGTACTACGAGCTGTATCACGGCGACAGCAGGGGCTTTGAATACCTTTGCGAACTGATTGAGGAATATTACGACGAGCGCAGCGAGAGCCTTAAAGAGCTTGACCGTGAGCGCGAAAAGAATCCCGACTGGTACCGCGGAAACGACATTGTGGGCATGATGCTCTACGTTGACAACTTTGCGGACAACCTAAAGGGAGTTACAAAAAAGCTTGACTACTTTACCGAAAGCGGCGTTAACTACATTCACCTTATGCCGCTGCTGCAAAGTCCAAAGGAGCACAGCGACGGCGGATACGCGGTATCAGATTTCCGTTCGGTTCAGCCGGAGCTGGGCACTATGGACGACCTGAGAGAGCTGACCGACAAATGCCACAAGCGCGGAATAAGCTGCTGCTTAGACTTTGTAATGAACCACACGAGCGACGAGCACGAGTGGGCTAAGGCGGCGCGCGAGGGCGACGTTCAGGCGCGCAGCAAATACTTTTTCTTTGACAACTGGGATATCCCTAACGAATATGAAAAGACCGTTCCGCAGGTATTCCCCACCACCGCACCGGGCAGCTTCACACAACTGCCCGACGGCGATATCGTAATGACCACGTTCTACCCCTATCAGTGGGATCTGGACTACTCAAACCCGATCGTATTCAACGACATGACGGCAAATATGCTCTATCTTGCGAACGCGGGCATTGACGTTATCCGTCTTGACGCTGTTCCGTATATCTGGAAGGAGCTTGGCACCCAGTGCCGCAACCTGCCTCAGGTTCACACCATCGTAAGAATGATGAGGATGATTTGCGAAATCGTATGCCCGTCTGTCCTGCTGCTCGGCGAGGTTGTTATGGAGCCATCAAAAATCGCTCCGTACTTTGGAACCGTGGACAAGCCCGAGTGCAATATGCTGTACAACGTTACGACCATGGCGAGCACCTGGAACACCGTTGCCACGCGCGACGTGCGCCTGATTGAGCGCCAGTTCGGAGAGCTTGCGCGGCTGCCTAAAAACTATGTGTTCCTAAACTACCTGCGCTGTCACGACGACATTGGCTGGGGACTCGATTACGACTGGCTGCAAAGTCAGGGCATGGGACAGGCTCCGCACAAGAAGTTCCTCAACGATTACTTCACGGGAAAATTTGAGGGCAGCGTTTCACGCGGAGAGCTTTACAACGACGACCCGATTTTGCAGGACGCAAGACTTTGCGGCACAACCGCGAGCCTTTGCGGAATTGAAGCCGCGCTTTGGGACAAGGACGAAAAAGCGCTGAGCCTGGCGATTGACGCTGACATTATGCTCCATGCGTTTATGTTTACGCAGAGCGGTATACCCGTAATTTACAGCGGCGACGAAGTAGGTCAGCTAAACGACTACATGTATCACGCCGATATAAACAAGAAATTTGACAGCAGATATCTTCACCGCGGAAAGCTTGACTGGAAGCTTGCGGACGAGCGCAAAAAAGCGGGAAGCTATCAGGAGAAAATTTTCAGCGCGCTGAAGAAGCTTGAAACTATCCGCGCTGAAAACGAAGTATTTGTTTCTCAGGCTGATTTTTATCCGATTGAAACAGGCTCTCAGAACGTGCTTGGACTGTACCGCGGATACGGCAAGCAAAAACTGATTGCGCTGTTTAATTTCAGCGAGCGCGAACACACTGTTCCTTTTGGCGAGAAGGTATCATACACCGACCTTTACAGCTCAAAGAAGCACAATTCAAAAGACGTTAAACTAAAACCATACGCTTTCCTTTGGGCACTTGTAAAATAAGCGAGGGATTTTTATGAAGATAAGCGAAATTGCCCGTCTCGCAGGAGTTTCCCCCGCGGCTGTGAGCCGATACATAAACGGCGGCAGTCTGAGCGAGGAGAAAAGGCAGATAATTAAAAAGGTGATTGACGAAACCGGTTATGTTCCCAATTTAACCGCGCGCTCGCTAAGACAGCAGCGCTCCGACAGCATCGGCGTTATCGTTCCCAAGTTTAATTCCGATTCTGTAAGCAACCTTATTGAGGGTGTGTCGTCGGTACTGAACAAGGCGGGATATATGGCGATTTTCGGCAACGCGGAGAACGACGAGAAGCGCGAAATTGAATATATGCGCATGATGCAGGAGTCGAATACCGCGGGTATTCTGCTTATGGGAACGGTTATCACTCCAAAGCATGTCGGCTTTTTCCGAAACAGCAAGATACCTGTTGTTGTCTGCGGTCAGAACCATCCCTCGGTGACCTGCGTTTATCACGACGACAAGGGCGCGGCAAAGGAAATTACCCGCTTTATCATCAGCAAAGGCCGCCGCAGGCTGGCGTTTGTCGGCGCGGTCGAAACCGACGTGAGCGTAGGGATCAACCGCAGGCTCGGTGTTGAGGAGGCTATGAGCGAAGCAGGACTTGACTCAAACGAGCTTGCGCACACTCAGGTGTTCTTTACAGCCGACGACGGTTACAAAGGCATGAACGAAATACTTGACGGCGGCTTTACGCCCGACGGAGTGATATGCGCGACCGATACTCTTGCGGTAGGCGCGATAAGAGCGCTGAAAGAGCGCGGGCTGACTGTGCCTGACGACGTAAGCGTCGGCGGAATAGGCGGCGGAATGGCGGGAACAATCATCACTCCCGCACTGACCACCGTTCAGCTTTTCCACCGCAAAAGCGGCGAGCGCGGCACCCAGCTTTTGCTCACGCTGATTGACCAGCAGCGCGAACACCCGGATGAAAAACTACCTATTACACAAACTATGTTCGGATATTCTCTGATTGAAAGAGATTCTGTTTAGAACATAAAGGAGGAATGCTTATGAACGGTAAGCTGTTATTTCTCGATATAGACGGCACTCTGACCGAGCCCGGGTACAATGTTCCGCCCGCCTCGGCTTTGGAGGCAATTAAAAAGGCTCAGAAAAACGGCCACAGGGTGTTCCTGTGCTCGGGACGCAACCTCGCTATGCTAAAACCGTTGTTGAGCTACGGCTTTGACGGCTATGTTGCAAGCGCCGGCGGTTATGTTGTATGCGACGGAACGGTTGTTTTTGACCGCCCGATGAAGCCCGAGGTTTTTGAGCTTGCTATCGGCATTGGCAAGCTGTGCGAATTTTTGGGCAAGGATATAATTTCCGACGCAATAGGCTTTGGCGACAGCATGAACGACAAGGAGATGTTTGAGGCTGTGGGCTACAGCGTATGCATGGACAACGGCCACCCCGACATGAAGGCAATGGCGGATTATGTATGCCCTGCCGTAGGCGATGACGGACTTTACAAGGCGTTTGAGCACCTGGGATTGATCTGACCTGCCCTGTTTTTACAACCGAATAACCCGATCGAAAGCGATTGCGCCGCGCTGCGTAATCGTTTTCATTTATTTGCTCCAAAAGCCCCTTATTCTACCAAAAATAGGCTTAACGCTGTTTTCGTTAATTTTTTGACAAATCGGGATATTCTTTGTTTACTTTTACTAAAATTAATTATTATGTTTGTGGTTAATATCAATTTACAACCAACTGAAAAAGCGTTACAATATTATTGTAATCGATTTCAAACCTTCCCCACCGAGGACGAACAGTTTGCGATTTACAAGCGCGTTGCCGAGGTTATGGGAGGCAAAAAGGTCATTATCAGAACGCTTGACATCGGCGCAGACAAGCAGGCGGATTACTTTAATCTTCCAAAGGAAGAAAACCCCGCGCTCGGCTACCGCGCAATCAGAATTTGTCTGACTCAGCACGACATCTTCAAGGCTCAGCTAAGAGCTTTGCTGAGAGCCGCAGCGTTCGGTAACATCAGCATTATGTTCCCAATGATCATCTCCGTCCGCGAGGTCAAGGACGCAAAGGAGATTCTTGAGGAATGCCGCAATGAGCTGATTGCCGAAGGTCAGCAGGTCGGCGACGTTGAGATCGGTATTATGATTGAAACTCCAGCGGCGGTTATGCTTGCGGAGGAGCTTGCCGAGGAGGTTGAGTTCTTCTCAATAGGCACCAACGACCTCACGCAGTACACGCTGGCGATCGACCGTCAGAACCCGAAGCTCGATCCGTTCTATGATCCGCATCATCCCGCTATTCTCAGGATGATTGAGCAGACCGTAAAAGCCGGCCACAAGCACGACTGCTGGGTTGGCATCTGCGGAGAGCTCGGAGCGGACACCGCTTTGACCGAAACATTCCTGCGCATGGGTCTTGACGAACTGAGCGTTAACCCCGGAAGCGTTCTCAACGTAAGAAAAACCATCCGCAGTCTGGATTTAAGCAAATAATATTTTCTATAAGAACAGCAGCCCCGTTTTCGGAGCTGCTGTTTTTCTGTCAGTATCTTGTCACAGTTTAAGCGATATAATAAGCACATCAAATTTCAAAGAAAGGGTGGTATGTTATGAAAAAATACGAAGTATTGAGAGCCTTGGAAACATGGCAGCAGGCAGGCGCTTTTTTCGTCAGGATCCAGGGAATGGATCGCGAGTATCATATAGTCTTGAGAAATGAGTTTGATGAACACGACGGTCCCGAATGCAAATACATCGTACTCACCGAGGACGGCTATCCCTTTGCGACATGCAGATTTTACGAGGTGGACGAAAACACCGTGGTAATTGGACGAGTGGTGGTGCTGCAGGAGTACCGCGGACACGAGTTCGGCGCAAAGGTGATAAAGGAAGCCGAAAAGTGGATCGAGGAGCTTGGCTACTCCGAAATCTATTTGGACAGCCGCACGGTCGCCGTAGGATTTTATGAAAAGTTAGGCTATGCGCTCGTGGACGGCTCAATTGTCAACAGCTCAGGCTTTGAGTGCAAGAGAATGTACAAGAGCATAAATCGATAAAACTGTAGGGAACGACCCCTGCAATATCAGAGAAACGGGGCTGACTCAACTTTGAGCCGGCCCCTTTACTATTGCAAAATCACTGCATTTCTCGTTCACCCGACATAATATCCCGTTTGAATTCCTCGTTCATTTCGGGGTACGCCGAGAGCATCGGTTCTACATCCTTGCCCTTTTTCCTGTCGTAATAGTTTTTGGTGATATTTGCTACAAGTCCGCTTAGCGCTACAAGGCATATCAGGTTAGGAAGCGCCATCAAGCCGTTGAAGGTGTCGTCGATTTCCCAGATAAGCTGGCTGTGAATAAGCGCCGCAACAGCTATCAAAAGAATGTAGATAACCTTGAAAATTGTTACGGGATACTTGCGGTTTTCCTCCTTCATAAAGCCAAAGAAGAATTCTACAGCCTTTTCGCCGTAGTATGACCACGCGATGATCGAGGTAAACGCGAACATCGGCAATATGATTGAAAACGCCGCCGTACCGAAGCCGCCGAAGTTTGACGAGAACATCGACATAGACATAACGCTGTCCTCCATATCGGGGCTGAGGGTGTTAACATCGTTTGTTGTGAGGAACATAAGCGAGGTGAGCGTGCAGATAACAAAAGTGTCAAAAAAGATTTCAAACACGCCCCAAAGTCCCTGCTTTACCGGCTCGCGGGTTTCGGAAGCTGAGTGAGCGATAACCGAAGAGCCCAAGCCCGCCTCGTTTGAGAATACGCCGCGCGCCATACCCTTTTTGATTACGGTGGCAAAGGTAAAGCCTAAGATTCCGCCGCCGACCGCTTCAAAATCGAACGCCTTTGTAAAGATGAGATTGAAAGCCTCGGGTACGCGGTAATAGTGGGTTCCGATCGCGATGAGCGCGAGCACGATAAACAGCACTGACATGAAAGGTACGAGCATTGAAGCTACTCTGCCTATACGCTTGATACCGCCGATGATAATGATAGCCGCAAGCACAGCAACTATTATTCCGATAATCATCTTGACAAACTCTGTGTTGCCCGAGGTATCGGTTGCGCGAGAGAAGGTTTCAGCCAGCGCGCCCGAGATTTTGTTTGTCTGAACGCCGCCCATTCCGATAGCCGCAAAAATGCAGAACACGGAAGCAAAATACGCAAGCCACTTCCATTTAAGACCGTAGGCTATGTAGTAGAACGCGCCGCCTGCGAGGTTGCCCTTGCTGTCCTTTTTGCGGAAGTACAGACCGAGTACATTCTCCGAATAGTTTGTTACCATGCCGAAAAACGCGGAAATCCACATCCACAGCACCGCGCCGGGGCCGCCTGTCAGGATTGCCGCCACAACGCCGACGATGTTTCCCGTTCCTACGGTTCCCGAAATAGCGGTTGAGAACGCCTCAAACTGAGAAATTGAATTAATTCTGTCCGCCTGCCTCTTTTTGCCGACGCTTTTGATGGTGGGCACGATTGTTGTATTGAGCGAGTCGCCGAACTTGCGCACCTGAAGAACGCGGGTTCG
>Ga0326513_10004181_pt1 | contig 10370 bp, 6 predicted proteins | sample 2_2465_0518_D_FD_203654 | JGI IMG/M metagenome (GOLD analysis project Ga0326513, IMG submission 203654) | Bovine rumen microbial communities from UC Davis, California, United States - 2_2465_0518 | ecosystem: Host-associated > Mammals > Digestive system > Stomach > Rumen | place: USA: California... | reverse complement strand
CTCCGCTCCGTGATTGAGCATTTCCTTTTTCGCTGTTTCGGCAGTTTCCTTTGTGTTGTCCGCCGCTATCTGTGCCTTTTCCGCTACTGCAAGAGCAGTTTCCGCAGCCTTTTCCTCAGCCTTTGTGGGCTCAGCGTTCTCATCTTCAACGATGCTGGCCGCCTCTTCTGCCTTCTGAGCTGCCGCCTGCGCGACTTCCGAAGCCTTCTCAGCTTTCTTCTGCGCGTCATCGGCGATATCCTTCACCGTGGCGTTCTCGATTCGCTCCTGCTGTTCCTCGGCAGTCTCCGCGACAGGATAGGAATCCGTAACGCTTACGTCTTCCATCTTGACGTATCCCTTGCCGTTCTCAGTGGCGACCTCGATCCAGCCGTCGGTCTCCTCTTCCATATTCTCCCTGACTTCGATCTGCTCGCCCTGGGAGACGGTCATAATAACATTTTTTTCACTCTTGTTCTTGTGAACCTTAACTTCGTTCTCGCTGTTGTCAACTACAGCGACATTCTTCTTGACCAGTTCGGACAGAAGCGCGGCTTCATCGCCCTTGACAAGATACTCGCCGAGGACATAGCCCACGAGAGAGCCGGACTTGATCTTTACCCAGTCGCCGCCATTGTCCTGAAGGATCTTAGCAACATCGTTACTATATAATTTACCGATCACTTCGCTTCCGAGCGAAGCATCCGTGTGAATGTTCAGATATACATTGGGGGCAGCAACAGCGAGCTCAATCTTCTCTTCCTGCTTGAGACTGCTCTTTTCGGTGGCAGCGTCGATGACGGCCTTCTTCTCGCCGTTGTCTTTCCCCACTCTTATCTTCTGCCCCGGACCCACAATTGATAAAACCGCGTCTGCGACCAATTCAGCCTGTGCATTTCCCGGTGTGATAACATTGCCCGTGATCGGGTTCAGATCCGCAGCGGCATCAAGCCTCGCGGAATATCCCATCGCTCTGACCGGTGCACCCATTACGGCTGCCGCCATAGTAAATGTGACCAGTCCTGTCAGTACCTTAGATCTAGTAAAAAACATGCTTCCTCCTGATTTTGTTTCCAGTTTATTGCCGGGCGGCAGCTCGGCATTAGTCTGTATCAGGCTGTAAAAACCTTGTAACTAAACTGTTTATCAGCCGTCGGTACTATAGCAGATGCCTTTTTTACTGTCAAGAAATCTACAGTTTCTTAACGCTATTTAGATTTTTTTTAGAAAGTTTCGGCCATTCCTGTTACAAAGTCAGAAGTTTTTCGTTTTTCACCAAAATATTTGTGAAATACTTATTTAATAATATGAATAATAAATATAATCGCTTTTTCTATATTTTGACACATTAGAAACACGCGTGAAACAATTAACAAAATTGATCAATCGGGGCGTCTTTTTTTTACGACTGCCTCAGAATGCTCTGTACTCCGGTGAATGCGATCTGGCTCACCTTGTCTCCCAGTTCCTCCATGCTGCACGGAATCTCATCCCTTAGCCATCTCTGGTACACGTACATAGCGCCTGCGACGAAAAAGCTCACCTGGATCTTCAGATCGCTCTCCGGGAGCTTCGAGTGCCTTGCGTAAATCTCAGAGAGAATATCCACCGCAACGTTTTGTACCTCGTTCCAAAAAAATCCCAGGCTGGGATTTCCGGCGACCATCCTGCAGAACTCCAGGTGCTCAGCCAGCATCGAGTTTACTTCCTTCGCGAATATCTTCCTATCAAAGGAAAGCGAGAAGAAGCTCCTGATCGTGAGCCGGGCAAGGAGTTCCTTCGTCTTCTCTTCCGCGTAATCCCGGATGATATCCTCGGTCGAATCATAGTGCAGATAGAAAGTCTTTCTGTCGATATCCGCCTCTCTTGCGATATCCGAGATCGTGATCTTCTCCGTCCCTTTTTGCTTTAACAGGTTCAGATACGCGTTCTGTATTGCTTTCCTGGTCTTTGTGATTCGTCTGTCTCTCATTTTTCTCCCCACTTTATGCCAAAATGTGTATTATTCCCTAATACATATCAAACTGGCAATTGCCAAAATATTCATTAAATATCATAATACCCCATGTGTGGATAATTCAATACCTGCGCATTATCCCGTTTTATATGCTAAAATATAGACGTTGAAAATCGTCTTTTCACAGCAGCAGCTTTATCAATGCTGCAAAACGCTGTCAATAATAAGGAGGAGTCTATGAGCAACTACGAACTGGACCACAAACTGGAACACGTCTATTCTCTGGCCGCTTACGCGGAAGTAGAAAAAAAGCCTGTTAATTCCAAGAATTACAAGAGAATCCTTGAAAAGCAGAATAAGGGTGTTCATGAGCTGATGAAAGCAGCTTATGAGATCCCTTTCTACCGCGCACGCTTTGAGCAGAGCGGAACGACCCCGGATGACTATCACTGCGCCGAGGACCTCTACAAATTCCCGCTTCTCACTAAGGATCAGCTCCGCGACTGGATGGACGAAGAAGCAGCTAAGGATCCCGAGAAGTACAAATACTGGCACGTCTCTCCCACCTCCGGTTCCACCGGAAGACCGCTGCGCGTTCTGATCTCCCCCAAGGAGTACGCATACGTCACAGCGAACTGGCTGCGCACCATGGGATACGGCGGATTCAATCCTTTCACAGGAAAGACTATGTGCCGCCCCAACTCCCTGCACGGACCGGTCAAGGAATATGACTCTCCCGTCCAGAAGCTCGGCATACTTCGCCGCAAATATATGTCTGACACGATCAAACAGCGCGTCGACACCCAGACCCTCGTGGATGAGATCAACGCATACAAGCCCGACTATCTCTACAACCACAAGAACCTGCTGATGCGTATTGCCAAATATGTCAAGGAAAATGACCTTTACATCCACCAGCCCAGCTTCTACACTCCTTTCGGCGAGATGCTCGATGATCCGTCCAGAGCGCTTCTGATGGATGTCTTCGGACCCGGCCTCATCGATGCTTACGGAATGGGCGAGACCGGCTCCTGCGTCATCAGGATCCCCGGCAGGAAATACTATCAGGTCAACAGCGACCTCTTCGTAGTAAACGTCTATAATCAGGATCTGACCGGACCCGCCCTGAAGGGCATGATGGTCATCACTCCTCTGTACAAGACGGAGCTTCCTCTGATCAACTATACTTCCTTCGATCAGGCGGACAGCTACATGAAGAAGGGCCTTCGCTTCGTCAGAGGCGTCCAGGGGCGCATGAATGACGTTATTCACCACAGGGACGGAAGCGTTACCGAGTGGGGCAACATCTCAGGCGTAGTCAACTATATCCCCGAGATCATCTCCTACAGAATGGTTCAGGAGACCTACGAAGATCTGACTCTGATGATGGTAAGAAATCCTGAGACTCCCGTTGAGAAACAGGAAGAGATCGAGAAAGTCCTCGACGAGAAGCTCATGGCTATGTTCAAGGATCCTTCCATTAAGATCACATATCAGTGGCTCGACGAGATCCCTGTAGATCCCAATGGTAAGCTGAGGGTTATCATCAGTAAGGTCAAGACCGGAGCTATCGGTGAGCCCGAGCACGCCGGTGAGGACGTCGGAAGCGCCGATATCAAGCCCGATGCCTCCACAGAGGAATGATCAGTTAATACATTTTACGGAACATTTTACGGAAACTGCCGCTGACGCGGCAGTTTCTTTTTTTGTCATAAAAAGGAGCTTCTGAGATAAACCAACAGTCAGGGATCCTGTATCTCCTCTTAATTATATGCGCAGATTTACAACGCTTCCGATTTGGTGTATATTCCTATTTATGAATACGAAAACACAGGAATTAACTTTTGGAGCTATGATCGTTGCTATCTTCGGCGTTCTGCTTTTGGTCAACCGACAGACCGGCGGAATGTTCGAGGGTTTCTTTATGTTCATTTTTCCCATCCCTATGGTGGCTTTTTCTGCCAAATACGGATGGAAGGACAGCCTGCCTGTCTTTTTCTGCACGATCCTGATCGCGTTCCTCTTCGGAACCTTCACCGGCATGTTCTACGCCATAGGCATGTCTTTTGTCGGCATGGTTTACGGTTCCTGCATCAGATCCGGAAGGGATATGAACCGCACGCTCATTCTGGTCATGATCCTCTCCGCCGCCATGGAGCTTCTGTGTACTGTGGCGCTGGCTACTTTTGCCGGTTTTGACCTCAATGCCGATATCATGGCAATGCAGGAGACTATGAACACAATGCTCGCACAGGCAGGCGTTGATACTTCAACAGGCATTCTGTCCTATGATTATCTCCGCCGCATGTATATCATCAGCACGGGATTTGTAGGCGCCATGGAAGGCCTGATCGTCTACTATCTCAGTTATGCGATCCTTAAAAAGCTGCGCTATCCCATCAGGAAGCCGCAGCCCCTGACAAGCTACTATCCTTCCAGGATCTCCGGCGTAATCGCGCTGGTCCTGGTCTTTGTCTATGCCTACACCGTTGCGAAACCTTTTTCCAATTCTGCCGCGCAGAATATCCTGCAGTCCGCCGGAATGTGCGGCGTGATCTATCTGATCTTCTTCGGATATATAGCCCTTCTCATGATCTGCAGTGTTTATCTTCACCTGCCCAGGATCCTTGGAATGATCATCTCTTTATTCCTTACAATGTCCATCTCCTATATCCCGATCCTTGTCGGCTATCTCTATATCAGCGGCAGTCTTCATAAGGCTATGGAAGACCGGATGTCAGAAAAGCCCCATAACTTGTCAAAATAAACCTTGAACGCCAAACTGAATAGAATTATGATACATTCCAACCACAAGCCTGACAGTGAAAGGAGGTTTCACTGCTATGGGTAAAGAAAATGGTGTAATGTTTCAATTTTTTGAATGGTATCTGCCGGCAGATGCTTCGCTCTGGAAGACAGTATCCTCGAAGGCTCAGGAGCTCTCCGATAAGGGTGTGACTTCAGTGTGGCTGCCTCCCGCATACAAGGGACAGGCAGGAATTAATGATACCGGCTACGGGGTCTACGATCTGTACGATCTCGGAGAATTTGATCAGAAAAAGACAGTCCCCACCAAATACGGGACCAAAGACGAATATATAGATGCAGTTAACAAATTACAGGCTTGCGGTATTGATGTCTATGCGGACATTGTCTTAAACCACCGCATGGGCGCTGATGAGACAGAAACGGTACAGGCCGTCAAGGTCAATGAGGAAAACCGGACAGAAACGGTCTCCGATCCCAAGACGATCGGAGCCTGGACCAAGTTCACATTTCCCGGAAGGAACGGCAAGTATTCAGATTTTGTCTGGGACCACACCTGCTTCAACGGCGTCGATTACGACGAGCTCAAGGATAAATCAGCGATCTACAAATTTAAAGGTGTCCAGTGGAACCGGGGTGTAGACAGCGAAAACGTAAATTACGACTATCTGATGGGCGCCAACGTCGATTTCAGCGTTCCGAAGGTTCGTGAAGAGCTGATCCGATGGGGGCAGTGGTATCTCGACACCACAGGTGTTCACGGTTTCCGTCTCGATGCAGTCAAGCACATTGAAAAAAACTTCTTCCCCGAATGGCTGGGAAAACTTCGGGCTAACAATCACAAGGAATTGTTCGCCGTCGGCGAGTACTGGAATTCGGAGATCGATATCCTGACGGATTACCTAAAGAGCTGCGGGGGGTGCATGTCGCTGTTCGACGTGCCGCTCCACTTCCACTTCTTCGAAGCCAGCAACAGCGGCGGTGAATATGACATGCGCGGACTCCTTAAAGATACTCTGGTGCAGCGCGATCCCACCCACGCAGTCACATTCGTGGACAACCACGACACACAGACAGGACAGGCCCTTGAGAGCGCGATCCAGCCCTGGTTCGTCCCGCTGGCTTACTCCGTGATCCTGCTGCGCCCCCACGGATACCCTTGCGTATTCTACGGCAATTACTACGGCGTTAAATCCAAGAACGGTCCCTCTTTCCACAAAGAAATCGATCTGATGATGGACCTGCGCCAGACTCACGTATACGGCGCGCAGCATGACTATTTTGACGATCCGGACGTAGTCGGCTGGACAATGGAAGGCGATGAAGCACACGGCGGAAACGGCCTGGCAGTTGTCCTCACAAACAGGACAGGCGGCGATAAGGCAATGTATGCCGGCAAGCAGCACGCAGGTGAGACCTGGATCGATACTCTCGGCAATATGAAGCACGAGATCGTGATCGATGAAGAGGGATACGGCGTATTCAGCTGCGCAGACGGATCCCTGAGCATCTGGATCAAAAAACAATAATTTACAGTACAAAAAATGTGCCTCGTCAGAAAAGCATTTCTGACGGGCACATTTTTTAATCTCAATCCAGGTCTTCCCCGCGTGAAGCGATCACTTTCTTATACCAGTAAAACGAATCCTTGCGGCTCCTTGAGAAATCCCCGGTTCCGTCGTCGTGACGATCCACATAGATAAATCCATATCTCTTGGCATACTGGCCGGTTCCGGCCGAAACCAGATCGATTGGCCCCCAGCTGGTGTATCCGATCAGCGGCACACCGTCCTCCAGGGCTTCTCCCATCGCCCTGATATGCTCCCTGAAATAGGCGATCCTGTAAGGGTCGTGGATCGAGCCGTCCTCCTCCACTTTATCAAAGGCGCCGAATCCGTTCTCAACGACCATGAGAGGCAGCTTCGGATATCTGTCGTGCAAGTATATAAGTGTATAGCGAAGTCCGTCCGGATCGATCTGCCAGCCCCAGTCTGAGGCCTTCAGATAAGGGTTTTTCGCGTTTTTGACCATATTTCCGGCCACCATCTCCGCCTCAGGATCTTCCGTGATACAGCCCGACTGGTAATAGGAGAAGGTGTACATATCCACCGTTCCCTCTTTGAGGATATCTGTATCCCCTTCCAATATAAAGGAAGTGTCGATCCCGTTGTCCCTGAAGAATTTGAACGCGAAGTCCGGATACTCGCCGCGCACCTGCACATCGCCGCACAGATTGTTCTTAAAATTGTCCTCCCACTGCGCCGCAAGGACATCCCTGGGATTGGGAGTCAGCGGATATACCGTCACGTGCGCGATCATGTTGCCGATCACGAAATCAGAGTTGATCTCATGCCCCATCTTCACGGCGAGGGCCGAAGCCACAAACTCGTGGTGCAGCGCCGTATAGGTCGTCTGCATATCGCTCTTGAGCTCATTGAGCGGGATCCGGTGGTCAGCTTCTATGTCGCTCTTGTCCATGATCCCGAGGCCATACAGATTGCCGATCCCTCCCTCTCCCATGCAGGGGATATTGATCTCATTAAATGTCAGCCAGTATTTGACCTTGTCCTTATAGCGGCGGAAAACCGTCTCTGCATAGCGGAGAAAGAGTCCGATGGTCTCTCTGGAATAGAAGCCGTTATATTTTGTCACGATGCTCCACGGAATCTCGTAGTGGCACAGGGTCACCAGAGGCTCAATTCCGTACCTGGCGCACTCATCAAATACCTTATCGTAGAATGCCAGCCCCGCCTCATTGGGCTCCTTATCGTCGCCGTTAGGAAAGATCCTTCCCCAGTTGATGGACAGCCTGAAGCAGGTAAAGCCCATCTCCGCGAACAGCGCGATATCCTCTTTATAGCGATGGTAAAAGTCAATCGCCTCATGGCTGGGATAAAATGCCGCCGGATCCGTCTTGGGAAGAAAAGTTCTGGGCGTGTTCACATCACCACCGAGCAGCATGTCCGGGACGCTGAGTCCCTTGCCGTCCTCCAGATAGGCTCCCTCGCACTGATTGGCCGCTACGGCGCCTCCCCACAAAAAATTCTCAGGAAATCTCATCATTGCCTCCTTTTTATTTTTCATCATTTGTTATCAGCAAACCACTCGCTTACCATTCCGCATATCCCGTCCAGATCGCCAAAAGCCGAATAATCCCGGGTATCCATCTCTTCTCCGGTGATCTCGTTGGTCTCTTTCCCGGCTGCTATCTCTAGCTGCACGTCAGGCGTCACTCCTTTCTCGAGGTCCGATCTGCTCTCATCCGTGAGCTTAAACTTGCTGCCGGAAATGGAGATCTCAAATCCCTCACTCAGCACAGCTTTCTGTACACTGCAGGATCCTCCTCCGGATCTGTCTCCGATCACCATTCCGCCTTCTTCCTTCACAAGGAAGGGAAACAGATTTCCGCAGGAGAAGGAGGCACCGCTGGTCAGCACCGCGTAATTGAAATTGTAGCTGACCTCCTCATCCTCCGCGTTAAACTCTCCGTCCAGATTTCTGTCCACGTCAAAATATACATCGAAGTACTGCTTACTGAGCTCGTCATATCCACAGAGGTGGTCTCTGCCGGTCATAAGCGACAGCGCGCCTGCGACAGAATCAGAATACCCGCCGGGGTTTGTGGCGAGGTCAATGACCACATTCTTTATTCCCCCGTCCTCAGAAGCTCTAATAAGGCCCTTTGCCACCGTTCCCATCGTATCATCGGGAATCTCTCCTTCCCCTCTGTAATACGCGTTCCAGCCGCCCTCATCGACAGAGAAGGAGCGAAGAAGAATTATTGCCGTATCCCCGTACCTGTGATACCCGGAATCCAGATACTCCTCAGGGCGCACACTGAAAATGCCCTGGTTGGTACTGCTGATCTCCCTGACAAAATCCGAGATCCCATACTCGTCGAACTTGGACCAGGTATACTCCCGGAATGCCTTATACTTATCCTGCTCGGCATCAACCACACCGATGGACAGCGTTGTATTGTTGTGCCCGTCCTCAAGAGGCCTTTCAGAGAGCCTGTACATACCGAACCAGAATTCCCTGAAATCCCTCGAAGTCAGCTCCTGCCGAAGTTCCCGTCCCGGATCGCCAAAAGCCGCAAGGGCAGCGTCAAACCCCTCATTTCTCAGAAGTTCAGGATCCAGCTGTGTTTTGCCGGGATAGCCGTACATATATTGGAAGATAAAGCCCAGATCCCCATAGCTGTAAACCGTCAGATCCCTGGCCCTCTCCTCGCCGTTCAGGATGCTGTCCATATACTTGGTGCTGTAATAACGGTTATCCAGCTCATAAGGGCTCTTGCTGCAGCAGACATACAGTTTGTCTCCATTGAAGGCAATTCTGTTCTGCGCGATATCTGTCATCCAGGATGACAGTATGGAGACAGGGAACCATACGTCACTGCTGTCCCCGCGGATCTCGATTCCCAGTTTTCCCAGGTCAAACTCGGTTTCTGCCGGTTCACCCTCGTAAACCACTTCCCTGAGTTTGAGATAAGGCGCCGCGCTGTCCTTAAAAGAGCTCGGAATCCCTTTTTGAGCCGCCTCATAATAATTCACAAACGCCGGCATATTCTCCGCCGAAACCGTATCCCTCCCTATATCCACACTGGCAGAGGCTCCGGCTGCGTTTGTGAGTGTATAGGTACCGTCCCCGTGATCCTCCACACTCAGTCCTCCCCCGAGCATCAGGTCAAAATATTCCGCGATGCCCATATACGCGACATTCGGTGCGTCTTTGTAGAATCTTAGAGGTACCGTTTCAAACGAATCATTGTTCTGATCAACCTGCAGCGACTCATCCGGGGCTTTTTCCCGGCAGACCTCCACTGTCTTCTGAATGTATTCATTGTTCACCGTCTCTTCCATGGGCGGAAGCTCTGCCACAAGTTCTGTTTCTTCGGCATTCTGTGGTATATCTGCAGGTGCACCCGACTCATTATGAGTTTCCCCGGTTGGCTCAGTGGCCATCTGTGCATTCCCGGAGACCTCTCCGCTATTGAGTTCCTGTTTATTTGAAGCCTGCGCGGCGCTGCAGCCGGTCGGCAGAACCAGTGATGCGCACAGTATCGCCAAAATGGTTTTCTTTATAATATTCTGTTTCCTTATCATATCCGTCCTCTATGTGTAATTATGAGAAACCTGTCTTCGGGCAGCTTTCCGGATCACGATGATATGCTTTCTGTATATTCTATCACATTGCAAGTATACTCTTCGACATCAAAAAAAGCTGCTGCATAAATATGCAACAGCTCCTTTACTGCCGGCAGCGGGGGTCGAACCCGCACTCCCTTGCGGGAACGGGATTTTAAGTCCCGCGCGTCTGCCAATTCCGCCATGCCGGCCGGCTATATAATTTAGACCGTTTTAAAAACGTTCTTCTTTATGTGTTCAGCGGCGGTCATATAACCGCCGCCTTCAGTGCCTGTTAAGGCAAAATGGACCCTCGGGGACTCGAACCCAGGACCGACCGGTTATGAGCCGGGAGCTCTAACCAACTGAGCTAAGGGTCCATACAGATATTGGAAGACGATATGATCGTCTCCAAGCCTTCCGGCTTTCTTAAAACAGCATTCCCGATGAAAACTGTCTTATGACTCCGACGGGAATCGAACCCGTGTTACCGCCGTGAAAGGGCGATGTCTTGACCGCTTGACCACGGAGCCGAGATT
>Ga0326513_10004178_pt1 | contig 10371 bp, 10 predicted proteins | sample 2_2465_0518_D_FD_203654 | JGI IMG/M metagenome (GOLD analysis project Ga0326513, IMG submission 203654) | Bovine rumen microbial communities from UC Davis, California, United States - 2_2465_0518 | ecosystem: Host-associated > Mammals > Digestive system > Stomach > Rumen | place: USA... | reverse complement strand
TGCGCCATGAATATTTCGATGGTGAATGGCTTCAAGGGTGCGGACTTGTGGGTCCCGGTTTCTGGGCTTGCGCTCCTCATCTTCATTGCGGGTGTTGTGAACAACTTTGCCCCGCGTGCGTTCCCGGCGCTGATTGAAAAGCTTGCCCGCATCCCGTTCCCGCGCTTTACGCCGTACGTGGTACTTGCACTGTTCCTTTTCCCGATGCTCATTTCTGAAATTGTCGGACTCATGCCGGTCAATGTGGAACTTTCATCGAACCAGTTCTACCTCACAGATTTGCCGATTGACCATTTCACGCAGCAGTACGGGAGGCCTCGTGTGAATCGCGCTGTCGATGGCGCTACGCTTACCGTTCGTGGTCAGCAGTACAAGAACGGCATTGGTACGCACGCCAATTCTGAACTGTTCTTCAAGATGCCTGCGGATGCGGACTCGCTCGAATTTGTCGTGGGCATTGATGACGAAGCGGGTGGCGGTGGCTCCGTGCGCTTTATTGTGGCAACGCCCGAAGAAACGCTCTGGAAAGGTGACGTCGTGTTTGGCAATAGAAAGCCGCAGGCGGGTAAAGTCTATATCGGAGGCCAGCAGACGATTATCCTCAAGGCCGATGCTGATGGCGATAATGCTTACGACCATGCCGACTGGCTGAATGTCATCGTGACAAAGAGGAAGTAATGGACAAGGTTCTTGCTTGGCTGAAATCGCGAACGGCGGCGCAATTTGTCTTTGCCGCAATTTTGCTGTTGGGGACGTTTGCTCGTGTCTATATGTTCGGCTCTGTGCCGGGCGATATCAACCAGGACGAAGCTTTTGCGGGCTATAACGCCTATACGCTCTTGCACCACGCTGCTGATTCTTACGGCTACCGCTTGCCGGTTTACTTGACCGCTTGGGGTTCCGGCATGAACGCTCTCGAATCGTATTTGATGATTCCGTTTGTGGCGCTCTTCGGGATGCATGTCTGGGTAATCCGTTTGCCGATGCTTTTGGTGGGCCTCTTGTCGCTTGCGGCGGTTTACTTCTTGGTGCGCCGATTCTCGAGCGAACGCTTTGCTTTGGGAGCAACACTTTTGCTTGCGATTTCTCCGTGGCACGTGATGCTTTCGCGCTGGGCGCTTGAATCGAACTTGGCGCCGGGCTTTGTGCTGTTCGGACTTTTCTTCTTTGTGAAAGGTCTTGAAAAACCGAAGTTCTTGATTGCCTCGGCTGCGTTTTATGGACTCTCGCTTTATGCGTATGCGACCATCTGGGTGGCCGTTCCGTTCATCATCTTGTTGAACGTACTTTATGCTCTTTGGACAAAGTCTATTCACAACAATCGTTACACTTGGATTTCGCTTGGCGTGCTTGCTGCACTTGCGCTCCCGCTCATGCTTTTTATGCTCGTGAACAAGGGCGTCATCAATGAAATCCGCTTGCCGTTTATCAGCATCCCGAAGCTTGTTTATTTCCGTGCAAGCGAAATTTCATTCCAGGAGATTCCCGAAAATTTCATGAACCTTTGGAACATTTTGAAGAACCAGTCCGATGGACTCCCGTGGAATTGCATTCACAATTTTGGGCTTTTCTATCCGGTGACGCTTGCGTTTTTCTTTGTCGGTCTTGTCGAAAACATTTGGCAGGTCGTGCGTGATGTGAAAGCGCGCAAGCTTGGGCTCCCGTTCTTTATGCTTGCCTGGCTGCTCGCCGCCTTTGCAATTGGCGTTTTAATTAGCGTCAATGTCAATCGCGTGAACTTGATTTTTATCCCGATTATCGTCATGGCTGCGCAAGGGATTATTATCGCGTTTAGCTATATCCACCCGAAGTTGATTTACGTTCCGCTGGTCGCGTATCTCTTATGCTTTGCAAATTTTGAGCGTGAATACTTTACGATATATAAGGACCAGATTGCAAATCCATTCTGCGAAGGCATTGGCGATGCCATGGAATTTGCACAGTCGCAGTCGAAACCGGGCGATAAAATTTATGTGGACCCGGGCGTGAGCTACCCGCGAGTGCTTTTTTACGGCAAGGTGGACCTGAATTCTTACCTTTCGACGGTCCGCTACACGAATTTCCCGAGCGCATTCCTCTACGTGCACGAATTTGACCGCTATGTTTTCACGTTTGATTTGGGCAATGCCGATAAGCAAGCGGTTTATCTCTTGGAAAACAAGGATTCTAGACTTTCGTTGTTTGAACAGCGTGGCTTTTCGGTCCGTAATTTTGGAAAATATATTGTAGCATACCCCGCAAAATTACTCTGAGAAGTTGAAATTTGATATATTGGTGTTCGAAAAAGAATAAGAAGTGTGAATATGCGAATTTCTACTGTATTTAAGATTTGTTCTTTGTCGATGCTTATGGCTGTGGCTTCGTTTGCCCGGCCGATTAACGATGGCAACAAGCTCTTTGCCGCTGGCGATTATGCCGGGGCGCTTGAAAAGTACATGAAGGCACGCGAGGCGGAGCCTGCGAACCCGCTGTTGTTCTACAATATTGGAACGTGCCAGTACAAGCTCGGCAATTTTGAAGAAGCCAAGAAAGAACTTGAAAGTGCAGTGCGTATGCCGGACAAGAATATGGCGGCAAAGGCGGCGTACAACTTGGCAAATACGCATTTCCGCGTGGGCGAGAAGGCTCAAGAACCGAGTGCCCGCATTGCGGCTTGGCGTGAATCGGTTGCTTATCTGAAAAAGGCAATTGACCTCGATAACGATTTTGAAAACGCGAAGAAGAACGTCGAAATCGTCCAGCGCAAGCTCAAGGAAGAGCTCGACAAGCAAAAAGAAAACAAGGACCAGAACCAAAATCAGAACGATCAGAAACAACCTCCGCTGAGCGATAATGCAAAGCAGGTTTTGGCTCGTGCGCTCCAACTTTGCAAGGATGGCAAGTATGCCGAAGGCAAGCAGATGCTCGAGAACCTGATTGCCGAAGACGAGACCGCAAGCCAGTTGAGCGGTCACGTGCAGCGCATTGACGACGTTATCGAAATCAAGGCCGGCCGTAAGCCCAAGACGAAGATTGACGCCAGCAACACCGACAACGACCTGGAGGTGATCTAATGGCTATGCTGAGACGAAAGACGTGGTTCGACAGGCTCACCAACCTTGACGAGAGACGAGAGAATTGTGTCATCCTGAGCGGAGCCGTTAGGCGGAGTCGAAGGATCTCTGTTGCTTTGTGCTTAGGATTGCTTTTGGCATCCGCTGCATTCGCAACTCCGAAGTCTGCTTCGGCTTACTATGGCGATGCAGCGTTCCAGTACATTGAAAACCGCTTGCCGACGGCAGAAATCACTTGCAACGAAGGCTTGCAATACTACCCGAACGATCAGAAATTGCAGATGCTCCTCGACCGCATTCACGAAGCGAAAAACGAGCAGCAAAACGAAAATAAGAAGAACGATCCTAAGAACGACCAAAATCAAGACCAAAATAATCAGGACCAAAACCAGGATCAGAATCAGGACAAGCAAAACCAAGACCAGAATAAAGATCAGCAGAACCAGGATCAGCAGAATCAGAACCAGAATGGCGACCAGAGCTCATCTAGCGCCCAGAATGATCAAAACCAAGATCAACAGAATCAAGGTCAGAACGGTCAGTCTAGCGACAGCCAGCAGCAGAGTTCCGATAGCAATGGCGGTGCCGATCAACAACCGCAACCTGAACAGTCCGAAGGCAATTCCAGCGACAGTAACGGCGGTGAACCGGAACAGCAGCCGCTTCAACCTGGTGAAATGACTCCTGAAGAAGCCGCCCAGCTCCTCAAGGACTTTGACGAACAGAACGGCGAACGCAAGCCCTGGAAACCCGTCCGCGGTCAGGTCCGTCCGGCTAAGGATTGGTAAGGCTTGCTAGAAAGACCAGTACATGCAAAATCCGCCCAGGACCATCATTCCGATGCTTCCGGCTAGCCCGATTTTGGCTCCAGATTTATTGTAACCGGAATCATCGTCTGTTCCAAGGACTGCTGCGCTGAAAGTTGCGGCTACAACTCCACCAAGAAACAGATAGACCGAAAAGAAACGTGCTAAGTAAACCATTCCGTCGGTCGATTCTGCGACTTCTTCGGTCGCTCCAGCGGCAGCCATCGATCGGTCTTCTTTTTCGGCGTAAACCATCGGCGGGTGTAACGATACCGTCGCAAAGCTCTCTGCGGTCAAAAGTGAAATGCTCAAAATAATGGCGACCAAAAATTTCATGGAATGAATATAGTATTTACCTGTTTTAAGTGCCCGTGTTGTCGGAAAAACACCGGAAATATGGCCGAAATAGTGTATTTTGGGCTTTTGGCCCCCGATGAGGCTGTATATTCTATTTAAAAAGATATATATTAATAAGACCTGCCAAAAAAATCGTGGGGAGTTGAAGTATGGATTTTGATGTTCTGTTGTCGCACTATAGAGCGAAGGCCTGCGTTGTTTCCGTCGAATTTTTTCCGGACGGGACGTATGGGAATATCCGCGTAGTCGCGGGCAACAAGGCGCACTGTGACGACATGGCGGCGCTGAACCACCCGTTTGTGCCCGGCTGCCCTTACGAAGCCTGCTTCCCCAAGAATCCGAATTTCGAAGACCATTGCTTCCGTTGCGTTTGCGACGGCAAGCCGCTCCATGCTTACGTGGACCTTTACATGATGGGCCTCTGGCTTAACATGTTCCTTATGCCGTTGGATTCAGATCAGGAAAATATCGGCTATTGCATTTATTGCTACGATGTAGCGCCTAAGGCGGATTCTTCGGCGATGGCGGACCTTTCTGCAGATACCGCTGCCGATGTTCTCAAGGCATGCATCAAGTTGCGCGGGTCGCAAAATATTAGACAGGCGTTCCAGGAAGTTATTGAGGATATCGGCGCCATTTGTGGATCCGACCATTGCTGTGTCTTGCTGACGGATGACGAAAAGCATGAGTGTACGACTTTTGCAGAATTTCTCCGCGAAGGCTCGTACCTGTATCCGATGTCTCGTTACATCCAGGGTTTTTATGAGATTGCCCAAACATGGCCAGATACGCTTGCCGGTAGCACTTGCATTATCATAAAAGATGAACACGACATGGAAAAACTGCAGGAGCAAAATCCGATTTGGAAGGCTTCTCTGGAACAGGCCGGGGTAAAGACTGTTGTGCTATATCCGCTTCGCCATGGCGGTGAACTTCTCGGTTACATGTGGGCATTGAACTTCAATGTCGAAAACGTTTTGAAGATTAAGGAAACGCTTGAACTCACGACGTTCTTCCTCGCTTCTGAAATTTCGAACTATCTGCTCTTGGATAAATTAAAAATCCTGAGCACGATTGATACGCTCACGAGTGTTAGAAACCGTAACGAGATGAACAACCGCGTGGACCGCATTGTTGCTGGAAACGAACCTGTGCCGCAGGGTGTGCTTTTTGCAGACTTGAATGGGCTCAAGCGCGTGAATGACGAACAAGGTCATGCTGCGGGCGATAAGATGTTGCGTGCCGCCGCTTCCATTTTGCAGAGTGTATTCCACGATGGCGAAGTGTACCGCGCAGGCGGTGATGAATTCATGATTCTCGCGAACGAGATTAGTGAAGACGACGTGCAGGATCGCGTGGCCCGTGTGCACTTCTTGTCGGGCAAGACGGAAAACGTCCGCTTCTCGATTGGCGTGTGCTATGGCAAGAAGGATATTCGCAAGGCCATGCGCCTTGCTGACGAACGCATGTATGCCTTTAAGAACGGCTACTACGAAGCTCACCCGGAATTGAAATACCGGTAGAGTGTCTTTTTGTGCAGTAATTTCTATATTTTGACGTATGAGATTGCCGCGCGAAACACGTACTTATGTTGCTATCGACTTGAAGTCGTTTTTTGCGTCTGTGGAGTGCGTGCTTCGCGGACTTGATCCGCTTTCGACGAATCTTGTGGTGGCGGATGCGAGCCGTACTGAAAAGACGATTTGCCTGGCGGTGAGCCCGAGCCTTAAAGCTTACGGGATTCCCGGGCGTGCACGCCTTTTTGAAGTTATCCAGAAAGTACGCGAAGTCAAACGCCAAACGGGCAAGGATGTAGAGTATATTGTTGCCCCTCCGCAAATGGCGAAGTACGTGGAATATTCCACCCGCGTTTTTAACGTTTATCTAAAATACGTGAGTGCTGACGATATCCATGTCTATTCTATTGACGAATGCTTTATCGACTTGACGCATTACCTCTCGATGTACAAGAAGTCGGCGCGGGAACTTGCCAAAGACATGATTCGCGATGTGCTTGAAACGACGGGCATCACAGCGACGGCGGGCATCGGGACAAACCTTTACCTTTGCAAAATTGCGATGGACGTGATGGCGAAGCATGTGGCGCCTGATGCGGATGGTGTTCGCATTGCAGAACTAGACGAGATGACGTACCGCAAGGAACTTTGGGGCCATCGGCCGATTACGAGCTTTTGGCAGCTGGGGCGCGGTATTGCGGAGCGCCTTGCGCATTGCTACTTGAATAACGGTCGTGGCATTTTTACGATGGGTGATCTTGCGCGTGCAAGTGTCAAGCATCCTGATGCGCTTTACAAGATGTTCGGCGTGAATGCAGAAATTTTGATTGACCATGCGTGGGGCTATGAACCGTGCGGCATTGCCGAAATCAAACAGTACAAATCCAAGACGCATAGCATTGGCGGTGGGCAGGTTTTAAGTTGTGCGTACGACTGTGCGAAGGCAAAAATCGTCATCCGCGAAATGGTCGATACGCTTGCGCTCGACCTTGTCGAGAAAGGTTTGGTCACAAACGGCCTTACGCTCCATGTGGGCTATGACCGCGAAAATGTGGACAAGGGAATTTATCACGGAGAAACGGTTATCGATAATTACGGGCGCGAAATCCCGAAGCCTGCACATGGAACTGCTCCGCTCTTGAATTACACTTCGTCGGCATCGACAATTGCAGAAGCGGTGATGAAACTTGCCGACCGCATCATGAATCCGTCGCTTACGGTAAAGCGCTTGAACCTCACGGCGAATAATGTTTTGGAAGCAACGCAAGAGAGTTACGATCTCTTCACGGACGTGAAAAAGATTGAGCGCGAAAAGAAGATGATGCAGGCGCAAATCGCCATCAAGAAGCGCTTTGGCAAGAACGCGATTTTCAAGGGAATGGATATGCAAGAGGGCGCGACCACCCGCGAGCGCAACCAGCAAATCGGAGGGCATAAGGCGTGATTGACGATTACAAAGACATCATCGACTTGCCGTATCCGCGGAATGACTGGAATTTCTTGATGAAGCATCCGAGAATGTCTGTGGCGAATCGTGCAAAAATTTTCAGCCCGTTTGCGGCATTGCGTGGCCACAATGAAAAGATTGCTGAAACCGCGGAACAACATCTGGATGCTACCCGCGATGAAAACATGTGGGAAGATGTAGATGGTTGAAATGGCGATTCCCTCCCGGAACCCCGGAACTTGTCCGGGGCAAGCTCAGTCCGGGATGACAAAGGTGGCGGGAATGACATTGTTGATGAATGTTAAAAACAGAAAGCCTCCGGTCGGGTGACCGGAGACTTGTTTTTCAAGGAATCATGAAAATAAAATTCTAGGGATGATTGCGGTGATCCTTGTGGAAGCTCTTGAACTTTTCGAGCTGTTCCTTAGTGAGGATCTTGTTGAAATCCTTTACACCTTTGATTCTGTGGTTGAGCAGTGCTTCTTGGGCTTTGAGAATTTCGACCTTGGCTGCGGCAATCTTCTTTTCGTCATTGCTGTCGAGCGCTTCGTGCAAAGCCTTTTCTGCATCTTTCTTCTGCTTGCGGAGTTCCTTGAATGTGGAATCCGTCTTCAAGCGGAGCGATTCGAATGCGGCCTTTTGTTCGTGCGTGACCTGGAGAATGGAATCCATGAATTCAGGACCCGGGCCTTTCTTGAAGTCAAACTTCTTGTCGAACGGTTTACCTTCCTTGAAGTGTTCGCGCGGACCTTCAGGGCGGCCATCGCGGAAGTCCTTGCCGTGGAAGCGTTCGCCATGGAATTCGCCGTGGTGCTTGCCATGATGCATGCCGCCGCGCTTGCAGCAGTTGCAAGAACAGTCGTTCTTGGCGCAGTCGTGATTTTCACAACCGCAGGCGCACTGCTTATGCGATGGCGTGCATGTGGACTGCTTGGAGCAGCATGAAGCGCCGAAGCCGCGGTCTGCAAAGCAGAAGGCGCCAATGGCAAATCCGAGAGAGCAAGCGAGAATGATGATGCTTGCGAGGAAAGTCTTGGTGGATGCGTTCATTATTTAGTCTCCTGTAATAAATAGCTGATGGATTTGTATGTGTCCAAATTTTCAAGTTCGTCATCGCTCGTTTCACCGAGATTTCCGTACCACGAGACGAGTTCGTCGGAGGCGACGTTTGTCATGAGGATGTCTTCGGAATCCAGGTAGTTGTACACCGTAAAGACGGTGAGGAACGAGACGACAATTAGGCTTGCGGCGAGGGCGTACAGCGATCTCGCTTGGATAAACTTGATGAACTTCTTCTGGTTCGAAGAATCGAGTCTTGCACAGACTTTTTCCCAGGAGTCTTTCCTGGGCTCGATTCTTTCGAGTCTTGAAAAATCGATTTTATCATGCATAGTTCAGGTTCTCCTGTAAAAAGTTCTTGACGACTGTTCTTGCTCGGCTAAGCCTTGCCTTGATGGTGCCCTCGGGCATGTTGTAGATCTCGGACAAATCTTTGATGCCAAGATCTTCGGCGTCCTTGAGCCAGAGCATGCTTCGCGTTTCGGCGGAGAGCTTTGACAGTCCAATTTCTAAGAGTTCCGGGTCAAGATCCGTTTGTTCCTCGTGTTTGCTCCCGAGAGCGCTGTCCGTCACGAGATCGATATGTTCTTCTTCGAGCTCGGCATGGCGCTTCTTGGACCTGAGCCTCATCAAACACTCGTTGACGGTGAGGCGGTACAGCCAGGTGTTGAGAGCACTTTCGCCGCGGAACTTTTGGATTTTCCCTGGAACTGAGACGAAAATGTCCATCAAGACGTCTTCAGCCTCGTCGCGATTCTTGAGCATTCTGAACGCGAGGTTCAGAACGTTCGTGCTATGGGACTTCCACAGCACGCCAAGGGCTTCACGACTTCCTTGTTGAATCTTCTTTATAATGACTTTTTCGTCCATTTCGTTATTTTTGATGCATGGGGATGAGGGTTGGTTGCATGGATGCTGAAATTTTTTTAAAAGGAGGTGCCCGCTCGGAGGCGGGCATGACAAGAAGAGTAAGAAATAAAATATATTTTATAGCGATGCAAAAAATTCTTTTTGAAAAATTGAAAGAGGCTTTTGCCTCTGTTTTGCCCATTACGCTTATTGTGCTGGTGGTGTCGCATACCCCACTTGTGACTTTTTCGCTGAAAGAGCAGGTTGTTTTTACGGTTAGCGCCATTTTTTTGATTATCGGTATTGGACTTTTTAACTTGGGAGCGGACCTTGCAATGACTCCGATGGGGGCTTATGTGGGGTCGGGCTTGACTAAGTCGCGGCGGCTCCTGTTGCTCGTTTCGGTGTGCTTTGTGATGGGGGTTCTCATTACGGTTGCGGAACCGGACTTGTCCGTACTTGCAGAACAGGTGAAAAATGCGGTACGGCCGATTCTTTTGATTTCGACGATTGGCGTGGGGGTCGGGATTTTTTTGCTCCTTGCGATTTTGAAGATTGTGTTCAAGAAGGACTTGTCTTCGATTATCATTTTCTTTTACATGGTGCTGTTCATGCTTGGGATGCTCATGGTGTCTGTCGGGCGTAACGCGTTTGTGCCGCTCGCATTTGACTCGGGTGGCGTGACGACAGGGCCGATTACGGTGCCCTTCATCATGGCGCTTGGCGTAGGCGTTGCCGGTGCGATTGGTGGTAAGCATGCTTCGGAAAACAGTTTCGGCTTGATTGCGCTTTGCTCGGTCGGACCGATTTTAGCGCTGATGGGCTTGGTCGTATTTTCGAAGGGCGACTTGACGTATGAACTTTCGACGGCGGCGTACTCGGTGGACGCGAGCCTTGGCGACAACTTTTTGCCTACGGTAATGGTGATTGCCCGTGAAGTGCTTGTGGCGCTTGGGCTGATTGTCGTGTTTTTCGGGGCGCTCCAGTGGACCGTGCTCAAGCTCCCGATGGTGAAACTTGTGCAAGTGGGTGTCGGGATTCTTTACACGTTTTTCGGGCTTGTGATTTTCTTGACGGCGGTGACGGTCGGGTTCTTGCCGATTGGTTTTGAAATCGGGTGTGAACTGGCGAAACGCCCGCATGCGCTTGTGGCGGCTGGCTTTATCATTGGCATGGTGGTGGTGCTTGCAGAACCGGCGGTGCACGTGCTCAACAAGCAGGTCGAAGAAGTGACGGGTGGCCTTGTGACTAAGCGCTCGATGCTGATTGCGCTCTCGGTGGGC
>Ga0326513_10004176_pt1 | contig 10374 bp, 21 predicted proteins | sample 2_2465_0518_D_FD_203654 | JGI IMG/M metagenome (GOLD analysis project Ga0326513, IMG submission 203654) | Bovine rumen microbial communities from UC Davis, California, United States - 2_2465_0518 | ecosystem: Host-associated > Mammals > Digestive system > Stomach > Rumen | place: USA... | reverse complement strand
ATAGCACTTGCTTTCTGATTGGAGATTCCGAACATGGTTTCAACCTGTCCGCAAGTCACGGCTCCATTCTCTTCGATGAACGCTACCAACTTGTCAGCGATCTCAGCATTGGCAACCTGTACCTTGCTTGGCTTGTTGGACTTGTAGTTCTTTTTCTTATCCAACAGTTCAATCTCGTGTCCGCAGAATCCTACAATCTCAGCATCGTTAGCACATACAGTCATAATCTTGTTCAGCATTTCTCTTTTTGTCATGGTCAATCACCTTTTTACCTTTCTTTTTACACTATTAGTATACAACTTTTGTGGGGAGTTGTCAACCCCTTTTTTTAACTTTTTTTATTTTTTTACAGTGATTCTTTTTTCTCTCACTAACCAAGCAGATTGACGGTTGCTGATTCAGCGGTTGTCGCTCTTTCTTTTGGTACACTCTTATTATAGCATCTTTCAGCTATTTGTCAAGAGATTTTTTATTTTTTTCTATGTGGGCGCCCATCTCCCACGTGGGCGTTAATTCGGCGGATCTCTCATACCTCTCTCCTTACGCTTATATTGTAGCACTCTTGGATTTTTTGTCAAGCACTTTTTTTAATTTTTTTCAACTTCTTCAATTCCAAGAATTTCGCAGATAGATTCAAATGCAGTACGAGTATTTTTACTGATTTCTTTAGCCTGTTCGTCAGTACATTCCATGTACTTGTCAACATCCATTTTCATAATTGCGAGTGCGATTTCATTCATCATGTTGATAGCCTGTTCTTGTGTAATTCTTTTCATTTTTTGTTCCTCTCTTTCTTTACACTATTATTATAGCACTTTTATTTTTTTTGTCAATACTTTTTTTAATTTTTTTTGCTTAGGCTTGGAAAGCTATGTTCGGCGTTTCCGCTCACAGTCCTTCAACTCTTTCAAGTTCTCGGCTCTCTCTCGCTTCCCTTACCTTACATCTATAATAATAATGATTTATTTTGAAATGTCAACACTTTTGAAGAAAAAAAATCATTTTTTTATTAATTAATTTTTTCACAAGCATGCGCCCGGGCGCATTTAAAAAGCCTCATCCGAGGCTTTCAACATACGCTTTGTAAGGCGGTTGTGGTTTTCTCCATGGATTATAAACCACTTTCTTACAATCAGAATTTAACTTCATTTTCAATGTTTTAATAAGAATAGCGGTTTCGATCAATACATCTTCAAACGCGGTGTGTGATTCTTCAAAATCGCAATTTCTCATCATGTAACGATAGGCAACTTCCGCAGATGTTTTAACGTTTCCGCTTGGGGTTGTCCAATCCTGTGCATAAGCGTATTTATCAAATGTAATTTGTTGAAGAAGCGAACAACAAGCCATGTGCCAAATATCATAATACTCTGTTTCATAAGGGAAGAAATATTTATACTTGTTATCAGTTACAAATGCTTGTGTATTATTTAACGCTCTTCTGTCAAACATGGTATTATAAGCGCATACAATAGCGTCATACTCTTCCTGTAAATCCAAGAGAATCTTTCTAATGGAATAGAATTTTTTAATTACTCTTGTACCATTTTTAATATCTTTTTCATAGCTTGGCAATTTGTTTGCATAGTAAGCGGATTTCATCAGCTCTTTTTGTCCGCAGAAGATTTCATAGACAATGTATGAACCCTGTTCGTAAACATTTCCCTGTTTATCGACAATTTGAAATCCTACATCATACACAAGCGGTTTTTCAAGTCCATTTGCGGTTTCGGTATCAATTACCATGTAATAATTCTTCCTGTGGTCAATCTTTTTTTTCATTTCAATTTTACCTCACTTTTTACTCTTAAATTATAGCATTTTCAAATGAAAAGTCAACCCAAAATTTAGGGATTTTTAAAAATAAAATCAAAATAAAACGAAAAAAAACTCTTGACATCGGCGGGCAACTGTGGTATAATTTTCTATCGTTAGCGGTAACTAACTATAACTGCCGGTAAAGCCGTTCAGTGAACCAAAAAAATCAACCCCACAGTTCAGCAGGATTGATTGCTTTTCCTCTCCAAGAGTTGCGGATAGGTTCAGAGTCATCGACAAGAATCGCATTTTCAGAATTTTTCAGATTTTTGTTATGACCATACGCTCTGTAGATTCTTTTTGTGATTGAAGGGAAGAATTTATCGAGCCATTCATTTTTCTTTTCGATAACTTTATCACAGTATTCTTTACTTGCGTTTAATGGTGTCATACTCAGCACTCTTACATCATACTCATCAGAAGGGAAGAAGATTCTCAATGTTTCTTCTGTGATGATTCTTCTATCACCACCGAATACCTCAGCATCCTCAGCACGCAATTTTTCAAGCCATCCATCTTGACCATACAAATCGAAGATTGTTCCATCCATGTCTAAGTAAACGATTTTTCTCATTTTTTCTACCTCTCTTTACATTATTTATTATAGCACATCATTTTTTAATGTCAATACTTTTTCTAAAAAAAAGATTAATTTTTTTAATCTCTTTTTGTAATAATAATCATGTTACTTTTATTCTCATTAATAACAGATTCAAGTTCAGCAATCTTATACTTTAAATTGCGGATTTCGTCTAAAGCATCTTCATAATTCTGGCGATAGATTTCAGCCATGTCAAGTTCGTAGTAATTTCTATCAAACATTTCTCTTACCTCTCTTTTTATAATACTATTTTATCATTTTTTTAAAATTTTGTCAATAGTGAAGATTTTATTTTGTGCGTTTTTTCATAGTGCCGAATTGCGCAATTAAATCTATGATTCCATTTGCGCATGGCGGTCTCGTTCTGCTTGTAAGCTGAAACCGCATACTCTGTAGCTTTTTTCTCTATTGGAAGATTAAAGTAAGCTTGGCAATACTCAGAATCAGCGACATTTTCAAGAGCCTTTTCTGTTGCTTGTTCTGTCCATTCTTCATCAGTGAATAAATCAACTGTATAATGATGCCCTAATTCATGCAGTATCGACATGGTGAAAACATTTTCATTCGTTAAGTCAAAGTTGAAACTTTCTTTCAGAAATTTTTTCCATTCACTATTGGCTTCTGTTGGCTCATCATAAGTAAATGTTATGACCTCATCATCAGGCATAAAACAAAACATGTTCGCCTCATAGACTGAACACACACCGCCAATAAACTTGTTAATCCATTTTTCCATCTTCATACTTTTATTATAGCACATTTTTTTATAATGTCAATAGGTTTTGTGAAAAAATTTTGCTCTTATGGCGTGCGCTACTTCCGTCAAAAAAATCTGCTTATGCTAAAACAACGCAATTTTCGCCCGCTGCACCCGGCGGCGGGCGAGCCAAAAGAAAAAATCCTTACAGGATCAGTATAGTGCGCTTAAAAAAATTGTCAACAGTTTTTTACATTTCTGCTAACATTTTTTCGAGTTTTTTCATTTCTGCAGTCAGTTCGGAAACTCTGCGGAAATTGTAACCTCTATCAGCCATTTCTTCGTAGAAGATTTCTTCATCAAGTTCATGGATTCTTTTTTCGATTTCTACTCTTGTCATCTTTTTTACCTCTTTCTTTTTACACTTATATAATAGCCGGTTTATTCTATTTGTCAAGTACTTTTTTGAAATTTTTTTATTTTTTTTATAACAGATTGTCAAGCATTTTTCAGCTTGGCAATCTGTTTTGTGTTCATCAATGTAGCTGAATCAAGTTTAATTTGAATCTGTTTTCCATTGATTTCAATGTCACCTTGTACCCAAAACGGAATATTATCTTTTTCCCAAACTTGACCGAAGTATTCAGTAACAAGCTTTTCGAAGATTTCACCTTTGTTGTACTTTTCAGCTTTCAGCATTTCAGCAGAACCTAAGCAGATTGGATTTTTTTTCATCAACTGTTTTTTAAGATTCTTTTTGATTCTCAGCCGAAGGTTTTCACCTTGATTTCTACTTGCCTGTTCTACTGTTAAGAACCTTGGCATGATTTCCGCAACTTCTACCATGTAGAGCATTTTATTTTCGGTGAATCCTAAGATGTAGCTATCAGCTGCTGAATGGTTTCTATAATGTTTGATCAGTGTTCTTTTTGTTGTCATTTCCTTTACCTCTTTTCTTTTTACATTTATATAATAGCTTGTTTTTCCGGTTTGTCAACACTTTTTTAGCAAGTTTTAGAAGAAATTTTTACATTTCTTCTAAAACTACCATACCGTCACGAACTACTACAGAACCGATTTCAGCAACCGCAGAATCGCAATCTTCACCCCAACCCTCAGAACGAGCGTACAAATCAGCGAAGCAAACTTCCATTTCACCATCTAAACCTTCTAACATTTCCATTAATTCACGTACTAACATTTTTTATTCCTCTCTTTCTTTCTGTATTTATTATAGCACTTTTCTACTGGTTGTCAACACTTTTTATAAAACTTTTTCAAAAGTTTTTTCGATGTTTTCGAACACATAACCGCATCCGAACATGTCGCACAAATCTTTCCAAGCATCATCTTCATTCATGCGAATCATAGCGATTTCTTCACCTGTCAGTGTATCAACGAATCTGTAAGCTGTTTTCATTTTTATTACCTCTCTTTATTTACATTATTATTATAGCTTGTTTAAATTAAATGTCAATAGTTTTGGGAAAATTTTTTTCGGGAAATTTAAAAAAATTTTTTTAATTTTTTCGTTTTTTCCTCTTGACTTCTGGCTTCGCGCGTGGTATAATTTTCTGTCGTTAGCGGTGACTAACTCACTTGTGAATGTGATAACTTTCACAAACTTTCGCACAAAAAAATAGAGGTTAATCCTCAACCCAGTTGGGATCCCCCTCTGTTTTCTCAAGGAACGTTTCCTCAACGATCTCCTTGGACTCAGCACTGATTTCCAGTACTTCGAACGTTACAACGTTAACCCACATTTTTCTAAACATTTTTATCACCTCTTTCTATTATTAGTATACCATAGAATGCTTACCTCTGCAAGCATTTTTTGAAGATTTTTTCTTTTTATCTTCAACGACTTTATGACCGAGTTTGCGCAAGTTGCGGTTAAGTTCCTCATTCCGCAGATTATACATTGTAACAGTTCCATTCTCATTTTTTCTCATTTTCATCTTTTGGTCTCTCCTTTATTTACATTATTATTATAATACTTTATTTTTATTTGTCAATACTTTTAATCTAAAATTCCAAGATAAGCGCCGCAGAACATTACAATAATTATTGAGAGCAATCCGATTGCATACCATTTTTGTGTAGTTTCAACAGTTGCTTTTTCCCATTTTTTCATGATAAAGTATACACCAAATGGAGTTACCATAAGAACATAACACAGAATAATAGTTGTAAAAATAAATAATACCATTTTATCGAACATTTCATTTACCTCTTTCTTTTTACACTATTATTATAGCATTGGTATTTTATTTGTCAATACTTATTTTTGGGATTTTTTTATTTTTTTCTAAAAAATTTTTTTATTTTCCTCTTGACATGCTGGCCCGGTTGTGCTATAATTTTGGATCGTTAGCGGTAACTAACTCTACTAATAAAAAAAATTACTCGTTTCTCAGAGTAATCCCGCCAATTTCCAGAGCTACCTCATTTGCGGTGTTTCTATCATTCCAAGCACCCCAGAACCAAAGTTCTCCATTAACTCTGTTAACTACCCAGTAGTTGTAATTGTGTGCGTATTCAGGAACATTGTTTACTCTATTTTTCATTTTTTTTACCTCTCTTTTATTTACACTTATATAATAGCATCTTTATTTTGTTTGTCAAGCATTTTCTTTAATTTTTTGTAAATCTTTGAACATTTCTTCAAAGCATGGTGCATCTTTTTTCGGATCGCTCCAAGTGCATTTGCCATCTTTATTAAATGGACATTCCCAATCATTACACTTCATTTTTTTATCTCCTTTTCTTTACACTTATATAATAGCGTACTTTTTTTATTTGTCAACACTTTTTATAAAAAAAATTTTAGAATTTTTCTAAAATTTTTACGTTCATCATAATAATTCCAATAGCTAAGATAATTATAGGAAGAGCTTTAATGTCAAAGTCATTGATTGATACTACGCAGATTCCAAGAAACATTGTGATTGTCTGAAGCATGAAGCGGATTGATGGTCTAAGTGTTCTTTTCATTTTTATTACCTCTCTTTTTATACTATTATTATAACATAATTATTTTATTTGTCAACACTTTATTTTTAGGAATTTTTATAAATTTTTTTATTTTTTTTCGCATTTTTCTCTTGACATTGCGGCCGGAGTGTGGTATAATTTTTCGATCCGTTAGCGGTAGCTAACTGCGCAAACAAAAAAAAGAAGATTTTTAGTCTTCTTTTGAATGAATCAGTACAACATTGTTTAAGTGTGTGTAATACACTGCTCCATCTGTGAAGGTTACTTGTACCGCATCGCTATCTTCCCAATCTTTCCAACCTGAGACTTTACCTTCTACAATTTCACCTGTTGGAAGATTGATAATCGCATAGTCGAAATTCCAAGTAGTATCAATGATTGTTCTGTTGCATCCTGTTAATGTTGTAACGATAGCGAGACCGCAGATGATTTTTGTAAGAATGTTTTTCATTTTTTCTACCTCTTTTCTTTACATTATTATTATAGCACAGAATGGAAATAAGTCAAGGACTTATTACCATTCTTTTAAGATTTTTTCTCCATCAAAGATGTAGCAATTTTCATCTGGTTCTAATTCTGCGTCGATGTAGTAATTGAATTTTTCTTCAGCTTCTTCAAAGTTGTCGAATACACCATCAGCTTCAGCTAAGTGTGCTTTCATGTCTTTTTCATCTGCTCCTCTCCAATCACAAGCGAATACATAATATTTTTTCATTTCTTTCATTTTATTTACCTCTTTTCTTTTTACACTTATATAATAGCATGATTATTTTGTTTGTCAACACTTTTTTCGGGAAATTTCAAAATTTTTTAAAAAATTTTTTTTATTTTTTGCTTGACTTCTGCGGTTGGTTCTGCTATAATTTTCTGCCGTTAGCGATAGCTAACTCTACAGATAAAAAAATAAACCTTTCGGTTTAGTAGTTTTTCCAAATTTCTTTGATAAACTCTTTGTCGTCAAGATCAGCGTCCCAACCATACTCACAAGTGATCTGATTGATTCCTGACATGAATGCTTTCCATTCTTCTTCATTTAATTCCATGATTGCTTTTACGATTTCTTCTCTTTTCATTTTCTTTACCTCTTTTCTTTTTACACTATTAGTATACCATCTATTGGGTTGTTTGTCAATACTTTTTTTTAATTTTTTTTATTAATCTTTGCGGTAGATTTCTAACACGTAAGTGTTAGGTTCACCAATTTTTCTGCTCCAAGCAAATGCGGTGTTAGGATTGTTTTTAGCAACAGCCTTTTTGTAAGCCATGAGTTTGTATTCACTTGTGAATTCTTTTACGATCTTTTTCATTTTTATTTCCTTCTTTCTTTTTACACTTATATAATAGCACCAGTTTCTTAAATGTCAACACTTTTTTGCAATTTTTTTAAAAATTTTTTTATTTTTTTTTAGTTAGTTAGCCTAAACTAACTTAACTGACTTTTGGGATTCCGTACTTGTGAAAAATTTCACAAACTCTCGCAACGCTTTTATGCTTTAGTGCGCTAAAGTGCAATTTTCTGCCGTTAGCGGCAACTAACTAAAGCCAATAAAAAAACTGCTTCAGCAGTAGTTTTTGATAACTCTTACCAGTTTCCCGAACTGTTTTTCGTGGAATCTGATTTCAGCCTTATTCAGTTTTCTTGCGAGTGCCTCGCCTCTTTCGAAGATGTAAAGTGTCATTTTGTATTTCCTCCTATTTCTTTTTACACTTATATAATAATCTATTTTTATTTTTTGTCAATACCTTTTTTTATTTTTTTTTAGATTTTTTGATAAGCTCCTATGCAACTCCTATTGGATTGCAGGTCTGTCGCCCCTCGGCTATCCGACTCGCTCTCGGAGCTTATCTCCCTTTATCTGTAATAATTATAGCAAATCCTCAGCTAATGTCAACACTTTTGAAGAAATTTTTTTAATAAATTTTAGTTAGTTAGCTTAAATTAACTGAGCGTCGTGTTAACTTGTGAATGTGATAACTTTCACAAGTGAGTTAGTTAGTCTAAACTAACCATTCATAGTTTGTGAAAAAATTCACAAACTCTTCCAAAGAAAAACCGCTTAGGCCTGCCATTCAGCCAATGCCTCGCGGTATTCTTCAGCGTATTCAGCCATGTCCTCGGATTCATAGAACTCGATTTCATCGCGGAGCCAATCCTCGAAACCGTAGTCCTCAGGCTGATCATCCAGCAACCCATCGTAGCCGTCTGCCCAGTACTGCATCCATACGTTGAGCATTTTCTGTTCGTGTGCGTTCAATTCTGCGAAATCCATGTTATTTCCTCCTATTTATCTTACACTTATTATTATAATCATTTGGGTTAAGATGTCAACACTTCCGGCAAAAAAAAATTCACTTTTTTCGTATTTTTTTATAGTTAGTTAGTCTAAACTAACTCGACGGATTCTTAACTTTTATCAAGTTAGTTAGTCTAAACTAACTACATTGAATCTTGTTCATTAACGCTTGTGAAAAAATTCACAAATTCACCCGTTAGCACTCAACCACTGAGAGTGCTAACGTTCGGACTTTAACGCTTTAATACATTAAAGTATTAAAGTTAGTTAGTCTAAACTAACTAATTATACTTGTGAAAAAATTCACAAGTTCTCTCGCATGGCTCACAGACTGGTTGGTTAGCACTGACTAACCACGTGTGCTAACGCTCACAGTGTAACACACCTTGCTCGATTTGTCAAGTGCTTTCGGGAATTTTTTATAAAAAATTTTTTTACAAATTTTTCTTGACTTTTTTGGTGGTGTGTGCTATACTGGCTAAACTTGCGCCGCCACACCCGCAGCCGGCGCAAGGGACGCCTCTGTGGTATAGCTATAAGTAGTGTAAGTATTAGTGTTGTGCTATCTCTACTACATACTATCACTGTTGGTTATCTCTTCTCTTCTTCTCTTACTGTGTTATCTCTTACTCTTGCTGTATTGTCTGTCTATCTATCTATCTATTAGTATGTATGTATGTATGTATACTATTGTAGTGTAGTGTAGTGTGTAGTACTACACTACTACTACTACTACTACTGTTAGTACTACTGTTAGTGTGTGTGTTATCTATCTATCTGTTTACTTATCTATCTATCTATCTATTACTGTTAGTGTATGTATCATACTGTGTGTATGTATGTGTATAGTATAGTGTGTGTGTATGTATGTATGTACTATACTGTGTGTGTAGTATGTATGTGTATAGTATAGTACATAGTACATAGCATGTGTGTATAGTATAGTATACTATAGTGTATAGTATAGTATGTATGTATGTGTTGTTATTATGTTGTGTTGTTGTTGTGTGTATGTCTTTGTGTGTGTGTTGTTGTTGCTTGTGTGTTGTGTGTGTCTTACTGTGTGTGTGTCTCTCTCCTTGCTAGCGTCCTGCCTGGCCGTGCCCCCTGCCTCCCTGCCTGCACCTCTCCTTGTGTCTGCCTTGTTGGTTGAGTGCTTGATTAGATGTAGTTACTATTATTGTTATTATTTGTTAATAATGTTGTGCGCTAACAGTGTCCTCTGTGCTACGTGTAGGTTAGCTGCGTGCGCCTACAGCAAGCTTTTGTGCTGCCTTGATGACCCAACGCCGCAATCTCCTCTCCTCGTCACTATCTACACGTGTCTCTTGCTGCACCACCTTGTCGTACTACATGCTTGTCTATTGCTTTGTATGCATTATTACTCACTCTCTTGGTTGTGTGCGCGTCTTTTACTGCGCACATGCTGTTGGTTGTGTTAAGACTCTTTAAGGAAAAGGATTGTGCTGTTTGTACTCTTGGTTTTTGCTTGCTGAATTGCTGTGATTGATTTATTGCGAAAAAACCGCTCGCTATGACTGTTCGCGGCCCTACGATCTTTTTAGGGCGGCCCGGGCCCTTCCATAGTGTCTCTACGCGTCAGATTTTGCTGACCCATAAGCTACCTTGTGTGTTTTTTCTCAGATGAAAAACCGGGGGCGTACTTTCGGGAAAAAATTTTTCTTAAAGAGCTAAATCGTTTCGCTCTCCACCCCTCCCCCACTAAAACCTCCTCAATTTTGGGAAAACGAAAAAAAGTAGTTCCTACTACGAACTACTATAATATTAACTTACTTCCCCCATCTTCCCAAGTTTCATTCAGCGCAACTACCCAGTAAATTTTGTCATCTTCTTCCAAAATATGCAAGCAAGAATCTTCCGCCGACATATCCACCAACAAACTACTACTTAACGCATTACTATCTAATCCATAGTAACTTCTACCCGGATCTTGAAATATCAATGTTCCA
>Ga0326513_10004175_pt1 | contig 10375 bp, 9 predicted proteins | sample 2_2465_0518_D_FD_203654 | JGI IMG/M metagenome (GOLD analysis project Ga0326513, IMG submission 203654) | Bovine rumen microbial communities from UC Davis, California, United States - 2_2465_0518 | ecosystem: Host-associated > Mammals > Digestive system > Stomach > Rumen | place: USA: California... | reverse complement strand
TTTCTCGCGTCGGAAGTCTGCATCTGCTTCCGACTGCATAGGAATAAGGTGGATGTGGGCATGAGCCACTTCAAGGCCGAGCACCACCTGTGCCACCTTACGGCATGGGAAAGCCTGCTTGATGGCAACGGCCACGCGCTTGGCAAACTGTTGGTAACGGGCCAGCTCGTCGTCAGCCATGTCAAAGAAGTAATCAACTTCGCGGCGGGGAATCACCAGGGTGTGTCCCTTCACCAGCGGGTTAATGTCAAGGAATGCGTAGAACTCGTCGTTCTCAGCGCACTTGTAGCTGGGAATCTCGCCAGCGGCAATCTTACTGAATATATCCATCTTTGTTACATTAATAAGTAATGAGTAATGAATAATTATGATTAGAATTGTCTTGTCGGGTGGTATCTGCCTTGAGTGTAAACATAATTACAAATTACTCATTTCTAATTACTAATTCCAAATTATTACCCTACGGTGATTTTGTCTATGCGCAGCTTGATGGTACCACGGGGAATCTTGATTTCCACCTCGTCGCCCACCTTGTGGTTCAGCAAGCCCTGGGCGATGGGCGTAGTGATGGAAATCTTGCCCTCACGCAGGTTTGCCTCGCTCTCGCTGACAATCGTGTAAGCCATCTTTGCCTTGTTGGCCAGGTTGGTCATCTCCACCTTCGATAAAATCTGGACAGCGTCCGTTGACAGGCGTGAGGTGTCAACAACCTTTGCCTCCGAGATTGCCAGCTTCAGCTGGTTAATCTTTGCCTCCAGATGACCTTGAGCCTCCTTGGCGGCGTCATATTCACTATTCTCACTCAGGTCACCCTTGTCGCGAGCTTCCGCGATGGCGGCCGATGCCTTTGGGCGTTCCACGCTCTCCAGATGCTTCAGTTCGGCTAACAGCTTGTCGTAGCCTTCTTGTGACATGTATGCCATGATTCTAATTCTTTTAGTTATTTACTATTTTAGGCAGACAAAAAACAAAAGAATCCCGACGCGTACTCAAATGTCGGAATCCTCAAGCTCTTATGTCTCTGTTATCGAGGGCAAAGGTAGAACTTTTTTTTGACATCGCCAAATTTTCCGCCTTAAAATTCCTTTAATTGCCAAAAAACGGGCCGTCCCCTCGTCTATACAAACCATTCAGGCGATGCTCATCTCTGAGTTCTTTTGTTTTTTTCCAAATATCATATACGTACCTTTTTGCTAATCAAAGAAAATGGAACCATTTAACTCGTTTTTCCCTTCGGTTTCTTCCTGTTCTCGTTTTTTTATATTACCTTTGCAGACGAAACAAGAAGAAAGAATATGTTAGAAGTAAGAAACCTGCACGCCAGGATTGGCGAGAAAGAGATACTGAAGGGTATCGACCTGACGATACGTGACGGCGAGACGCACGCCATCATGGGTCCCAACGGGTCGGGTAAATCGACACTGTCGGCTGTGCTTGTAGGCAATCCGCTGTACGAGGTGACCGAAGGCGAGGCTTGGTTCAACGGAAAAAATCTGTTGGAACTGAAGCCCGAAGAGCGTGCCCACGAAGGACTGTTCCTGTCGTTCCAGTACCCGGTGGAAATTCCCGGGGTGTCGATGACCAACTTTATGAAGGCTGCCATCAACGAGCGCCGCAAGGCACAGGGGCTGGAGCCGATGAACGCGGCAGAGTTCCTGAAACTGATGCGTGAGAAGCGCAAGGTGGTGGAGCTGGACTCGAAGCTGGCTAACCGCTCGGTAAACGAGGGGTTCAGCGGTGGTGAGAAGAAACGCAATGAAATCTTCCAGATGGCCATGCTGGAACCGAAACTAAGCATCCTTGACGAGACGGACTCCGGCCTGGACGTCGATGCCATGCGCATCGTTGCCGAGGGTGTGAACAAGTTGCAGCGGCCTGACACCAGCTGTATTGTCATCACCCACTACGACCGGCTCTTAGAGATGATTCGTCCGCAGTATGTCCATGTGCTCTACAAAGGGCGTATCGTGAAGACCGGTGGCCCGGAACTGGCCAAGCTGATACAGGAGCACGGCTATGACTGGATAAAGGAAGAAATAGGAGAAGAGTAGCGGAATGAGAAATGAGGAATGTGGAATGAGAAATTATGATTACTTCGAGTGAACGGCAATACATAGAATTATACGAGCAGGCACGGGGGATGATCTGCGACCATTCGTCGGAGGTGATGAACGCCCAGCGCGACGAAGCCTTCAGACGCTTTGCATCGGGTGGTTTCCCCACCCGAAAAGTGGAGCGTTATAAGTACACGGACGTGGCGAATCTCTTTGAGCCTGACTACGGTCTGAACCTGAACCGCCTGGACATACCCGTAGATCCCTACAAGGCTTTCCGCTGCGATGTGCCAAACCTCTCGACGAGTCTCTACTTCGTGGTGAACGATGCGTTCTACTCCAAGGCTCTGCCTCAGGTCCATCTGCCAGAGGGTGTCATCATCGGTTCGCTCAGAGAGCATGCCTCGCAACACTACAACCAACTGGCGGTGAAAGACGGCGATGCCGTCACCGACCTGAACACCATGCTGACACAGGACGGTCTCTACGTCTATGTACCACGTAATGTGAAGGTGGACCGTGCCATACAGATTATCAATATCCTGAAGGCTCCTCCTCTTTGGGACAAGACGGGGGGTGAGGCCCTGATGGCCAACCGGCGCGTACTCATCGAACTGGAGGAGGGTGCAGAACTGAAGCTGCTGTTCTGCGACCATACTGCCGACGACCGTCCGTTCTTGACGACACAGGTCATTGAGGCCTTCGTAGGTGAGAATGCCCACCTCGACCTCTACTGTCTGGAAGAGACCCATGCCAAGAACGTCCGCGTGAGCAATGTCTATATCGACCAGCAGCGCGACAGCCGTGTGAACCACAACGTCATCACGCTGCATAATGGCGTAACGCGCAACAAGCTCGACCTGACGCTCTCCGGTCAAGGTGCTGAGTGCGGCTGCTACGGCTGCGTCATCGCCGACAAACAGCAGCACGTCGATAACAACACGCTGATAACCCACCGTGCCACCCACTGCACATCGAACGAGCTGTACAAATACGCGCTCGACGGCAAGGCCACGGGTGCTTTTGCCGGACGGGTGCTCGTTGAGCACGGTGCCCAGAAGACGACGTCGCAAATGACAAACCAGAACCTCTGTGCCACGAAAGAGGCCCGTATGTTCACCCAGCCGATGCTTGAGATCTATGCCGACGACGTGAAGTGTGCCCATGGCTCTACCGTCGGCCAGTTGAACGACGCAGCCCTCTTCTATATGCGCCAGCGCGGTATTTCCGAGCAGGAGGCCAAGACGCTGTTGCAGCAAGCCTTTGTGAACCAGGTCATCGACCTCATCAGCTTAGAGCCGTTGCGAGACCGGCTGCACTACCTCGTCGAAAAGCGCTTCCGTGGAGAACTCAGCAAGTGTGAAGGATGTAAACTATGTAAGTAAGCGGGCTACGCCCTTGTGAAAAGTGAAAAGTATAAATACAAATAAGATACGCGAGGACTTCCCGATTCTGTCGAGGGAGGTGTATGGAAGGCCGTTGGTCTATCTCGACAACGCGGCGACAACGCAGAAACCCCTCTGCGTGCTCGATGCCATGCGTGAAGAGTACCTGAACGTCAATGCGAACGTTCACCGGGGCGTACACTACCTGTCACAGCAGGCCACCGACCTGCATGAGGCCGCCCGCGAGACGGTGCGCCGGTTCATCAATGCCGGCAAGACCGAGGAGGTCATTTTTACACGCGGCACGACGGAGGCCATCAATCTGGTAGCCCAGACGTTCTGCCAGTCACAGATGCGCGAAGGCGACGAGGTGCTGGTCAGCGACATGGAGCACCACTCGAACATCGTGCCGTGGCAGCTGCAGGCCATGCAGCGCGGCATCGTGGTACGCCACCTGCCCATCAGCGACAACGGGCTGCTGTGCTGCAACGAGGTTGCAGCATACATAAACGAGAGGACGCGGTTGGTGAGCATTACCCATGTGAGCAACGTCTTAGGGACGGTGAACCCTGTGGCCGACATCGTGCGCATTGCCCATGAGCACGGGGTGTCCGTATTGGTGGACGCTGCACAGAGTGCGCCCCATATACCGATAGACGTCCAGAAACTGGACTGCGATTTCCTGGCCTTCAGCGGCCACAAGATGTACGGGCCGACAGGCATCGGTGTGCTCTACGGCAAGGAAGAGTGGCTCGACCGGCTACCGCCATACCAGGGTGGCGGCGAGATGATAGACAAGGTGACATGGGAGCACACCACCTTTGAACGCCTGCCCTTCAAGTTCGAGGCCGGAACGCCCGACTACGTAGCTACTCATGGGTTGGCTACTGCCATTGACTACATCAACTCTTTAGGCCTCGATCAAATCGAGGCACATGAGACAAAGCTGACACAATACTGTATGGAGCAACTGCAGACGATAGACGGGCTGACCGTCTATGGACCTGCGGAGCCGCATGACGCCGTGGTGTCGTTCAACGTGGGGCAGATTCACCACTTAGACATCGGCACACTGCTTGACCGACTCGGCATCGCCGTCCGCACGGGGCACCACTGCGCCCAGCCGCTGATGGACCGGCTCGGCATCAGCGGAACGGTACGTGCCTCGTTTGCCTTATACAACACGCAGGAAGAGGTCGATGCCCTTGCTGCCGGACTGCGCCGCGTCGTCCAGATGTTCTGATTGGCAACGGACTTTACGGACACGGACTGCTCCGTCCGTGCCCGTCCATAAAGTCCGATGCAAAAAAATAGAAAAACGATGCTGAAGAACCATTACTACGAAGGGAAGATAGAGGCTGGTTGCGACGAGGCCGGTCGCGGTTGCCTGGCAGGCAGCGTCTATGCTGCTGCCGTTATCCTGCCCGACGGCTACGAGAACGCGCTGCTGAATGACTCCAAGCAGCTGACCGAGAAGCGGCGCTACGAGCTGCGCGATATCATCAAGCGCGATGCCGTGGCATGGGCCGTAGGTGTCGTCACACCGGCGGAGATAGACAAAATCAACATCCTGAATGCCTCCATTCTGGCCATGCACCGTGCCCTTGACCAGCTGACAGTGCGCCCGGAGGCCGTCATTGTCGATGGCAACCGCTTTAAGAAATACCGGGACCTGCCCCATACGACTATCGTCAAGGGCGACGGCAAGTACATGGCCATCGCAGCGGCGTCCATCCTGGCCAAGACCTACCGCGACGACTATATGAACCAGCTGGCAGAGGAATTCCCGCAGTACGACTGGAAGAGCAACAAGGGCTATCCCACCAAGAAGCACCGCGAGGCCATCCGCCAGTACGGCACGACACCCTACCATCGCATGAGCTACAACCTGCTGGGCGACGGACAGCTGAGCTTAGAGTTCAAAGACTGACAATCTACCTCATAACAATAACATCTAAAACTAAAGGAAAATGAAGAAAGTAAAAGCAATCATCCTGGCAGCTGTCACCGTGCTGGTGGCCGGCTGCGGCATGACAGGCCAGACCGCAGGTTCCACCGGCAGTATCCTCGGTAGCATCCTGCAGGGCGGTACTATCGGCAACGTGATTATCAGTGTCATCGGTGCACAGAAGGTGTCGGCAGCCGACCTTTACGGCTCATGGAGTTACAGTGGCCCGGGCTGTGCCTTCACCAGCGAGAACCTGCTGGCCAAGGCCGGCGGTGAGGTGGCTGCTACACAGATCAAGGAGAAGGTGCTGCCCTACTACCAGCAGATAGGCATCACCAGCCAAAACACTACCATCACCTTCAAACAGGACGGTACCTACTCGGCCACCTTCAAAGGCACCCCGCTCAGCGGCAACTGGACCTACGACGAAGCCACGTGCAAGGTGACGCTGCAGAGTCTGCTGCTGAACATCAACTGCTACGCCAAACGCAACTACACCGGCATCGCCCTGCTGTTTGAAAGCTCTAAGCTGCTGAACATCCTGCAGACGATGGCTGCCTTGAGCGGCAACCAGACCGTCCAGGCCGTGGGTGAGATCAGCAAGAGCTACGATGGCGTACGCATAGGCTTTGACTTCACCAAATAAAGACAATGAAAAAGACTCTCATTCTGACAGCCTGCCTCCTTCTGGGGGTGGGCTTTGTTTGCGCTCAGCAGTTCGGTGAATATTTTGAAGACCGCACACTGCGCTTAGACTATATCTTTGCTGGTAACAACACCGAACAGCACATCTTCTTCGAGCAGGCGTACGCCACTCCACAGTGGGCTGGACGCAAAAGCCGATTGACCGAGATGCCGCTCTTGGGCAACGGACAAATCAGGCTGAGAGACCACGCTACGGGTGAGCTGCTCTTCGTCCACACCTTCTCAACCCTCTTCCAGGAGTGGCAGTCCACCGAGGAGGCCACCAAGGTGCAGAAGGCTTTCGAGACAAGCTACAACGTACCCTTCCCCAAAAAGCCGGTAGATATCACCGTCACCCTCACCAACTTCCACCGTCAGGTGGTGGGTCAACTGACTCACACCATCGACCCCTCCGACATACTCATCCGCCCCATCGGCGACAACGGCATCCCCCACCGCTACATCTGGACGCCCGACAGCGTGCCCGACCTCACCCGCTGCATTGATCTGGCCATCGTGGCCGAAGGCTATACGGCCGACGAGACCGACAAGTTCTATGACGACTGTCAGCGGGCCGTCGATGCGCTGTTCGCCCACGAGCCGTTCACAACGCTGAAGAACCGCTTCAACGTTGTGGCCGTTGCCCCGACATCGCTCGACGAAGGGGCCAGCGTGCCCCGCAAACACCAGTGGAGCCGCACGCCCGTCGCCACCCACTACGACACCTTCTATAGCGACCGCTACCTGATGACGCAGGACATCCACCGGCTCTACGACGTGCTGTCGGGCGTGCCCTTCGAGCATGTCATCGTGCTGGTTAACAGCAGTATCTACGGCGGAGGAGGCATCTACAACCAGGTGCTCGTCTCCACTACCGGCCACCCGACATTCCGCCAGGTGCTCGTCCACGAGTTCGGCCACAGCTACGGCGGACTGGGCGACGAGTACTACTACGATGACGCCTACGAGAACTCCTACCCAGCCGACACGGAGCCGTGGGAGCCTAACCTGACGACGAAGGTGGATTTCGAGCACAAGTGGGCCGACATGCTGCCAGACCCCACAGGCCGCGTGGGACTCTTCGAGGGCGGTGGCTACCAGTCGAAGGGCGTCTGGCGCCCGTCAGAGAACTGCCGCATGAAAACAAACGAGGCAGAACACTTCTGCCCCGTCTGTGACCGCGCCATCAGGCGCATCACCGATTTCTATACCAGTCGCTGAACCCATGAGCCTCATAAGTCTCATGAGCCCCATAAGTCTTACATATAGCCCAGCCAGCGCAGGATGTCGTTGAGATTGGCCATAACCATCAGCAGGACAAGGATGCCAAAGCCGACGTACTCGGCACGGATCATGAACTGATCCGACGGTTTGCGACGGGTAATCATCTCATAGACGAGGAACAGCACATGACCGCCGTCAAGGGCGGGGATGGGCAGGATGTTCATGAAGGCGAGGATGATGCTCAGGAACGCCGTCATCTTCCAGAACAGGTACCAGTCCCAAACGGGCGGGAACAGGCTGCCGATGGTTCCGAAACCGCCTAATGACTTGGCTCCGTCGGAAGAGAACACGTATTTCATGTCGTTGACATAACCGGCCAGCACATTCCAGCCGTACTTGACACCGGCGGGCAGACTTTCGAAGAAGCCGTACTCAATGGTGACGGGCTCGTAGATGGCGGCGATGGTCTTTACGAAAAAGCCCATCTTCAGGTCTTCAGTGAGGGTGGCGGCAATGGTGTCTGTTCCGGCGGGAAGACCGCTGGACACGCTTGGGGTGGCGGATGAGCGGTCGATGACGAGGGTCACCTGACGCACTTTCATACTGTCCTCTCTGGTCTTGGCTACGGCCAGGACATCGCTAAGGCGGGCTATCTGGTCAGAGAACTCGTTGTAGGAGTCAACGGGGGAGCCATTGATGGCAAGGATGCGGTCGCCCTTCTGCAGGCCGATGGCGGCAGCGGGTGTATCGGCCATGACGCTGTCGATTTCAGCAGGGATGAGGGGACGGACAAACGACGGGTCAGCCTTCAGCATACCCAGCAGATTGATGTCACCGGGCAACGTGAGGCTCATCTGCTTGCCGTCACGAATCAGGTCAACACGGTGTGCCTCGCTGATGTCGCGGTAGAGGTCGGCTGAGAACTCCTTGAACTCGCCCTTCTCCGTACCTATTAATATATCGCCGTCCTTGAAGCCGTATGACTTGGCCTCTGTGTTGAACTTCATACCCTTCGTCATGTTCTTCACGGGGATGTAGGTATCGCCCCAGTGGAACAGGATCATCGCGTAGATGAACAGGGCCAGCAGGAAGTTCACCAGCACACCGCCGATCATAATGAGCAGGCGCTGCCAGACGGGCTTCGTGCGGAACTCCCAGGGATGAGTCTCCTCAGAGAGCTTCTGGTTGGTCTCGTCAATCATGCCGTCGATGGCGCAGTAGCCGCCGAGTGGCAGCCAGCCCAGGCCGTACTCGGTGCCGACGTACTCCTTCTGTTCATTACCGTCAGCGTCTTTCTTGGATGGCACTACGGTAGGTTTCATACCGAACAGACGGCGCACCCATGTGTCGTAGGTGCTGGCAATATGGAACTTGGGGTTGAAAAATAAGTAGAAGCGCGTGACACGCACCTTGAAAAGCTTGGCAAAAGTAAAGTGGCCAAGCTCATGTAGCAGTACCAGCAGCGAGATAGCCAGCAGGAACTGGAACAGTCTTATCAGAAAAATGTCCATCGGTTTATTTACTATTTACGGATTTACTATTTACTTTTCAGGAGTTCGGTTGCAATGCGCCGTGCCTCGGCATCGGTCGCAATATAAGTCTCGTAGGTGGGATTCTTGTCGAACGTACAGCGCTGCATGGTCTCGGCAATGATGTCGCCCATCTGTAGGAAGGCGCAGCGGTCTTCCAGGAATGCACGGTTGACAATCTCGTTGGCAGCATTGACGATGCATGGCATGTTGCCGCCGCGGTCGAGGGCTTCGTAGGCCATCGCTAAGCAGCGGAACTTCTTCAGGTCGGGTTCGAAGAACTCCAGCGGATGCTTGAACAGGTCGAGCCGCTCGCTGCTGAGTGGCAGACGGCGGGGGAAGGAGAAGGCGTACTGGATGGGCAGCCGCATGTCGGGCACGCCGAGTTGCGCCTTGACGCTGCCGTCCTGAAACTGGACGGCACTGTGGACGATGCTCTGCGGATGGACGAGCACCTGTATCTGCTTGGCATCGACACCGAAGAGCCACTTGGCCTCGATGACCTCGAAGCCCTTGTTCATCATCGATGCTGAGTCGATGGTAATCTTCGCCCCCATATCCCACGTCGGATGGCGCAGGGCGTCGGCCTTTGTTACGTGGGCAATCTCCTCCATCGACTTCGTGCGGAAGGGACCGCCCGAGGCCGTCAGCAGGATTTTCTCTATCGGGTTCTCATCCTCGCCGACCAACGACTGGAAGATGGCCGAGTGCTCGCTATCGACGGGCAGGATAGGCGTGTGATACTGCTGGGCTAACTGGAGTATCAGTTCGCCGGCCACCACCAGCGTCTCCTTGTTGGCTAAGGCGATGGCCTTCTTGGCCTTGATGGCGTGGATGGTGGGGCTGAGGCCGGCAAAGCCGACCATTGCCGTGAGCACCATGTCGATGGGACCAGCCTCAACAATGTCGTCAAGGGCCTGCGGACCGGCATAGACCTTCACGTCAGGCAGGTCGTCCATCAGACGACGCAACTCGTCGTAGCGTGCCTCGTTGGCAATGACGACGGCGGCAGGCTTGTACTTATGTGCCTGCTCGGCCAGCAGCTCAACCTTGTTGTTGGCTGTCAGGCAATAGACCTCATAGAGGTCGGAATGCTCCTCAATCACTTCGAGGGCCTGGGTGCCTATCGACCCCGTAGAGCCGAGTATGGCTATTTGTCTTTTCTTCATAATTCTAACAATCCTTCAGGGATGTCCATCTTGATAACCTGGTGTGCCACGTCGATGTCGTGTATCAGGTCATCATTGGCCGGAATCAGCCGTCCGTCCTCCAGTTCGAAAAGCAGGTTAGCGGTCGTGTCGTCAATGGCGGCTATACGTCCTACCGTATTCCCGCCTTCGGCCTCAACGATGTCGAAGCCCACTAAGGAGGAAAGGCTGGGCGAGTCATCGGCCTCGTCAGCCAGGGCACGAGGGAAATAGACATTACAGCCCGTCAGTTCAGCTGCACGCTGCTGGGTGTTGACATCCTCGAACTTCACCAGTGCCACTGTATCAGAGCGAAAGCGGTATTCCTCCATAAAGAATGGCACCAGAATACCGTCAATGTCGA
>Ga0326513_10004174_pt1 | contig 10375 bp, 7 predicted proteins | sample 2_2465_0518_D_FD_203654 | JGI IMG/M metagenome (GOLD analysis project Ga0326513, IMG submission 203654) | Bovine rumen microbial communities from UC Davis, California, United States - 2_2465_0518 | ecosystem: Host-associated > Mammals > Digestive system > Stomach > Rumen | place: USA: California... | reverse complement strand
CTGTATCGTCTGGAAATTCATTATCACTCCGGTTCGCCACAACAAGGGCAAGAAGAAAACCACCGACCATGCAACCGACGATCATTCCGATCAGGAACATAACTATTCCCACTGGCATCACCCCCAAAGAAGCAGCCGCCAGGAACATTCCAGGCGGCTGAGTTAGATTCTGCAAAATGATTTAAAGAACACTTTAAGTAAATGTGATATTGAAATATTCCTCTTGTCCGTTTTCAGCTTTTGCCTTTATTACTGCATTTCCTGCCGAAACTTTTGTAACAGTCCCATTTGATACCGTTGCAACAGTTGTATCAGAAGAAGACCATGTGATAGTTCCGGTAAGCATTGAAAGGGTAAGGGTTGACGGGTTTGTGATTGTCGCATAATGGATAAACCTGTCATAACCAACACCGATGCGATAGCAATCAATCAAACCGTTTGTAAAGTCGAAAGACATCAATTCAAAAGCGTATTCATCCTTTGTGCCGAACACACGAACATATCCGTCAACGCTATGGGTCGGATGGTCGCACGTTACAACAATGTGCATATAGCCATCATTATTAACAACATTGTCACCGTGAACATGACCGCAAAAATACGCAAGGAATGTGTATTGGGTATTTTCAAAAATAGCATTGATTCCGTATGTGTTAGGTACATTCTGCCTTTTGTTTATTGCTCCGAAACACTGCGACATGAATGCATAATCAGCAGGAACGGTTGGTTCATCGCCACTTATGTCTGCATCACCTATTAAATGACTATGACCAAAGACAAACACCTTCCATTCGCTTTCGTCCTGCTTGTCGGACAGATCAAGTGCTTCTTCACAAATCCATTTAAGCTGAACAGTTTGAATCCCTCTGCCACCATTATCATACTTATAAGTGTTTAGGCAAATAATGCGTACTTTATATTCTTCATCGTCAATATAAAAATATGCGTCATAAGGTGCGTCTGGGTTGCGAATCATTCTATCTGTATTGAACGGATTTTGCATTTGCTGATACCACATTCTGTTTGTGTATTGGCTGTTTGGCATGATGTCATGATTCCCTTTTGTAATCAAAACAGGAACACGGCTACCGCCGAACCTTTCAACGTGCCTGTCCAATATTTTGAGCGTTTCAAGGTATGTCATGCGTGGAATGGAAAGAAGGTCACCTCCGTTGAGCAAATATTTTGATGTGAGGTTTGCACAATAAACGTGTGCCAAATCATGATATGCATATTCGTGTACATCTGTTGCAAACGTAATTGTAAATTGATTTTTGCCGTTTACGTTTATGAATTGCTGAAGAATTGCATCTTTGATATATGGTGGCAAAACATAATTCGGCGGAATAATAGCAAGTGTCGAACTAAATTCATCCAAACCACCGAAATACGTCCACCATGCAATATTTGTATTTCCGTATTTGAATATGTATGCGATACGGATATACATATCTTCCGTAAATTCAAACGCATTTGCCCGGTCAAGGTATCCGGTAAACTGTTGGTAATTTGGGTTCACAGTTACAAGACCAAGCGATAACGCAGTACCAAGGAAAGAACCGTCACGGGTATATACATAAAATTGGGGTATTCCAAAAATATGAGGAACAATAACCGTGCCACGCTTAATATGGAATCTGTTTGACCTTATACCGTTTTGCTCTGTTGTTGAATCAACATCCTTTCCAGTTGATGGGTCAATCAATCCCGCTTCCCACATAAGAGAATTATCATTTGCGATGGGATAAATACGCTTGATCCTGTAAAAGTCTGTAATTGTTTCAAGTGACCTTGTTTCCGAGTCCGTATAAGACAGAGAAAGAACAAGTCGGAATTTTTGGTTTGCATTTATTTCATGCTCACCGGAAAGCCAATCCGTTGCTTTGTAAAAACTCCCATCATCATTGTAATACGCAATGATATAACAGTTTACGTTGCTGTTCTGCGGAACGATAATCACGCTATAATCGTACCGTTCTATTGTTTTGCTTCTTGCCCTTGCGTTTGCATAATAGTCGGAATCTTCACCTGTGTTCCCGTTTATATGTCCCTTTTCATATAACGCATTATCAAGTTTGGCAGGTTTCAGACAAAGACCTCTGTCTATTGCATATATTGAAGCGTTTACATTTTCTGACCACCCATAAATAGGATAATCAACAATTTTGCCAAAGAAAGCAATAATTGTTTCAAGCGGTACTACGGATGTATCAGAACTATTGAGCGCCAAAACAAGCCGGAACTTCTGATTTGCTTTAATGGTATATTCACCAGATTTCCAACCACTATCCCCGGCATAACTGTTATCTGAATTATAAAAACATACATCATAGCACTGCACAGTAAGATCATCCGGCACAATCGTTATATCATACGGATACGATTCAATATTTTTTGACCTTGCGCGTGATGCTTCACGATATGTGGAATCTTCGCCTGTGTCCGCATTGATATGACCCTTTTCATATAGAGAAATATCAAGGTTTCTTACTGCCGGCTCCAATTCTTCAACACCCGTGACGATGTGCCGTATATCTGAAATATCATTTTCAATTAAATCAAGTATTTTTGTTTCCCAAGCAAAATTCTTCGCAATATTTTCAATTGTTTCCGGTGTATTCGTATTTGACGTAAGGGTTAAACACAGGCGGAAATTTGTATTTGCAGGAATTATGACAGGAGTTTTTGTCCAACTGCTTTCACTGATAAACGTTCCATCAGCATTATAATACGCAACAATGAACCCCGTATATTGTCCCGGTGTCCCAGAAACAGAAATCTCCGTATCATAATCAAGTTTTACGGGATAAGGCATCCGAATTCTTGATTCTTTATAATATTCAGAGTTTGTCCCGTCTGTTGAGCTAATATAGCCATGTTCAAATACAAACGGAAGAGAACGACCATTTAGTGAGTTTAATGCGCTCTTTAAATCATTTATCTTCGTGTCCTGGTTCGCGATGGCTGCGTTCTGCGTGACGATCGCCGCCGAGATTTCCGCGTTCCAATCAGTGATAATCTGCTGGCTCGGAGTAATAACATTGTCGGTCTTTGTCATGTAGACATTTGCGACAATGGCTGCCAGGGTGGTGATCACGCTGGAAGATATGCACTTAATTGCGATTTTTAGGATGCCAGGGATCAGAAGGCAGCTCTGCGGAACATCGACGTATGCTTTGCTGCCGTCACCTTCCGATGTAAGGCCACCGTTTACGTTTACGGTGCTGCCGTCGGGGAGGATGCAGTTTGCGGTCACGCTACCGGAAATGGTAGCAGGCTGGCCGTTGTCATAGATAAGCACAGAAAGCCGGCTGCCGAGATTGTCCAGCGAAAAAACATTGCCTTTTAATGCCTGCGCCTGAACCGGTTTCGAAAGGTCGCATACAAACCTGTTTTCAACTACTGCCATTATTCTGCACCATCCTTTTTAAGAACTGCCGTTATTCTGTGTCCATCGTCACTTAAAGAAGTAATCCGGGTAAATCCTTCAAATATCAAGTCCGCTTTGTAATAGTGATAACGGATCTGCTGGACGTTTTCCCGAACGGAAAGCAGGGAAAAAGATTGATACAGGTCCATCGTTTTATCTTCAAGATAAACGAAAAGTGTATCGAAATCCTGCCTGGCTTTTCCCTGAACTGTTTCACCGTTCCCGAATGCCAAATACTCATCCATTCGTTTTCTTCTCCTTCGCTTCTTTCCTGGAAATGTCATTTTTCATAATATTCAACTCATTGTAAACGGACTGAATATTATTGATAGCAGAAAGGACATTTGATGTGTTTCCAGCGGTTGCCTGAAGAATCAGGGCTTGTATACATTGATGTGCCGTGCTTAAGCGGTTTTGAAGTTCCTGAATTTTATTTTCCATGATTTGACCCTCCTTATTATTTTGGTGCAGGCAATAGATATGCGTTTGCAGATGCTGTTTTGTACCAATTTGCTCCTACATTGGTATACTGTCCATATTGCAAAATATAATGGACAGTGCTTCCACCATAAGTGCCTGTATTCCTTGTGTATCTTGTTACAGAAGTTGCGTTATCAATACAGTCATTCCAGCCTTGATTGTATGCGGCGGTTGTGTCGCCTTTATTAAAAGTGAATGTCCTGTTACTTCCCTCGACCGGGACAAGTGTAACAGTAATATTACCGCTTGAATCCGGTTGAGAAAAATAGATGTTTTGCAAAGCACCTTTCAAACTAAAGCTGTTTATCAAAATATTACCAGCAGCAAGAGATGCAATGTTTGAAACGGTCGCATTTGCAAGGGCGGCGGTTACTGTTGTAGCGTTAATATCCGTTGCTTCAATTTTCTTTGCCAGTAGCGTGTTAACACTTGTAAAATCACTTGTAATAGCAGTTAATGTCCCATCAAGCGTTTGACCTCTGTATGCCGCATCAATGGATGTGTCATTGCCAATAATAACAAGGCTACCTTTCAACCGGGTGATTGTCTGGCCTGTTTGGCCGTTGATTTGTTCGACCATGACACCGCCGGTTAAGTTCCCTTTGTCCCAGATACCGAAGGAAGCGGAACCACCTTGTCGCTCGATATAAATACCCGCGCCAGATGAATCTTTTAGTACGAGCTTTCCGTTTTCATCATAAACAATGCTACCTGCCAATAAATGCGCGGTATCTGTTGCACTAATATTTACATGGTTGGCGTTAATGTACGCTGCGGATTCATACTGACCAGGCTCGCCGCTTTCATTGATCGCAAGGATAATCTGACCGGCCTTAATATAGTTTGTGCCGTCGCGGTATCCAACAACCATACCGATCTGATTATTTGTTTTAACAAACTCGGTCCAGGTCTTTACGTCCTCATCTTCGAGGTTCGTCATGCTTCCCCGGCCGCCGCCACCGCCACCGCCGCCGGACGCTTTTGTATTTGTATCGCGGTTGATATAGACGATGTTCGAGATATAATCACCAATCTCGGGCCTGGTTCCGGTTGGATCCACCAAATCTACATCGTTGCAGATAACCTGCCGGTAAAGCAGCTCGCCGGTTTCTTCAATCTCAACGATCGCCATGTCATGCAGCCGGATCGGCTGATCCTTGTACCCGAACCGGTAAAGGTCAACGCAGGTGCCGGAAATGCTAATCTTTGGCTCACAGGACTTTTGCAGGCTTTCCCAGGTCTTTTGCAGCAGCACCGCCGCGTCCTTAATATTCGCGTTCTGATAATACCCGTAGCGCGGACGGCCGTTCCTGCCGTAAATCGCGGTCTTTTCCGGCCATTCAAGGTATGTTTGGCCGGACGGCTTCGCAGGATGCGCAGAAGTAGCTGTCCAGACTACATCCTTAAAGGTCAGTTCCTCGGTTTTATCATCCTGACCGGTCTGCGCAACGTCAACGCTGCCGCCGTAGCCATAAAGAGCGGTATAAACCTCGGAATCGTCATAGGTAACGGATGGATCGATCAGGTTCTTTCTTACTGATAAGCGCAGCCCGCGCCAGGTTCCTTGAGCGGGAGCAATATCGAGGTACCGGCCGGTGATCGCGCCGGCAGAAGAAATCGTTACCCTGGGAGTGATATAAACATTCCAATTCTGCTGAATCGCACTGACCGCGTCCCACACGCTTCCGCGGCTCAAATCCGCGCTCTGGGTGCCGGATGCACTATTATTGCCAACGCTCCACAGAGTGCCTGTAATGGCCGTTGTAAGGGCCTGCACGGCCGTTTTATCGGTAATCTCCGTATTGTTAATGTGCTCGTCGGATAATTCCGAAATGCAGATATGCTCTGCGGTGATTTGCTGGTAATGATCGGGCTCTTGATTATGCACGTTTACGATCTCAAATACTTCCAGCGTGTCGGTCGCCGGATCGCGGAAGGCGATGCGCTGCCCGAACTGAATCACCTTGCCAGCATCAAAAGGAAATTCAGCGGTTACGTTCATTTGTTCCTGAACCCAGTGCCCGCTTTCCATATCGTCGCGCACAAACAAGGTTGTGCCTGCTGCGTTAAGGAAGATACATTCCATTACTGCCATCGCTCCCTGTATTTCACTGTGCCTGTGCCGCTGATTGTTTGAACACCGGTTCTCGGGATCAGGAACTTGCTGTTCACGTTGTAATACTGCATAATATCGGAGCTTCCGACATACGCGGTCTGATTATCCAGGTCGATAACCATGCTGCCGGCCGGGATAGTGGAAAAGGTGATCGTCCGGCCGTCGAGCGCGTAACTTTGATTGCTGGCCGCTGATCCCAGCGTCCTTTCAATGCGCATCAACGGCGGTGCATCACCGAGCGCGTTAAACTGTGTTCCGCAGGCGACGCTCTTTTCATATTTTGAGTTCCAGAAAGGATTTTCGATGCAGGTAAACACCAGCCGCAGTTTTGATTCCCACCACTGGCGCAGCGAAGGCTCCGGCTTGTCGGTGCACAAGGCCATCAGGTAATGATCCGGGTGTCCTGGGAGCTCGAGCTTGTATTCCTTGTCATTTTTCGCCCATTGTGAAATCGCCAGGAGCGCGGCCTGCCGGTTGATCATGTTATCATCCAGCAGGCCGAAGGTAATCTGTACTTTCCGCGTTCCGGCTCTGCTCCTTACAAAGTCAGAACCGGCGCGGACAGCGCGGGGACGGGTCACTTCGTCATACTCGATGGGAAAGACCTGCACATCCTTGATCTTTACCACGGCGACGCTGTTCAGGCTGATTCCATCAAAAACAATCATCCTTGCCACCCGCTCCTTTGAAGATTTCTATAATTCCGGCCCTGGATGCCAGAAATAACCTGACCAACAACCCGGCCTTCAAGGTAAACATCGCCGCCGGCTTTGACATTGCTGCGCATTAGGCCGCCAAGAACATCATAATCAACACCGTTGGAATGATAGCCGGTTTTGTAAGCCTGCCATGCCGCGTTTTCTTCTTTGGTAAGAACCGCTTCGCCCTCATGCAGCAGCGCAGGGAAATTATCATAAGGGATATAATCCGCGCCGACGGCCAGCGGAACAGAAGGGCCAACATTGATAAATTCAATGCCGCCGCCGCCGTCAAAGTCAAAACTAAATCCTAACCCATTTAGCCTATTTAGTTCGTCGACAATCTGATCAACCGCGGCCTTTACTTCTGGGTAGGATTCATTGATACCGGCTGCAATGCCCTCAACGGTGGACGCCAAAGAGCTTTCAGCTTCATCGTAAAGGTTAAGGCCGCCCATCGCTTCCATCGCGGTATCGACCATTCCCTGATATGTTTCGTCAACGGCCAGCTTTTGATCTGTCAGGGCCTTTGTAAAAGATGCTTTCTTTTCTTCAACCTGTTTGTACAGTTCACCGACCGCAGCAGCGGCTTCGGAACCGCCTTCAACCAGGCCTTTAAGGTATGCCGCGCTTTCCTTTGATCCGTCAGACAAAGAAGCGAGCATTTCAGGGGAAACACCCCATTCAGAAAGAGTATTCAGGTTCGCCAGGTATTCTTCCATGTAGGCGATCTGATCATTCAGGCCGGCGGTCATTCCTTCCGGACGGTACTGATCCAGGGAATCGTTCAGTTCCTTTTGCGCGTTGCGAACCTTTACCAGGGCTTCGTATGCTTCAAGTTCCGTCTTCGTCAGCTTGCCGCCGTTGTCGACGTACTCCTTCATTTTCTTTAAAGCCGCGTTATCGCTGCCCCACTTCGCCCATACGGCCGTATACTTGTTTAGGGCTTCGGTTTCCTGGTTTGCGAGATCGCTTTGCTGATCCCAAACCGTATTGATTGATTCAAAGCCTTTCAGCGTCGAGTTAACCGCCTGCCGGGTAGAATCAAGCATTCCCTGATAATAATCATTCAGGTCCTTAACCGCTTTCGCTGCTGCTTCCGCGCCTTCTTTGGTAATCTCGAAACCTTCTTCGGTTGCTTCGGCAGCATCTTCAGCGGCCTTTTCTTCCTCGCCATACTTGTCGATCAAGGCCTGTTTTCCGTCGGCAAGCTGCTGTTCGGCTTCGCTATAATCAACGGTCTGTCTCGCCAGTTCTGTTTCTGCGGCACTCGCCTTGTTTTCAAGTTCCAGATACTCTGCAAGGGTTTCGTTATATGTTCTTTGTTCTTCGGTTAATACATTTGTCTGGCCTGCAATCTTGGATTTTGAATAATCCCCTTCGTACCAATCGAGATTGATACCAAGAGAAATCGCCTGTTTTTCCAGATTGTCTTGCACTCGCTTTGCAGCCTGCCTTGCGGCTCCCGCATCGAACTCGTACATATACATCTCGCCTTTCTTTTCGGCGAGAGCACGTTCTTTCGCGTAATACGCAGCCCATGCAATTTTCTTTTCCTGATACGCTTTCCATTCGTTCAGGTTCTTTTCCAACGCATCAGTGCCGCCTTCAATGGCTCCGGTTTCACTGTCAATAACCGAAGTCAGGCCCGGAACAAGGGAAGTAAGCTGCCGGGTGCTTTCTTTCCAGACATTGTATTTCTGGATAACGTAATCAACGTCAACTCCCAGGCTTTCAAGGTATCCGCGAACATCGCCGCCATTCTTTTCAAGGTTGCCGATATCCGCAAACAGTTCTTCGAAGGAAATTTTCGAGCCATCCTTCAGCGTGACGATCTGCTCGCCGATCTCCTTCAAAAGATTGATAATATCCTGCGCCTTTTGATAGGTTTGCTCGAGATCGGCCATTTTCTGGGTTGTGTCAACGTCGATCTCGTTAAAATCGTCCAGCACCGTTCTTTCAGGCTGCGTGGTGATTTTTTCAAGGAATCTTGCGACACCGCTAATCAGCGGCTCAATGGTATTCAGGATAAAGGTTCCGGCGACCGCGGAAATGGAATCAAGTGCGGTCTGGATGCGCCGCTGCGCGTTTGCGAAGCCGTCAGCGGTCTTTGCGAAATCACCCTGCGCGTCGCTGGTGGCCTGCATCAAATACTGATACCGGAGCATAGTCTGCTCGCCCTGGCTCATTTCGGAAAAGGTCTTTTCTAAACCTTGCGCGAGCGCGAACGCTTCAAGGTTCGCTACAGACATATTGATACCGAGCTGCTTCAGCGGCATTGTTTCGCCGCTAATCCCGGAGCGGATCTTTTCAAACGCGGTTTCAAAGTCCAGGTTATAGAAGGATGCCATGTCAGCAGCGAGCCCGGCGAGATCGGTTGACATAGTAACGATCTCATTACTGGCCAGCCCGCTTGACTTCATCATCGCGCCGAGCGTGGACGTAAACTTCTTTGCCTGCAATTCGGTAAGGCCGAACTGCTGGCCGGCCTTCTTTGACCAGGCTTCAATCTGCCTGGCTCCGTCGCCGAATACCGTATCGACAACGTTCTGCACTTCGGCCAGATCGGAAGCGGTTTCAAGCGCAGACTTTCCCCAGTTAAGAAGGATCGCGCCGATACCTGCAGCGGTCAACGTTCCGACGACCTTCCCGGCCATGCTGGCAAAAGACTTCTCAATATCTCCGGTCGCCTGGCTGGCTGCCTGGTCCCACTTCTTGCTTTCCTGCTGGATGTTATTGGTGACCTGCTTTACCGTTTGGTTTACATTACTCGGATCACCTTTAATCTCGAATACAACCTGACCGTCAGCCATTGTTTTCACTTCCTTTTGCCATGCTCTTTAACAGCGCAGCGAGGTTCGCAACCCCGCGCTTATATTCTTCCGAGATCTCGTCTTCGGAAAGCTCGAGCGCAACGTCGGCTTTCGCCTGCATCAGCCATTCGCGCTCCTTCTTGTTCCACTGCGTTGGCTCTGGCATCGGCCGTGCACGAATCCCGACCACTTCTGCGTAACGCGAACCTTCCGGCAGCGCGTTCATCAGCTCTGTAAACTCGATCCAATGCAGCCGATCGCGGTAAAGGTCGATCCCGTATGCCTGCCGGAACGCAGTGCGGATCAGGCCGGCATCCTGAATGAAGTCTGTCACGCGCTGTCCGCCCTTTTTACGCGGTGCTTTGAACAGTAAACCTTTTACTGCTTTGAGCACCTTTTCCGCGTTTTTAGGCCGCTTACAAAGGCAGCAAAGGGCTTTGTATGCTTTCGCTTCCGGAAGCATATCGTCGCGGTCGAGTATTTCAATCATCCGAAAGACATTTCGGAAGTCAAAGTCCATTTTGTAGAACTTTCCGTCAACCGTTACCCCTTCCGGGAGCCTGTCCTGCAGTTTCATTTTTTCTGTGCCTTTGTGATCTTCTGCTTGAGTTGCTTATCGAAGTACATCCCGAGCGCGGTAATCACAGCAAGCGGCTCGCCGTAGAAGTCGACAAGCTGATCGCCCTGTTCCTCGCCGAAGATCGACCGCGCAAAAAACCGCGCGGCGTTTACCCGCTGGCATTCGTCGGAATGATCGGTAAGCTCTTTTAGCTGGTCCTGTGCCTGCTTCAGCCCGACAACCAGCGAAGCGGCATCGGAGCGGACATACAGGGTAAGA
>Ga0326513_10004173_pt1 | contig 10375 bp, 19 predicted proteins | sample 2_2465_0518_D_FD_203654 | JGI IMG/M metagenome (GOLD analysis project Ga0326513, IMG submission 203654) | Bovine rumen microbial communities from UC Davis, California, United States - 2_2465_0518 | ecosystem: Host-associated > Mammals > Digestive system > Stomach > Rumen | place: USA... | reverse complement strand
AGCCATTGACCCAATATCTGCTGGAAGGACATACGTTGAAACAGACATTCCAATCCAGCAAGAAGAGCCAGAAGGCTGAGGTAAATATTCGCTGAGGTGATATGCCATGAACGATGAGAAAATCACATACTACGGAATATACAAGATTACCAACTTACTGGATGGGAAGATGTATATTGGGTAGCATACAACCACGAATTTGGACGATGGATATATGGGGTCTGGTCTTTACTTGAAACGAGCAATCAAGAAGTATGGCAAGTCTAACTTCCGTAAGGAGTGGTTGATGTTCTGCGAAGATGAAGAAGAACTGAACTATATGGAGAGGGTGTTCGTTGATTAGACTTGGGTGGATAGGTCTGACACATACAACATAATTCTGGGTGGTCAAGAAATGGGAAGAAAGGGTGCGTTGACAGATGAGCATAAACGGAAATTGTCTGAAGCGCATAAGGGGAAACCAACTTGGAACAAAGGTAAGAGATTGTCAGATGAACAGAAGCGCAAATTGTCAGACGCACACAAAGGCAAACCAACTTGGCTTTCTACACACATGAAACAAGTGCTTCCAAATGGGGCCGTAAATAAAAAACCCGTTTCCCAATATACGATGGATGGAAAACTTATTGCCACTTACAAGTCAATCACTGACGCAAAAAGAATAACTGGAATTTCAACAATAGGGTTGTGTTGTAAAGGACAGGTGCATCATGGTGGCGGATTTATATGGAGGTATGACAATGGAAAATAATTTGGATATATGGGTCAAGATAAGCTCGCAGATAGGCGAGTTGAACGCTTCCGTGAAATCAGTTCTGGACAAGCTGACAAACCACGAACAACGCCTGACCAACCTTGAGACGAAGAAGGAAGGTGACTGGAAGGTTTCACTTATCATGCTTCTTGCAAAAGCCTGCGTGATTGGACTTGTGACTGTTGGTTCCCTGACTGGTGCAAGCAAACTCATTCAGACTGTTCTAAATGTGAATGTCCCAGCACAAGTGGAGGTACAGAAATGAACTGCCTACTTAAAAAGTTTTTGCTCAAGAATCTGAACAAGTTCCTTGACAACTACAAGGACAACGTTGAGACTTCAAGGAAGAACGTGAAGGTCTGGCTTGACAGGGCTGAGACCATAACCAAGTTCCTCAACATGCTTTCAGCACAATTGGAAGATGGAAACATCAGCGAGGACGAGTTGAAGGAAACCGTTGAAGGGCTGAAGAACATCGTCCAGACTTGGTGATTCAGCAAGTAAATATCCCTTGGGTTCATCCTGCGTGCTTGTTCTTGGGTTTCTGCCATTGTTTCACCCAGTTCTTGTTTGTTTCGCGCACGATGAACCTTTTTCTTTCAGAAAAAGAACCTTTTTGCTGCCTTGACCGGCAATCCAATTTCGGATATACTTTCAGCCCATCCACGAGAAAGGAAACGACATGAAGAAGATTGCGGTTTCAATCCACGTCTCAATCTACGGACGCGGAACCCACACGTACATGCGCCTGAAAAGCAAGATGCAGACTTCCCATCCAGAGGACGTGCGTTCAAATGTCATTGAGGACTTTCAGGACATGGACTGGAAGGGGATTGAGATTGGAGAGCCAACTGAGGCTCACACGGAATACCCAGAAAGGGGAATGAAGTTCTGGAACGTGAAGCTCTCATTGAAGGGCAAGACGAGAACCTACAAGGGTGACGTGAACGTGTTCGCAAAGACCGCAAGTTCCGCGAAGAAGAAAGCAACGAGAAATTTTGGAAAGACAGGCTCAGACCCATTTGAGAACATGAGCGTGGTTGTTCAGACCGAAGATGGGACTTTGATTGAGGAATGAGAACCTTTCATGTTCTCAGTGGTACATAAAAGTCCCCCAAATTGTAGTCCATTTGTATACCTTCTCACCGATAATTGTGATAAATCGCAATCAAAATGAGGGTAATTTCCGATATATCATGTATAAGAGAGAAGTGGGAGTTTCCTTTTTCTTGAATAAACCCCAACGTTTTCAAGGGGTGGTGTATAAAAGTTCTACAATTTGCGCTTGCCTTTGCCCACGGATTAAGATAAACTCTGACCCATCTTCAACAACTCAATAGGAGAAATCAAGATGGGCAAACATGGTGAAGGAACGTTGTACAAGAAGCGCGGCAGAGGTTGCTGGCGCGTCAAGTGGATGTTTGAGGGCAAGCTGCACGATGAATCCACAGGCACAGAAGACCTTGATAAAGCAAGGAAAATCGCAAGGCAGAAGACCGCTTGCACATCTGCCCTTGGTGATGTGAAAGCACTTTCCGCTAGACTTGAAAAGGCGAAAGACGAGCAGACATTCCTTGAAGCGAAGACCAACCCCTCATTGAACTTGTTCAGGATGGTGGTTGCGTTCCGCTCATGTGACGTTGTGCGCAGAAGGAAGAACTCTGAAGCCACGATGAGAAGCTGGAACAACTACGGCAACCTTCTCATCAACCGCTTTGGTGGTGCTACTGAAATGCGCCAGTTGAAGCGCGAACAAGTTGAAGCGTTCATGCGCGATTATGAAACCAAAGTCAGCGCGGCAAGGTTCAATGGTGCGTTGCAGTTCTTCAAGCGCGTCTGGGACACCTTGAAGAAGTATGACTCGCCACAGGAATTGAAAGCGCGTCTCACTTCAGAGTCCCCTTGGGATTACATCTTGCCAATGAAGACTGGTGAGGTGGTTGGAAAGAAGCCATTCACGCCAGAACAACTTACGAAGATTTGGAGAGTGCTGGAAGAGATTGGAAACCCTGACCTCACACTTCTCTTTGACCTTGCGAGAAACACAGGGGCGCGTCTTCACGATTTGGTTTCATGGAAGTGGGACGAACATCTGAAGTTTTCAATGGAAGATGGGAAACCACAGGCAACCTTGGAATGGAAACCACTCAAGACGGCAAATTCCACAGGCAAGATTATGGTCATTCCAATCCTTGACCAGCGAGTTGTGATGGAACTGTGGAGAAGAAGCAAGAAGCGGAAAGCTGGTGAAGAATACATCCTTCCTTCAATGCTTGCCATGTACCAGAAGAACAAGGCTTGTGCGTTGACCAAGTTGACCCAGAGCGTGTTCAAGAGGGCTGGGATTGAAACAACTCAAATGGTGGAGGGCAATTCACGCGCCAATTGCGTGTATGGGATGCACAGTTTCAGACACACCTTGGTTTCAGAGTTGTTCAAGAAGGGAGTGGATTTGGGAACAATCCAGCACCTCTACACAGGACATGGTTCTTCATACGTCACTGAACTCTACGCACATGCTGACATGGACAAGAAGAAAGTTGACCTCTCAAAGTTGACGCACATTGAGACGGCGCAGAAACAACCTACAAGGGTTGACACGTTCCTGTCAATGCTGAACGAGGATGACAAGAAGGAATACGACAGAATCCATCTGATGCCCATTTCCAAGCAAATCCAATTTGAGTTGGTTTCACTCCTGAAGTTCAAGAGCAAGGACGAGTTGAAGATTATCGCAGATTGGATTTCAAAGAGGATAGAAACCATGTAAATGAGAAACACGATTCAAAGACAAAAAGAAGGACGGCCACCCAGCCGTCCTTTTTGGTAAACAATAATGTCAAGACACATACATTTACTTCATTTCATCCAAAATCCATGATGGTTGGTTGAACTTCATTTTCAAGCCTGAATTTGATGGTTTATCAGTTATAATCCGAAGAAAATACCGTCATTTTTGTCAATTATGGGCGGGTAAACTATTTTCAAGAAAATGTCCAACCCCTCTTTATCGCGGGACAGAGAAGTGGTATACTGTATTTGTCAGGGGTGACAAAGGCAACCTCCCACGTTGGGAGAACCTGAAGTTCCTTGACGCGAAAAAGGTAAAAGACATGAATACAATGGCAAACTGCATCATCAACGAGATGTCCAAGAAGGTGGACAGCGTTGAATACATCTGGGCTGAAGTCAAGTTCAACTCAGTGGATTATTCCAACATTGAGATTGACTGTGGTGGTTCTGACCGCTTCTATTGGAACGAAAAGACCAACAGCGAACACAACCCGCGCCGCACAAACGAGAAGTCACATTTGTTCGTCCGCTTCTCAGTGGATGTTCATGAAGACCTTTTCGTGGACATGCGCACTGGTGAGGGCTATTACGCCAAAGATGGGATGAACCCAGCCCTTCGCCTTGGTGACTTGGACGCTGAAGGATTCAAGATTCTGCTTCCAATCTACAAGAAACTGTACCTTGACTCTTACGTGAAGTTCTTCGCTGACGATTTCTGGCTTGAAGCCGCAAACAAGACTGGGGACAAGGACATCAAGTTTCTTGGAATCCGCGATTGGTTCTCCGTCAAGGCGAACGAACTTGGGGTTCTGCCTTGGGAGTGTCAGGGCGTGGTTCGTGAAGTGAAGTAATCAGAAGGGAGAACTGACCATGTACAAGGATGAAGAGTCAATCATCATGCACGAAGGGCGGACTGCGGAAATCGTGAATTATCTTGCTGACAAGATTGAGAACGGCGTGAAAATGTCTGTCAAGATTGAGCATTATGACTACACGAAGAAGGAACACAAACTGATTGACATGTGGGGAGGACTTTATGCCATGCGCGGGAATTATGATGGGCTTCTGGAACACCTGTTTGACTGCGACACAATGGGATATACCGTGATGAACGCAAAGAGCATGTGGAAAGAAGACAAGGGTGAATTTCTTGTAAGGGTGAACCTTGAACGTTTCGCGGCATAATCTGAAAGGAGACAAAAGACATGAGCATCAAGTATTACGACCACAAGAATAAAATCGTCCGCGAGGTGAAGAACCTCACTGATGACGAATATGCTGGCGTTCTCTACGTCATGGACAAGAACAAATGGACGAAACGAACCATTGACGGCGAAGAGGTCTGGGTTTCCTCAAAGGCTTCTTTGAGCTCAAAGGCGAAGATTGAGATATAATTGACATCGTAATAGGTGGTTGATAAAAAGATTCAACGAACTCCCCAATCTTGGCTGGGGAGTTCTTTTTTATTGAGAAATAATGTACGTGAGGAAACTGTGGTATGGTTTATCCTCCAAACGGCGCGGCGTTCTGTAGTTCTATCATTGTTCAAGGAATTTCGGCTCAGAATTGATGTGCGGTATTTGGCGCGGTGTAAAAAGCGGAACTGTAAACAGCTGCTTACTTTCGCGGAACCTCAGGCGTGTTCCTCAGGGTCCGCGGTGCGAACCCTTCGGGAACAACAGGGGTACTGAAGGAAAAGAGGCACTTCGTGCCAAGGCGGCTCCGCCGCTGAAATACTGAAGAATCACAGGTCAAGGATTTTACTGTAAAAGAGTTCTTCAAGCATGTAGAATGAAGTTTTGTTTTTTCCAAAGCGAACGCGCCCACCACCAAGGGTGGCGCGTTTCGTCTTTGGTTGGTTGTTTTCCAGTAGCGGAGCGACAGTGACGCTACTATTGTATTAATATACTATAGTATATAGATGTGTTCCTTTATGGGTCTAGATGTGTTCCTTTATGGCTTCTAGATGTGTTCCTTTATGGCTTCTAGATGTGTTCCTTTATGGCGGATTCTGAGGTTGCGGATTTTTCGTTGTTTCGTTTTTTCGTATAATTTAAGTACATACTACACGATGATAGTTGAAGAAGTCTGAAATGGTCTATCATCAAACCTTATCTTCATGGGGTGCTTACAAAACCAGTTTCAGCAAGAGTATTGACATGAAGACGAAACGAGACAAAGACTACTACTTGAAACGAGCCATAAACGGCTTCAAGATTCTCATAATCTATCAGTGCGTCACCAAGCCACAGTTTGACCCAGTTTATAAGGGTGACAACGGAAAGTTCTCCAAGGAGAAGATGTTTGAGGAAGCTGAGTTCCTAGACAAATGGAACAAGATGCCAAAGAAGCGACAGAACTATCACACCAAACACCACACAGAATATTTCAAGCAGTACAAGAAACATTCCGCACATCACAACCTTGCCTTTGGTCTTGATTGCAGGTTGGTGGAGAAGATTCTTGGAACATACAGAGACGATGAAGGAAATAAAGTCCGCATTTCCATTGATGAAGTTCTACAGAATCTAAATGGCTGGTTCAGGTGTTCCAACTGTGGAAAGATAATACGAAGGAAGAAAGGCATCAAGCCATTTCCAGTGTGCTGGTGGAAGAAGAAATATTTCATTGCTGACAAAAACTACTGGGTGAAACTGTTGGACAATCCACAATATTCAAAACTTGAAACCTATCCAAGGGAGACTGATGGAGAGGCGTGGGCAATAGAGCAGATTTGGAAGTACAGGAAAGAGACAATCCACAAGAAATATTCGTCTATGTTGGAACTATGCGTTGACTTCAACAATGACATGATTGACGAACTTCTTTTCAGAAAAATAGCGGTAAAACAGTTCAATCAGAGCGAAGAGAAGATTGGGAAAGCGATTCTTTCAAAAAAAGGACAAAACAATGACAACAACGAAAACCAAACGCGAACGCATTATCAAGATAAACAGGGACAGAAGGTTTCTGATGAAACTTCTTCACCAATTGAGGGTGCAGATAATTCAGCTCCTTCAGGACAAGGAGAAGAACGAATCTTCCTTGAAGGTCTTGTTCAAGAGACGCAAGGACTACAGGAAGAGGTTGACTAAACTCACAAACAAAAAACACGAAATCAAATCACAGAGAGGAAACTAAAATGAACGAAATCACGATAGATGACATAATGAACGAGGTTGTTGGAGAAGTCCGCAACTCAAAACAAGTTGAACCAATCGTTGAAGCGAAACCTGAGAGACAGGAAACCCTTGAAGAACTTACTGATGGTTGGAAAGACGCAACGAAAAAGGACAGCACTTCAGTGACGTCCGCAATCACAGGAGGAAAGCCCTTCCTTGGGAAGGAAGAGGTCATTGACTTCTTTCTCCGCAGAATTGTATCTGAACCCTACATGTCATTTGCACTTCTGCACTGCTTTGGCGTTCCTTCAATGGAGGGTTATGAGATTGGAAAAAGCCTTGCACACGAGAGGATTCCAGTTCGTGGTTCAGTGAAGTACGTTGTTGAACAGGAAATCGTGTTCTATTCAAGGCTTCTCTCCACGTTGAAGTTGAAGAAGGTGAAACAGGACGTGATTGAGGACGCGGACAAGATGCTTCACAGCCGTCTCGTGGAATTTTCCTCAATAACTGCGTCCGAGGAAAGGCATGAGCAAGAGGAACAGGAAGCGGAGTTCAGGAGAAACTTTAAGAAGAAGAGGTTTTGACACGAACTGAAAAAAGTTTCACTCAGAAACATTTTCATGCTCAGTTTTTGTTGTTGCAGAGGTACATACTATACAGAAAAGGATGAGAAGGTTTCTCATCTGTCAAACCAAACCAAACGAAACAAACAGGAAAAGCCAAGATGAAGAACAATGAACTGATGTAGAAGGTCAGGAACTCAATGAATCCAACCTTCAAGATGACCAAGAAAAGGTCAGACAACACAATAAGCGGGATGATTGAACAGGTGCTTGAAGAAGTCAAGCCAATCGTCATGGACGCCGAAGCCGCCCAAGAACTCTACGAGAACAGCCCGTCAATAAAGAACGGCGCATATATGCAGTAGATGGACGAGAAAGCGAAATCCGCCCTTCAGAACGCTTCCAACCACCTTTGGGACATGTGGGAGGCTGAGTTCAAGGAGTTCGTCACAGCCAAGGAATTCGCGTCTCTGATTGAAACCGCCTACAATAACTCAATGAAACAGGACAAGGGAAGGTTCTGGTTCAAGTACGTTGGCAAGGAAATTGGAGGGCAGAAACAATGATTAGTTCATACGCAAACGTGTATTGCTCAGAGGACGTGAGCAAAATCAAGAACTTCAAGGCGGCGCTCAAAGACAACAAGAGGAAATGGGTGTGCTTCCACCGCAACCACATTTCAGGATTTGGCTACATGACGAGAAAGGCACTAATCTCCGCAGGACTTTGGTTGAACAGACCAGCGCGTGAACTCATCTTCCTCAAAAGACAGGACGCTGAGCAGATTGAACGCGAAGTTGAAATAACGAAGTCCAACGCATATTGGAACGGCGTGGTTGCGAAGTTCTGGACCAAGCTGAACCCCAACAGCCTTCTCGTCTCCCTTGACGAAAAGACATACAACGAATACAAGCGCAGCATTCAGCGCCTCAGAATCCTACGCGCGTAGATGAACGCGAGATGCGAGAACCCCAACGCGCAGGACTACCGTTGGTATGGCGCGAAGGGAATCAAGGTCTGTGAAGAATGGAGGGAGGATTCCGACAAGTTCGTTCTCTGGTCTTTGAAGCACGGCTACCGCTACAACCCAGAACTCTCAAAGGGTGAGCAGCTTTCCATTGACAGGAAAGACCCAACCAAGGACTACTGCCCAGAAAATTGCCGTTGGATTCCACACCGCGTCAACTGCTCAAGGCAGAGGATTGACCACAAGGCAAGGTCAATAGCCCAGACGAAAGTGCATGAGAGGAAGCGCGAATTTTGGAACATGTTCAAGGACGCGGTAATGTGGAATCTCCAGATTGATTGGAGAATCGTCTACAAGAACCATTTCAACAGCAACTGGGAATCCTTGAAGAAGTTCCTATATGAATAGGGCTACAACTCAGTGAGCGTGTTCAGAATCCACAAGAAGATTGAAGGGAGGGATTGACCATGTAGAACTGGATTGACATCTTGAACATGGTTGCAACCCCAACAGAGGAACCAGTGTTATACACCATTCTTCTTGAGGATTTTTCACATAACCAGTCAACAAAATACGAACTACGGTTCTTAGACGAAAAAAGGTTCTTCAACAGAGAAGAGGCGTTCAACTTCCTTTCAGACTGCGAGTTGTTCAACTGGCAAGTCAAGGGATGGGACTACAACACGTCATGGAACGAAATCGACGAGATAATAATAACCTTGTACAGAATGGAGAAATGAACAATGGCAACAATAATATCAGTATGGTCAACACTTGCGGTGTGCGTTGCGCTGCTCATGTTTGGAATCAGCAAATGGGAAAAGAGGGGGAGGAAGTGACATGATATACATTGACTGCAACTTGACGCACTGCAACTTGGGTAATGGCAGCATTGCTGCCATCTACCCTGACATTAGAATAGGAATGGACGTGAACGACAATGTGGATGTTGTGAAGCTGAGGGACTTCCAGACAAAACTACAGTAGTTCATGGACAATGGACTGAACGAATGCCTGATTGACAACAACCAATAGACGAGGAAGGAAATATGATAAACAAGAAGAAAGCAAAACTGTATTGCTGCGAAGATATCAGCAAGATTGAAAACTACCATAGTGCTGTTTTAGATAAAACATAGACATGGGACTGCCACCACAGAGCTGAAGTGCTGCCTTGTGGCAGGTATAGCATGAATGACTTGCAGAAGCATGGACTCTATTGGAAAGTACCTGCTTCCCAGTTGATATTCCTTACTCAAAGTGAACACCTGTCATTACATAATAAAGGGAAACACTTATCACCTGAACACAGGAAAAAGATTGCTGACTCGAACACTGGAAAACATCATTCAGAAGAAACAAAGAAGAAAATATCTTACGCCAAGAGTGGAGAAAACAATCCTCTATTTGGGACACATCATTCAGAAGAAACAAAGAAGAAAATATCTTACGCCAAGATGGGACATGAAGTGTCTGAAGAAACGCGGATGAAGATTTCAAAATCAAAGAATGGAAGACCTATCTCAGCAGAACATAGAAGAAGACTTCTTGAAGCAAACATTGGACGTAGTTGCTCTGACGAGACAAAGAGAAAGATATCTGAAGCGCGTAAAAGATATTGGGAAAAAAGGAGGGCTGCTAAATGAGAAGCAAGGGAAAGTTCATAGACGAATAGGAGCTGCTAAACCAATGGTAGTTGTGGGTTGATTCTGCCAATCGCGTTGAAGATAGAGTTATACCAGATAGGCTTGTGGTTTTGCTATACGCACTAGCAGACCATCTTCTTGAACATCCAAGGTTCGTGCGATATTCAACTCACATGAAGGAAGATATGAGGTAGGAGGCAGTTATAAAAGCCCTGAAGAACCTGAAGAACTTCAAGAAGGACAAAGGGAAAATGTTTTCGTATATGACTACCTGTTGCTGGACTGCATACGTGGTGTACCTTGCCAACTACTACAAGGAGCTGAACAAGAAGCGTGAACTAATCCTTGACGCATTGAACAACATTGACGAGAAGCAACTTGGAAGCATCAACTATCTGAAGGAACTTCTTGGTGACTTGCAGGAAACCGTTGAAGAATACAAGGAAAAGGATGACAAGGACGCATGAAAAACCATTTTTCAGAAAGTTTTGACCCCCTATCTGGGGGAATTTTGGGAAAGGGAAAAG
>Ga0326513_10004172_pt1 | contig 10376 bp, 12 predicted proteins | sample 2_2465_0518_D_FD_203654 | JGI IMG/M metagenome (GOLD analysis project Ga0326513, IMG submission 203654) | Bovine rumen microbial communities from UC Davis, California, United States - 2_2465_0518 | ecosystem: Host-associated > Mammals > Digestive system > Stomach > Rumen | place: USA... | reverse complement strand
CTGCTCCGCAAATATGAATTGTGAATATGGGATCAGAACCTGTACCGTGACGGAAGGCCTGCCCGAGAGTCTGTCCAGCGCCATATTCAGCACTTCACCAAGCTTCCCCGCATCATAAGGTTTTACGAGATACCGGTCTACATGAAACCTGTATCCGTCAAGCGCATGATCTGTACTGGTCGTAAGAAATGCGATGGGCACGATCCCATCCTGCTCTCTGATCTTCGACACCGTTTCCACACCGCTTATGCCGCCCATATAAATGTCCATGAGGACCAGATCAAACCTTCCGGGATAAAAGCTTCTAAGAAAATCCTCGCCACAGGGATAGCACTCTGTCTCGCATTTGACGGAACTATTCCCCATCATCCCGAGCAGTAAAGCCTGCTCCTCCGGCTTATCCTCGCAAACCCCGATTTTCAGATAATTCACAACCGGTTCTCCTTTTTTTAGTCTCCGTTTTCAATCTATTATAAGACCATTTTAGATCGTAAAACAATCGATTCGCTTTTTGTCAAGTACCAATTTTGCTTTCAAAACTCCCATTATCGGGCCTTTTTTCATCTGCTCATGATCTATATGATAAAGATAGGGCATGTAGCATGATCGACATCATCGCCAAAGCCTCACTCTGGGGAGAGTTTACTTTTAAATAATTGTAACAAGGAGGTCTTATATGGGATTATTTGGATTTGGAAAAAAAGACAAGCCTAAAAAGGAATGCGCGCTCTGCGGCGGAAAAGTCGGTTTCTTTGGCTACAAGCTGGCCGGCGGCCAGTTTCTCTGCTCTGACTGCCGTTCCCAGTGCACGCCGGGCTCTAATCTGGACTTCAACAGCATGACCCCTGAAGATGTGAAGGAAAATATCGCCATCGCCTCCGCAAACCTGGAAAAGGGCGCTTCAGAGTTCAACTCAACCCGCGAATTCTACACGGGATCCAATCACGACAGACCGGTACTCTTCGCAGACGAAGACCACGGCTGGTTTATGAACGCCGCCAAAGATGACGGCTGGGTCTACAACCTCGACGACATCACTTACTATAATATGCGCATAAGCACTTCGGATCTCGATGACGAAGAGAAAGGCGGATTTCTTGACTGGCTGTTCGCTCCTGACTTCTACTCCGCTTATCCGGAGCTGCCCCAGTGCCCCTATAATAAGAAGATCATCGGCGCGTATCTGACCCTCCGGCTCCTTGAAAACGAGCTCGGGATCGATGAGGTCGAGATCGATGTCTTCCCCGGGCTGTTCACTGACGAGGAAGATGTAAGAGCCGCTTACCGCTGCTGTCATGAATTCTATGAGTTTATGGACGAATACCATCGGAACGCCCGGCAAGACACCCGCAGTACCGCTGCTCCGGTCCCGTCTGAATCAGAAAATCTGGACGCTATTAAAAAGCTCCATGATCTCCTGGAGGCCGGTATCCTTACGCAGGAAGAGTTTGACGCCAAGAAGAGACAGCTTTTAGGTTTATAGGGTACTTCCCGGAAAAAGCCTCAGCGCAAGGTGACTGCGCTGAGGCTTTTCTAAATCAAACATATTCAAGGCTCGCTTTGCGAGCCGCTGCGCCGCGTGCGGGTTGCCTGAAGGGCAACATCTACCTTTCCGCACGCGTGTGCATCGTTGAACTCAGTGGGGGATTGTCTCCCGCCACTGAGTAAGGTTTGTTTCATACTCGCCGCCTATAGAGGCGGGAGACTGCCCCTTGAGTTCCGCTTTGTCATCACTTCCAAAGAGAATTTACCCATTCAATAAAGTTGTCTGTTGAATCGCCGGTCCTCTCGGCCTGCGTATGACCCTGTCCCCAGACGGTCTCAAAATCCACATCAGAACCATAGGACTCAAGCGCAAGCGCCAGATTGATCTCTGTCGTAACAGGAGTATCACTCTGCTCGATCCCGGTGCGGATCCTCCAGCTGGAAGCTACATTTGCGGTCTGGTAACCTTCGTTCGCCGCCATCAGATAATACAGCGGCGAGAACATGTTGAGCCTGTACTCAATGCTGTTTCCAAGCGCATCCGTGCTCGCCAGGTCTGCTGTAAAGTCCTCCTCATAGGAACTTCCCTTGATGATCTCATAGAGCACAGAGTCAAAGTGCGTCGTCTCGCCGTCTCCTGTGTTGAACAGCTCATGGCCGCCCTTTTCCAGCTTGTCAAAAGCCGCGACAGGCTTAGTGGCCTGTTTGCAGTGCAGCGAGAACTCCTCAATACTGCTGATCGTGACCTCTCCGGTGGCGCTGTCATAGCTGACCCACTCCGTGTCGCTGTTCAGAGACGCAATATACTCCTCTGCCGAATTATAACTGCCTTTCTTGCCGCTCGTCGGGAAAGAAGTGTCCTGCAGATAATGCTCCAGCGACTCCTCGATCACATCTTTTACGTACTCATAATAAGTTCCCGCCTGATAAATGCCCTCCTCAGACTCCTCCAGGGTCAAAATATTGCCCTCCTCATCCACAAAATTCATGGCATTTACATAATCGGCATAGGCTGCCGCCAGCGCGTCGGAATAGCCCTGCATCTCATCGGACAGGTCTGTCCTCGTCACGCCCATGCTCCACTCATGTCCCAGATCCGCGCTGTCAAATCCGGTGATCGGGCACCAGCACATCACTGCTGATACAGCGTCGCTTGTCGATGCCGCTCCGATCTCCTTCAGATAAGGCGTGTAGAGACTGCTGTCACCGCTGCTGCCCAGAACTGCGCTCTGGGAGCCGCCTCCGCTGTGCCCGTACACGACGATCCTGTCTGTGCGGTTTTGTCTGCGGTTTCCTGTTCCGAAACGGTACCCTCTGCCTTCTCTTCCTGCTGCTCTGCGCCGCTCCCGTCATTTCCTTCTGAATCTGCCTCTGCTGCCGAAACGGATGCCGCCTCTGAAGCAGCGGCAGATTCGCTCGCCTGCGCCTGTGTGCTGCCGCCGCATCCGCCGAAGGCAGAGAGGATCATGGCCGCACACAGCAAAATACATATGCGTTTTTTCATAAAGCTTTCTCCTGTTGATGCTCATTTCCAGTTGCTGACTGTATTTTGACACAGCAACCTTAGCGGGAACTTATGAGATCCGGCAAAAAAGAGCCGGTCCGATGATCATTACCATCAGACCGGCTCTGTACTATTGTCTGTATTCACTTTTTTGATCGATCCCCGCAGCTGTTGCGCTCAGAAAACTTCGGATATCTGCTCTGCTCAGAGGACTTCCGCTGTCTGCGCCGCCAGTTTCTTGCGGCATTCGCTGCACAGCCCGACAGCCGTCAGCGTCACCGCTTCGATATGGCCGCCGTCCTCCGTCTCCTCGGGAAGTCCTGCGGCAGGATCTGCGGCAAGATCCATGTCCCGGATCCTTCCGCACTCACGGCAGATAAAGTGATTGTGATCTTCGGTGCGCCAGTCGAACCGCTCTGTTCCCAAAGAGCCGCGGACCTTGGAGATCCGCCCCTGCTCTTCCAGAAAATGCAGGTTCTTATAGACTGTCCCCAGGCTCAGGTCCGGAAACTCCTGTCTGAGCGCCGCGTAAATGTCCTCTGCGCGGGGATGGTCTTCCCTCGACCGGATCCATTCACAGATCCTCTCCCTCTTGCGGGAAAAGCGGATCTTTTTAGTATCTGCCATGTCTTTCCTCCAATGTTTACTTGCCCATGGACTCCACGAACCAGATGTTTTTGTTGAACTGGCCGATGTGGTCTTCCATCATGGCAACCGCCTCGAAAGCGTCTTCCTCATTCGCCGCCTTGCGGATCGCAGCTGCCTGCTCTCTGAGGTGCTTCATATCAGCGAGAAGGATTGCGAGCGCATCCGGGATGGAGATCTCGACGGAGGGGAGCTCCTCGATGTCCGCCTGTACCAGGTAATCCTTGAGGGATGCGGCCGGGAGGTCGCCGTTCATACGGATCAGCTCAGCGACTTCATCCAGGACATCTGCGTATGCGTCGTAGATCCCTTCGAGGTACTCGTGAACGGCCTTGAACTGAGGTCCGACCACATTCCAGTGCAGGTTATGCATCTTGATGTAGGAAACGCCGATATTTGCAAGGTAACGATTGATCTGGTCAATAAGATTCTTTCTCATAATTGTACTCCTTTTATTTGTATTTGTTAACGATAATGCTTCTTGTTAAGTTGTACTAACTATAACATGCCTTTTATCGCTTGTCAATAATAATAATCATTATTATTAAGAAAATTTTCAAAAAAATTGCAAAGGGACATTTCCGCCCCTCTGCACTCCTTTTTGTCAAAAGATCGCCTGTATCAGCACCATATAAATAACTGTCCCTGTCAAAATACTGATCAGCGAATTTCTCTTCCACACATGCATACCGACGACACATACAGCTGCGATCAGCTCGGGCAGTCCGAAGGGCGCCTGTAAAGGTGTCACATCCTTGAGGCAGTAGATCACCAGCATGCCTATGATCGCCGGCGGAAGTACCTTCCCCAGGTAGGTGATGTACGCCGGCGTCTCTTTTCTGAACACCAGAAAGGGAAGAAAGCGGAGCATGATCGTCGTGAGCGACATCGCCGCGATAAGGATTACAGATCTCATTTCTGCCCCTCCTCTCTGCTGCGGAGCAGCGTCAGAACTAATGTGATCAACAGCATCGCGGGGATCAGGAAATTATCCCGTCCGAAGATCACGAGGCACAAGAGCGTGCTCAAGAGGCCTGTGAGCGCCGGAATGTGGTCCTTCGTTGTCAGCCACTGCTCTGTGAAAGAGGTGATAAACAGTGCGGTCATCGAAAATTCAATACCTGCCGTAGAGAAGGGCAGCACTGCTCCGAGCAGGCTTCCCAGGACACTTCCCGTCACCCAGTAGCTCTGATCAAAGAATGACACAAAAAATCTGTATTTATTGGGATCACTTCCCTCCGGAGCCTTCCCGTCGCAGAGAAGGGAATAGGTCTCGTCCGTCAGTGCGAAGATCATGTATGGCTTGTATTTGCCGGCATCCTTGTACTTGTCGACCATGGAAATGCTGTAGAAAAGATGTCTTCCGTTCACCATGATCGTCGTAAGGATCGTAGTAATGACAGAAGCGCCTCCGGTCAGAAGGCTTACTCCCACATACTGCATTGAGCCGGCGTAAATAAAGCCGCTCATCGCAGCCGTCCACAACACGCCGTATCCCGCATTTCGCATGAGAATGCCAAAACCGATCCCCAACACAATGTATCCCGCCATGACAGGGATGGATCTATAGAAAGCCAGTTTGACCGTTTGATCTTTCATAATAACGCTTCGTTCTCCAAAACTTTTTTTGTCGTTTGAATATTTTGACAATTCCGACCAATTATGCCATCCCGCGTCTTTTTTGCATACAGAGAAAAAGTGACGCTGTACTCTCAGCGCCACCTGATCAGATCCTTATTCTTCTCCCAGAAGCCCTTCAGCTGTGTCTTGTGGTGACAGAGCTTCTCCTGGCAGTTCGCGCATTTCACACTGGCATTCGTCTGGTCGGAGAACCGCTCCGGATGCATGTGATACGTGATCTCCCAGCGGGCCAGCAGCACCAGCGACATCGCCAGCAGACTCCAGGTATATGGATGCGGGATATAGACACAGGGAGTAAACATCATCGCATAGTCCCAGTTGTAGATCCTGCATGTGCTGCAGCACCGGTTCTTGAGCATCCAGGTCTGGAAAGGACAGAAGAACAGGATGCAGATCATGTCGCACACTCCGTAGGCCAGGCTGATCAGAACAAGGATATCCCTGTCGATGAGATCAGTAAAATAGAGCACACCGATCACCCCATTAAGAGCGAGCCAGGACGCCGCCGCAACGAATGTCCTCTGCCAGGGCGGCGACTGCGGGTCCGTTTCCCCCGTGGGCAGATAGTTTCTCGCGAACTGCCTCTGAGATCCCATACTCTCATAATCAGACGGGAAAAACCGCAGCATCATCTCCACAGCATATACGATCCATATGACGATCAACAGCCCGTGCTCCTCTTCAAGCCCCTCAAAAGGTTCCACTTCCCTTCGGAGCCTGCCCGCGATATAGATGATCGCCGCCGCGACAAAGAGTGCGAGGCGATAAAACAATTTCAAATAATGAATAGCTGAGATCACGGACAGCTTCAGTTTCTTCTTTTCCATATAATGCCCCAAACTACCGGGTTATCCCCCAAAAGATGTTCTAACTACGCATGTCATGGTTCAAAGCCCGCCCCCCCCCCGAACCGCCTGCGTCAGGCCTCGTTGACCAGTTTCCCCGTAATGTGCTCCGGCACCAGCGCAAACATAAAAGTGCCGGGACCGGACTGTCTGATCTCCCGCTCTATATATTCCGAATCGCTCGTAAACTTATAACTGAGTTCCCTGGCGATCTCGTATATTTTCTCTCTGTCCTCAATGATCTCGATGCGCCCGAACACGATGACGCTGCGGATGTTGAGCGCCCACTCGCCCTCTCTGCGGTAGCCGCTGTCATAGACGCAGAAAGAAGCCTTGTCATGGCGTCTCATCGCGTCGATCTTGTGGCCCTTCTTCCCGCTGTGAAAATAGAGCTTGCCGTCCTCTTCACAGTAATACTGGTTGACCGGCATGCCATAGGGATAGTCGTCGTCGCCGAGCACAGACAGAACCCCGCGCGGTTCCTCTTTTAAGATCTCAATGCACTCTTCCCTGCTGAGCTGCTGTTTCTTGCGGAGCATTTCCCTGAACATGATCTTTCTCCTATATTCCAAATAAACTCTGTACATCTTTTAATTATACTCCGTTATATTTAACATCAGCGAAGGGACTTGCGGAAATAAATAATAAAATCGTCTACGTTTGAAGCAATATTTTGCCCCCTCCGCCCCATTCCTTGACACCTTGGGGCACAGGCCTTAAAATGCAAAAAGAAGATAGAAAAAAGGGGAGCTGGCCCCGAGCCGGCTGAGAGTGGACTGGATCGTCCTGACCCGTAACCTGATTTGGATAATGCCAACGTAGGGAAAGAAGGCGCGGTAATACTGCGGTACCTGTCGTTGGCGGGTACCGCTTTTTTCTGTCTCACGGCAGACCGGGAGCACCACTCTCTGCCGCAAATATGGTTAGATCCAAGGCGCTGACATAAAGAAAAACGATGAGAGCTCTTCTGTGGCATTTTGCGTGCCGCCGAAGCTGCTTAGTTCTTTTTGTCCGGCGCAATTTATCTGGTTATTCAGGAACGCACGGACAATGATCCGCGCGTTCCTTTTTTCGCGCAGGAAGGCATCATTGTTTTACAAAAATCTGATCAGGAAAGAGAGGCTTCAATGGTAACGATCAACGGAACACAGGAACAGGCCGCCGGCATGAGCATCCTGTCCTATTTAAAGAGCGCGGGATACAACCCGCAGACGGTAGTGGTCGAAAAGAATCTTGAGATCATTCCCCGCGACGCTCTTGAAACCGTCCTGCTCGAGGACGGCGACAGCGTGGAGATCCTCCGCTTCGTAGGAGGGGGCTGAAGCGCATGCAGACACAAAATGACGATCGGCCGGTCAAAATATCGTTCACCCGGGAAGCCCCGGGGATCACCCGGGAAGAGCTTGACCGGGCCTTTGACGAGCGATTCCCGGCTGAAATGAAGGAAAAGCTGGCAAATGCCCACGTAGCCATCGCAGGGCTGGGCGGGCTGGGCTCCAACATTGCCGTAAATCTGGCCCGGTCCGGTGTGGGACATCTTCTCCTCATCGACTTTGATGTCGTGGATGTCACCAATCTCAACCGGCAGATGTACATGATCCCGCATATAGGACTGTCCAAAACGGAGGCGCTGCGCGACATCCTGTCCCAGATCAATCCCTGGCTGGATGTACAGACACAGCAGGTAAAAGTCACAGCGGATAATGTCAGCACTCTTTTGGCAGACTGGCCCATCGTCTGCGAGGCTTTCGACGGGCCGGACCAGAAGGCAATGCTGGTCGGAACGCTTCTGACGCAGTGCCCGAACTGCATCATTGTATCGGGAAACGGCATGGCGGGACTGGGGGACGCAAATCTCATCCAGACACATAAGAAACTCCGGAGACTCTACGTCTGCGGGGACGGCAAGACAGAGATCGCGCCGGGCGCAGGGCTCATGGCTCCCCGCGTCGCAGTCTGTGCGGGACACCAGGCTAACAAAGTCCTGCAGCTCATCCTCGGAGAGGAATAATACTTAATCTATTTACAAACAAGAAAGGCGGAACATTTCAATGGCAGATACATTCGTTTTAGGCGGACATGAATTTCAGAGCCGTTTCATCCTCGGATCCGGCAAATATAACATGAAACTGATCAAGGCAGCTGTCGAGCAGGGCGGCGCGCAGATCATCACGCTGGCTCTTCGCAGGGCAAATACCCAGGAAAAAGAGAGCATCCTCGACTTTATCCCGGAGGGCGTCACCCTACTTCCCAACACTTCCGGCGCCCGCAACGCTGAAGAGGCCGTCCGGATCGCGCGCCTCTCCCGCGCCATGGGCTGCGGCGATTTCGTCAAGGTCGAGATCATGCGCGATGCAAAATATCTCTTCCCCGACAATTATGAGACGATCAAGGCGACTGAGATCCTTGCCAAAGAGGGCTTCATCGTCCTTCCCTACATGAACCCCGACCTCAATGTCGCCCGCGACCTGCAGAATGCCGGCGCAGCCGCAGTTATGCCCCTGGCAGCTCCCATCGGCAGCAACAAGGGTCTTGCCACCAAGGCGATGATCCAGATCCTGATCGACGAGATCGACCTCCCCATCATCGTAGATGCCGGCATCGGCAAGCCCTCCCAGGCCTGCGAGGCGATGGAGATGGGCGCAGCCGCCATCATGGCCAATACAGCGATCGCGACCGCAGGGGATGTTCCCGCTATGGCGGAGGCTTTCCGCCTCGCCATCGAGGCGGGCCGCAAGGCTTACCTGACAGGCATGGGACGCGTCCTGGCAAGAGGCGGCAGCGCCTCCGACCCGCTCACCGGTTTCCTGGGCCGCTGATCACAGGCTTCCCGGATCGCTGAGCACCAACTTCCCGGATTGCAGGGACGCTGATCATCGGCGATCCATTGGCTGCGGATATCAGGACCGCGGCAGACATCAATATTTTGCATAAGTAACGAGGTATATCCGGACATGAATGAAGAAAATCAGGTCTATTTTGTCGACAGTGACACGCTGCCGCCTGAAGTATTAGAAAGAAAACACCGCCTGGAGCAGGATCCGTCCTTCCGCACGGATCACATGAAATATATGCAGGGCATGGAGGTCATCGACTCCGATATCAAAGACAAGGTGCTCGCCCAAATGAAAGAGTACGATCCTTCCCTTTATAATGCGCAGGACGTGCTGCGAGCGCTCAGCAACGAGAGCTGCTCCATTGAGGATTTCAAAGCACTGCTCTCCCCCGCTGCCGCCCCTTTCCTTGAGCGGATGGCCCGCAAGGCCGAAGTAGTGACCAAAAACCACTTTGGCAACACAGTTTATATTTTTACGCCGATCTATATTGCCAATTACTGCCAGAACTACTGCATCTACTGCGGCTTCAACTGCTATAACAACATCCGCCGCAAAAAGCTCTCCTTCGAGGAGATCGAGCACGAGATGCAGGTCATCGCGCAGACCGGCATGGAGGAGATCCTCATGCTGACCGGCGAGAGCCGTAAGTACTCTGACATTCACTATATCGGTGAAGCTGTCAAAATAGCGCGCAAATACTTCCGTAATATCGGCATCGAGATCTATCCGGTAAATGTAGACGAGTACAAATATCTGCATGAGTGCGGCGTGGACTATGTCACCGTCTTCCAGGAGACCTACGACACGGACAAATACGAGACGCTCCACCTGCTCGGCCACAAGCGCGTCTGGCCCTATCGCTTCGATGCGCAGGAACGCGCCCTGATGGGCGGCATGCGCGGCGTCGCCTTCTCCGCGCTTCTCGGCCTCGCCGACTACCGCAAGGATGCGCTCGCAACCGCGCTCCACGCCTACTATATAAACCGCAAGTATCCCTATGCGGAAATCTCGCTGAGCTGTCCAAGGCTTCGTCCTATCGTCAATAACGACCGGATCAATCCCCGCGACGTCGGTGAGCGCGAGCTCTGTCAGGTGCTGTGCGCATACCGCATTTTCCTCCCCTTTGCCGGCATCACCGTATCGAGCCGCGAGACCGAGCAGTTCCGGAACGGGATCGCCAAGATCTGCGCGACCAAGGTCTCCGCAGGCGTTTCCACCGGCATCGGAGACCACGAAGAAAAATACGAACATGAAGAGACCGATTCCGCTGATGTCGGCGACGAGCAGTTCGAGATCAGCGACAGCCGCTCCTTCGCCAAGATGTACGACGATATGGAGCAGGGGGGCCTGCAGCCGGTCCTCAACGACTATATTTACGTGTGAGCCTTTAAGGTTCGCACGCGGCACAGTGGCTCGCTT
>Ga0326513_10004170_pt1 | contig 10378 bp, 6 predicted proteins | sample 2_2465_0518_D_FD_203654 | JGI IMG/M metagenome (GOLD analysis project Ga0326513, IMG submission 203654) | Bovine rumen microbial communities from UC Davis, California, United States - 2_2465_0518 | ecosystem: Host-associated > Mammals > Digestive system > Stomach > Rumen | place: USA: California... | reverse complement strand
TTGAAAAGGATGGGTGTTAATGCTGCAGATTACTTTGCAGCGATGAGTAATTATGGTAAGTCAAGTGCAGAGGCTCAACAGGACTTGACTAATTATATCCTGACTGGTAACACCGCCGAACTGGAACGTTCACCTATCCTACAAGGACATATTGACAAGTTGAAAGAAGCAAATACTGTAGAGGAAAGGAACAAGGCATTGCAGGAAGCGATGAACGAGGAAGGATGGGCTGGTATCAGCCAACAAGACACCTACAACAATAAATTGGAAACCTTTGTCGCTATGCTTGATCGTGGTAAGCGACAGATGGGTGATTTGTTCCTTGGTGCTGCTAGTGGTGCTATGGATTTCCTTAGTCAATTGGATAGTGCTACTGGTGGTATTCTTGGTATGGGTATTGCTATTGGTACTGTTGCTGGTGGACCTATGATTGACCTTGTTACTGGTGTTGGTCAGATGGCTACTGGTTTAAAGGCTTTGCAAGCTGCTTTTGAAGGTACTGCGGTTGCTACTGCTATCGCTGAGGGTGGTTTTTGGAGTATGGCTGCTGCGGAGTTGGCTGCTTTATGGCCTATACTTGCGATTATTGCTGCTGTTGTAGCATTAAGTGTAGCAGTCTATGAAGTCGGTAAGTATTTCGGTTGGTGGACTGATGTTGGCACTATGTTGGAAGCGATTAATGCTGGTGTTCAAAGACTATGGAGTGCCTTTATTAATCATCCTGATGTGCAAGGATTGATAAAAGCAATAACTGCTGCTTGGAAGGCAATGCAACCGTTCCTTAACACCACTATCAGTCTTATATTGAGGTTCTTCAAGGCAAGTGGCAAGAAAGACTTCGACATCGTAAGGACAATGATTAATGCAGTCAGTGTTGCTTGGAGAGCGATGACAGGACCGATAAGACTAGTCATTAGTGCGTTGAATACTTTATGGAATGCCTTCAAGACTGGTGTTAGACAAGCACACTCCACCGTAAACAGTATAAGTAATAATTTCCGTGCTTTACCTGGTAGGATAACAAGTGCAGTGGGTGGTGTTACTAATGCTATAAGCAGACCATTCACCAATGCATACAACAAGATTATCGGAATAGTCAACAAGATAAAAGCAAAAGCATCCAGCATAGGAAACATATCATTACCATCCTTCTGGGGTGGTGAAGACCTTGAATTTTATGGTGGCTCTGACTTGACTTATAGCAATGAGAAGTTAAGCGTGGATATGAACCAAAACATTAATCTTTCTTTGGATCTAAGGAATGTGCCACCAAGTATGGATGAAAGACAATTAGCAGGTTTAATCAATGAAACACTTGACAGTAAGGAGTTTATTAATAGGTTGGTGAATAATCCGGATTTCCAATCATTGGACAATAAAGTAAAGCAAAGAATAGTCCTTAAATCTAATAGGGCTAATGGTAGAGGTGTATGAGTATGGCGAGTTTAACTAATTATCCTGGAACAATAACACAAACCACTGGTGGAAGTTACCGTACTTTCAGCAACTTGAACAATATCAAGACCAACGCTGACAATGTATGGGCTACTAGTAGTGGTAACATCAAGGGCAAAAGTTCATCACCGAACCGCCCATCCACCATCACTTGCACCAATTTCGGATTCAACCTCCCCGAGGGTGCAGAACCCACCAAGATAATAACCACTTATAGGCATAAGAAGACAGGTAGTTTGAATATTCCTGCTCCTACTTTGACATTGTTGGGTACTGGTGGTAATACTTTTAGTGTTAAAGGTTCTGCTCCAACTACCAGTATGGTTACTCATCAGTATAACTGTACCACTGCGAAGATTACAAGGGCAATGGTTAATAGTAGTGATTTTGGGGTTAAGATTAATTACCCTGCGAACACTAACTCTAGCGAGGGAACATTATCCATATCTTATGTTCGTGTTACTGTTGAGTATAAGGTGCCTAGTTATTCCTTGACTTTGAAAAAGGCGAGTGGAGGATACAATGAAGAACCTTACACTATACAAGCTTCAATATCTAACACAAACCTTACAAGTTATACACCGACATTAACCATCACTAACCCTAACGGATTTGAATTTGACTCAATGGCTGGTGACGGAACCTACACACTTGTTGACAGTAACACTATAACTTGGAATCCTCAACTAACCAGTAAGACCAGTTCCTCAACAAGCCAATTCACTTTCAATACTGATGTAACTTATCCTCCTGGACAGACTAGTTTCACAGGGGACTTCACATTATCAGAGTCCTTGTATAGTGGAAGCAAGACCTTATCCGCAACTATAAGGGACCGGCCGGAGGGTGAAGGAGAGGAAGGTGATGATGACCATACACCCGTTATAACTGATGATAATACTGTCCTTGCACCTACCAGTTGGGAAGTGATGAGTGCAGGTACAGAGATACTTGTAGATTTGGACTTGTCACAATTCGAACAAATTAGTGTACCAGTATTTGCTTTCCCTTGCACCGACAACGGAACACCAGTACTAAGTGGTGCGGACACACCAGTCAAATACAGTACTGATGGCACTAACTGGTCCAAAGTAACAACCTACACCAACACCAAATACACCGGTTACACTCCAAACCGGTCAAACGTTAACACTTTGAAGTTCAAGGGTGAAAGCGTAGGTAAGTATGTCATATTCTTGTATGATGATCCGTGCAGTACTGGTTATTATGATGAGATGAGTAGTTATGTACCGAAGATTGCTTATTTCTTTGAGATTAAGCCGGATAAGACTAGTTTGTCTGCTCCTAATTTCAGTGTTTTGGAGGTTACTGGTGAGGAATTAGACCGTTTAGGTGATGGTTATAAGTATATTGCTCAATCCTATATCAAGCACATTACTACAGATACTTATACTAGGGATTGGTACAAAAACAATAGGATAGGAATATTCAACAACAACATCGAAAACATATCCGACTATACTGCATTGACAGACTCACAGATTATCGACAATGCTCTCTATTGGAGTAAAGCGACTGGTGGTTTAAACACTTATGAAAACTGTGAGTGCGAGTTCACCTATGACTCCGACTATCCACTATATGTGATAATAACTGGTGATTACCCAGAAGCAACCAGTTATGGTTATGATATAGGAACCATAAAACATACCGAGCCATGCATCATTGAAGAAGCGGTCTATAATTCATATGAAACTAACGGAACATACCCAATACCAATCACAGCATTATTAGACAGTAGCGACATCTCCACCCTTGAATTATCACCAAACCAAACAAGCCAAAGTGTAGTGTTATATGATTTCCCAGTCGATGAAACCGTCAGTACCAATGACACATTAGCGATACGAGGATTCCAAGTAAGGGCAGGATTGGATTATACCGATGACCTTGCCATACAAGCACAACTACACAGTCCAACTGGCGAAGTCGGAAACCGTAGCATACTCATAACCAGTCAAGACGAGGAAATAGTGATTGGTGGATTAGGCGACCTATGGGGTTTCACAACCCTACAAATGCAACACCTAGGACTGTGGGAATTGGAATTAAGTGTAGCGAACATCCTCAACAACTCCGATGCAACAATCATATTCAACAACATCGAGATAATATTCTACCTTGAAACCGTTGAAAAACAAGAAATAACAATCCGTGTAGAAGATGAGGACATCGCTTATTATGGTGCATTCATCGAAACCTTCAAGATACCGGAAGGCTTGAACACCGATACAAGCTTCCTACCAATTGACGGTACTGATACAAATGATGCCTATCGCCAAAACATAAGGGAAAAGACAATAACCATAGAGTTCAACCTATCCAATTGTGAACTGCAAACATCAACAGATATGCTAAGGCAACTAACCAAATTGTTTGTGAATGAAAAAGACCAATACAATCGTCCAATACCAAAAAGGATACAATTCAGTCACTATCCAAACGACTACTTCGAGTACATAATGGAAGAACCATTCGATGTAGACACCGAGATAACATACTACAACATCAAAGCATCACTAACAGTACCAAGCGGAACATCATACTCCTTGTATGACACCATAACCAACACCACCGGAAACGCCAACGGACTAGCAGCCATCAACCCAATAATCACAATCCGACCATCAGACGCCAACATCCAAATCACCGAAAACAATACAGACCAAACATTCAACCTCACATACACTGGCGATTGGTATGATCATACTGTTGAGATTGATTGCGAGGACAGGAAGGTTTACATTGTTGTTGATGAGGATACTAGGATAGACATTTCAAAATATGTTGATTATAATAGTGATTGGTTCAGGTTGGATGGGGAGTATGATTTCAGTAGTGTCAATTGTACCATTTTGAGTGTTATCTTCACTGAGAGGTGGTAATTTTATGAATATAACTGTTTTAGATAATGAGGAGAATTTCCTCCAATTCTTGGACCCTGAACTCTGCACACTCGTTGAGACTCATGAGAAAGGAGGACTCCGAACATTAAGCTTGGATTATAAGTTCCAAGACCTCCACGAGGACAAGCAACTCTTCCGTATTGGTAATAAGGTTTGGGTTAGCGGTGATGCTAACCTAACCGATACCTTATATGTGATTAATACTCCAGTGGAGATTAATGTGTATGCTGAAAACAGTTTCAGTATGGAGTTGGAGGAGGTTATGGTGGAGTTGAATTATGCTCCGATATTCTGCCAGACAGACCTTACAAGCGATAATGGTTTCAAGATAACCACAACTAATGGTGAGCAAAGCGTTACCATTAACTGGAATGCCTTGAATTACTGGTTTGGTGATTATTATAACATTGGAGTGGTGCAGAAATGCCTAAACGAGAATTATAACCGTGTAGCATTAAGCGGTACAAAGACATTGATGAACCTTTTAAGGTACATTGAAGAACAGACCGGCAATGTATTCGTTACAAGGTATGAGAAAGACCCATTAACCAATGTAATTCATAGGTATTTGGATTTCCTGAACCCAATCAATGTAAGCAAGGATTGGGAACTCAATATTGAGTATGATTTCGTTCAAGGAGTCGATGACACTGGAGTGTTTGATGAGAATGGGAATCCGAGCAGGGATGAGGATGAGTATGCAGACACCGAATCTGAGGATGACCTTGTGGATTTCACACCAACAGGCACCGCATGGGCAAACATCAATCCCTCAAATGTTGAGTTCAGAATAACCAGTAAAAATTATGACATCATCTATACTGATGACACTCAAGAGACCCCATTAGTATGGACTAGTGAGGATATTGGGTTCGATGACAATGCAAACAATGTAGTAATCACCTTGAATAGTGTTTCCAATGTTGTCGGTTTAATCTGCAATGACAAGACATTCATAATCCCATCTGAAGAGGAGTACGGAGTACCATATGGGAACGGTTACCTAGACCTTGACAACATAGACACTCCAACCACCACCTACACTTGCAGTATCCCTGATGACTCTTATTTCACCATCTACGATACTGACAAGGAAAGGACAGTATATGCCACCTGCATTAACCGTGAAATCGGACACACCCACGAGGAAGTCCTAGACATTGGTTTCAACCTAGACAACATCATCTTCGAAACCGACGAGTCTGACACATTCACAGCAATGGCACCAATCCTCAACCTTGAAGAAACCGACGGATTAAACAAGGACGACATGGCAAGAATAATAGGTTACTGGAAAAGCATGAGCGTAACCCAAGGCGAAACATTGCCAATGATACTCGAGAAGATAATGGTCCAAGCCTCATCATTGGCAGCGGCAAGGCAAAGCCTAGGAACACAGAGCCGTACCAATTACTACACCAGACCCTACCATCCGCAAGACAACATCGACTCAACCACACCATCCAACAGTCAATGGGAGTTCTGGAGAGCAACAGCATACTGGAAAGCACCATTCACCAAGAACAGTGGTGAAACCTACATAATGCTTGACCAGTCCAAGGGTACAGAATACACTAACATAAATTGCAGACCTGATGTAAGAGAGGAAAGGAATATCCGCCGACCAAAGATTGGGAACATTGAAACCACCAATTGCGAGTCAAGTTACGTCATCTACAACGAAGCCGCAATGAAATTAAAGGACAAGATATACCCTAAATTCTCAATCTCTGTAGATGTTGCAAACCTACGGAACGGAAGGTATAACGATTACCAACTCCACGATAAGGTCTATGTGAAATTGCCAGATTATCAGGAACTGGTAACCGCACGTGTATCCAAGACAGTCAAGGAAGCCCATAATGTGGCGAACAACACTATCGAATTGGATAATTACAGTGTTAATGCCATTAAGAATGTACAGAACAAAACATACATTGACGCAACCAATACCAGTTTCAAATACCCAAACTCAAAACAATTACAGGTAAGACTAGTCAACGAGGACTACGTAAGCGACCCAACAGACCCAAACTACGACCCATACCTAGTCCAATACCCAAAAGGCAAACTCATAAGCTTCGTACTCTACAAGGTCGAGAACGGCAACAGCACCCTAACAAAGAAAAGTTACACAAGACTCACAAACAGCCAAGGATACGCCACCATCAACATGAAATATGACCCTGGTGATTATGAGTTGAGCATTACCTTTGGTGGTGATGAGGAGTATGAGGGAACCAGTATCATCATTGATGTTAATGTGAGCGGTACAAAAACAAGTAAGAAGACTGTTAAGAAAACCACAAAGTCCAAGACTGTGAAGAAAACCACAAAGTCCAAAAAGACTAATAAGACCACCAAGTCCACTAATAAGGCCAAAAAGGTTACTTCATCAAAGACTAGGACTTCAAGTTACAGTCAACCTTCCGCTTTGAAAAAGAAAGCATTAAGCATTGTCGGTGATAGTACCGGTTTGGATGCTGCGAAGAAGATAGCTAAATGGTGCGGAACAAGGAGAAACTTCAAATACTCCAACTATCCAAACTACCACCGCAAAGCAGCAACCGCATACAAGATGAGAAGTGCTAATTGTTGCGACAGCACCCGTATGATGCTATCAATGATGGATGCGGTAGGTTGTAGCGAGAAGTTAAAGCTCGAGTATGTGCATTGCCATAATAGTGCTGCTCGCAAAGGTCATGTGTTCGCAAAGATTACCACAAGGGCAACTGGAAAGTACCGTTATGTTGACCCTTGCTGTAAACTTGAGAACGGTCGCAGTCCTTGGGCAAATCATTTGAAAGGTTATGGTCCTATCGTAAGTATAAATGCTTATACTGGACCGAACAGCAGCCCATTCTAAAAATAAAGGAGTTTTGATATTTTATGGTTGAGAAGATAATAATAAACCCAAACAAAGTACGTGGTTATGGGAACATAATGAACCAACACAGCACTACGGATTATACGAATTATGCTTGCACATTGACCGAAGAGACAGACACTGTGAACGGACAAACAATGACCGTTTATGAGATGGAAGATAATATCATATTCTTCGACAAAGCAACAAAAGGTATGCATAATCATAATTATTTCAATCAATCAGGTACAAGCAAATGTACCATTACAGAAGCCGATGAGTATAAGGAGTTTAAGACAATTGGTGCAATAGCGTGTAATGTCTATATCGGTTCATCAACTTCTTATACTGGCTTTGATGTAGGGGATACTTGGACTATCATATGGGATAAACTGTACATTGATGGGTATAATGTTGGTTTCCAATGTTATAATGGAAGCACATCAGTAGGTATCAACTCTACAGCATTGCTTGCACATAATAGTGATTTTCAGGAATTGAAATTCGTATGCGATGGAAGTTCCATTAAGGCCTATGTTGATGGTGTCTACAAGACACAAACCAGTTACACTAGCACTGGACATGGTTATTTGAGGATAAACCTAAACAACAATAATGGTGCATCACAAGTAACATTCCGAGCAAAAAATATCCGAATATTATCAGAATAAAATGTGAGAGGAACTTTATGAAACGATACAACAAACCAGAATACACCGATGCAAGGAAACGGATAAGACGGTTCATCAAAGAACACCATAGGTTACCAAAGCATTGCAACTTCAAAAACCAAACTGGCAAAATCGACAACCTAACCCGTAGAGAATACTGTGGCCTATTCCAAGGCTACATGCAATTCTACCTAAAACATGGCCGAGAACCGAATTACCTAACCTTGAATAGTGAAGCCAATTATCCCTTGGTAATCAATTATCAGGATGATCCATATTCCTGTTGTGTGGCTTCCTTGCAAATGTGCCTACAATTCCTATTCGATTACAAATACGAGTCCTACATAAAGAAAACATTAGGCACAAACAAGAATGGTACAACACCTGCACAATTGATAAACGGTGCAAAGAAGCTTGGTTACAAGGTAACTCCAATCAAGAGAGAGTTCAAGGAAGTCAAAAAAGCTTTAGACAGTTATTCTCCAGTCATTCTTCAAATTGAAACGAAGAGTGCTGGAAAGTGTTTATCTTATCGGAATTCATATGGCCACTATGTCATGTGTTATAAGGCAGACACTAACAAGTATTATGTGATGGACCCAACCAAGGGTCCGAAAGTATGCAATTCCACCACCTTGAATAAGGCTACTGGTGGAGGTAATCGTAAATTCTATAAAGTCGAGATGATTTAAAATGACAGTGATAGACATTGAATACATTCAAAACAATTTAAGTACAATAGCGGTTCTTATTTATGGTGCATTGAGTCCTTTCCTTGCACAATATTTAAGCTCTGAACAATTTAGTGCGAGTTTCATCGCAATTGTCAGTATGGTGTTGATTATATATAGTGCAAAGCACCCAAATACATTCAAAGTGTTAGGTAATGCTCCAGAGCCAATGCAAACCGAAGAAACCGTGATGAATGATGAGTATGAGGCGGAAATCTAAATACCAAACCTATGGCATGATTTACAGTAAGCAGTGTGTGAATTGTGTCAAGGAAGGCACCTACAAATGTGCATTAGAGGTTGAAGAGGAAGAGTGCAAAAACTATTCTACGGTGAAAAAGGGAGATAAGGTATTCGGTGGCTACTAATGGCCACCATACTTTTTTTTCACACTAATATTTGTTCGTAACTTATCAAATTATACGATTACTGAAAACAGTTCATATCGCACATTTAACAACCAAGAAAAACAAACCAATACATGAGCCACAAGAACATGACAAAAACTACCCCTTTCTATAGCCAAAACCAGAAAAAAAAGTCATGTTTCTAACCAAACGCTCTCCCACAAAACACAAAAAACACAAGGAGACATAACATATGAACATGACACTAGAAAAATACCTAAAACAATTACAAACACAACGAAACATAACACCATCAACAATCAAAATCTTCAAAGCAGCACTAAAAAACTACGAAAAATCACAACAAAAAACACTACAAGAACTACTACACGAAGCAGAAACCGAAGAAGAACAAGGCATAAGATGGAAAAACCGCAAACTACCACAAAGACTACTAACATACAAAACATACCTACTCGACAAATACAACGTAACCACCGCGGAACAATACCATACAAAAGTCAAAACATTCTACAAACACCACCTAATCGAAATCCACGAAATACCAAAAACAAGCACCATCAAAGCACACAAAAGCAAACCCATAACCTACAAAGACCTACCCACACAAAAAACCATAAAAGAAGCATACCAAATAGCCAAACCCATAATGAAAGCATACCTCCTATTAGCAGTAAGCACAGGATGTGCAAGAAAAGAACTCCTAAACTTCACAATACAAGATTACAAGAAATGGGAACACGATCAAGTGCCAATAATCTACTTGACAAGGCAAAAAACAAACAAGTATTACTACACATTCACCACACCAGAAGCAATCAGAGAAATAGGGAACTATTTGAAGACACGGGATGATGATGACCCACGATTATTCAACATAAGCGAAAGACAATTAGGTCGGCAATTCAAGAAGCTTAACGATAAATTAGGATTAGGACGCCTTAATGATAGGCTAGTTTTGAGGACTCATATGCTCCGTAAGTTCCACGCCAGCCAATTGCATAGTGGCAAATACCCATTAAGCCTCGATGAAATAGACAGTTTGCAAGGAAGAAGCAAGAATATTATACGAGAATCCTATTATTTCGACAACCCCTATGACTTACGAAAAAAATACATCCGCAATATAGACCAAGTAACAATATTAGATGAGGTTCACACCATTACAGTGGATAGTCCAGAAGTAATGGAACTGAAAGAAAAAGCAGCCAAGATAGATGAACTCGAACGATTAGTCAAAAAGATACTTGAAAAAAACAAAGATTAATTCAATATGATTGCAATCAATGAAACAAACAATAAACCAAAAATAACGAAAATTACTATATAAATTAGGTAATTGTATAACCATTCATCAATT
>Ga0326513_10004169_pt1 | contig 10385 bp, 6 predicted proteins | sample 2_2465_0518_D_FD_203654 | JGI IMG/M metagenome (GOLD analysis project Ga0326513, IMG submission 203654) | Bovine rumen microbial communities from UC Davis, California, United States - 2_2465_0518 | ecosystem: Host-associated > Mammals > Digestive system > Stomach > Rumen | place: USA: California... | reverse complement strand
TATCTTGTCGATCAGCCGTCTCTGCCCTGCGATCGCCGCCGGGTTCCGCGTCCATTCGCGCGGCGACGGGTCGAAGAGGTCGCCCATCACGTCGATGCACGCGGCGCCGGCCTCCAGCGCCGCCATCAGGTCGCCCTGCCGGGCCTCGTCATCCTGCTGCAGGCAGTCGCTCCGGTAGAGGCAGCACATGACAGGCAGCGGGGTGGCGTCCATGATACGGCGCAGCGACTGGGCGGTCCGCTCGCCGCGCGGCAGGTTTTTCAAATCGACGCACACCCCATCTGCGCCCGCCCACCTGGCGGCGGTGGCCTGCTGGGCAAGCGCATCCACCGACGGGTCGCAGAAAATGGCCACGAAAAGCGGAGTCCGCACAAAATCGAACCTCTTGCGCATAGTCCCGGCCGCCCGGCTGTCGTCCTGAATACTTTTTTCCATAGTTTCGCCATCGGCTCCTTTTTGAATTTGGCAACTAATATTATTGCAAATGTGGCAGGCCATGGCAACGCAATATTATGCTATAATCTTGACATGAATATGGACGGGAATACGGATTTCGCCGACGTGGACCTCTCGCGGCTCGCCAGACAGGGGTTCCCCGAAGTCATATACGGCGCCGGCAAGACGGCGGGCCAGATAGTCGCCATCGCCAGCCGGCTTGCCGGGGCCGGGCAGTCGCCACTGCTCGTCACGCGCATCGACGCCGGGAAGGCCGAGGCCCTGGCCGCGAAGTTCGGGGACGCGTTCGCCTACTACCCCGACGGCATGATCGGCCGCATCGGGGAACCAAGAAGCCCCGACGGCATAGGCAGGATCGTCGTCGCGACCGCAGGGACGAGCGACATCCCCGTCGCGCGGGAGGCGATAGTCACGGCCGAGGCCCTTGGCAACGAGGTGGTCCCCATCTTCGACGCCGGGGTGGCCGGTCTCCACCGCATTCTCTCCCGCCTCGACACCCTGCGCTCCGCCGCCGTCGTGATTGCCATTGCCGGAATGGAGGGCGCCCTTGCCAGCGTAATTGGCGGGCTTGTATCGTGCCCTGTCGTGGCGGTCCCCACAAGCGTCGGATACGGCGCCTCGTTCGGCGGGGTCGCCGCGCTGCTTTCAATGCTCAACTCATGCTCCGCCGGCGTCGCGACTGTCAACATCGACAACGGCTTTGGAGCCGCCTTCCTCGCCAGCAGAATCAACCACATGGGCTTGCGGCAACCCGCCGCCAAGCCAACGCCACAGAACTAGGCCACGCAATGAAAACCCTTTTCATAGACTGCTCAATGGGCGCCGCCGGGGACATGCTCGGCGCCGCGCTGCTCGAACTCGTGGACGACAGCGACGCCCTCGTCGGGAAACTCAACGCCATTGGCGTCCCGGGCGTCAGCTACCTCCTGGAAAAGACCACGAAATGCGGCATCGCCGCCTCCCGGCTTCATGTCAGCGTCAATGGCGCCGAGGAGGATGAGCCTAACGGCCACCATCACCATGACCACGGACACGAACACGAGCACGAACACGAACACGGGCATGGCCACGAGCACCATCACGGCCACGAACACCACCATGGGCACCGTTCGCTGAAAGAGGTCCTCGCCATAGTCGACGGGCTGTCCATCCCCCCGGCGGTGGCCGACGACGTCCGCGCCACATTCCGCCTTGTCGCCGAGGCCGAGTCATCCGCGCACGGCGGGAATCCAGACTCCGTCCACTTCCACGAAGTCGGCGCCCTTGACGCGATCGCCGACATCGCGGCAGTGTCGCTGCTCGTTTCGGAATTGAGGCCCGACCGCATCGTCGCCTCTCCTGTGAACTGCGGCTCCGGCTTCGTCCACTGCGCCCATGGGACGCTTCCCGTCCCGGCGCCATGCACCGCCGCCCTGCTGAAGGGGGTCCCGTCCTACATCGACCCCGCAATCGACGGCGAGCTATGCACCCCGACTGGCGCGGCGCTTCTGCGCCACTTCGCGACGGAATTCGCGCCGATGCCCGTGATGCGCGTCGCCGCGATTGGCTATGGCGCCGGCAAGAAGGACTTCGCGCGCGCCAATTTCCTGCGCGCATTTGTCGGCGAGGCCGAGTCCGCGCCAGGCCGCGACAGCGTTTGCCAGTTCAGATGCGCGATCGACGACATGACGGCCGAGGAATTCGGCTTCGCCGCAGGGCGCATCATGGAGGCCGGCGCGCTGGACGTTTGCATGGTTCCGGCGCTAATGAAGAAGGGGCGCCCGGGGACGATCCTCGAAGTCCTGTGCCGCCCCGCCGACGCCGACAGGATTTCGCAATGCATTTTCGCAAACACGACGACTCTGGGGATGCGCGAGCAGCTCGTAGGCCGCAGGATTCTTGAGCGCCGCGAGGAGACCGTGGCCACCCCGTTCGGGCAAATTAGGCGCAAAATTTCATCATGCGCCGGCCTGGAACGCTCAAAATTCGAATCCGACGATCTTTCCGCCATCGCAGCGGCGCAAAAAAAGATTTGACGCGAAAAGACGCTTCTGATAGAATAAATACAACTCTTTTGCGCCCATCGTCTATCGGTTAGGACACCAGGTTTTCATCCTAGTAAGAGGAGTTCGACTCTCCTTGGGCGTGCCATTTGAAGGCCGCCGCTGGCGGCGTTTTTTTTTGAGGCTTCGTGCATAAGTGTGGGTGCTTGTGCCGGAATCCATCATTGCGAGAGGCGCTAGCGCGCGACCACGAAAGCCACCGTCTCGGCGGCGGACATCTACGGGCCGGGCAGGAAAATGTCGGGCCAGCAGTCGTTGCCGGTGTGGAAGGTCAGGCGCGCGGGTGGCGTGTTCGCATCTTCCGTGTCCCAGAGGAAGATTTCATAGTCCTCGCTGTCCTGCTCATGGCCGCCACGGCTCGCGCCGTAGACGAGCCAGCGCCCGCCTCCGGCAAAGCGCGGGAAGTATTCGTGGCTCCACGGCTCCTCGGCGTCGAGCAGGACAACCGGGCCTCCAGCACGTTCGTCGAAGGTGTAGATGGCGTTCTTCATCCTGCCGGGATGGTCTACCCAGGCAAAGCTAAAGTCAAAGGGCCTGCTGTCGCGCCATACCATCTGGCAACCTCCGGCGATCTCCCTGATTTGAGGCTCATTGACTTTTACGCCATCGGGCAGCCGGACATGGACTGTCGCCCTCTTGTCGCCCCGAAGCGTAGCTGCAAGGCTTGGATCCCCAAGGAGGCGCGTATCGGGAATCGTTACGAGGACACCGTCGCCGAGGGGTGGGACGCCGGATTCCAGGAGGATCCTCTCCGCGCCACCTTCGCAGGAGGCGGCTACCAGCTGCGTTCCGCCGGCGCGCACAAAGGCGAGTTCGCTGGCGCCCGTCCAGCATGCCTGGTAGGCGTTGGTGGCGACGCGACGTTCGCGGCCAGTCCCTAGGTCAACGACCCATGTGTCCCACTTCTCGAAGTTCCGCTGCGAGACCCATGGCTCCGTCGAGCGGGAGAAGGCGACGAGGCGCCCGTCCGGCGAGAAGCGCGGGTAGGTGTCGGTGAATCCCGACGACGTAATCCGGCGCGGCTTTTTTCCCGGACCGTCGATAATCCAGATGTCGTGCGAGCCGGAGCGGTTGCTGCTCCAGACAATCTTCCCGCCAAATTTCGCCAGGGCGGCTTCGCGCGCGGCGTCCTCCACGCGCGTCGGCGCCACGGCCTCCCCAACCGGGGGCGGCGTGAGGCGGCCGCGCTTTTTGACGGCGCGGAACTGGTAGGCGGCGAAGAGAAGCGCCAGCCCCAGAAGCGCGACGGTGGCCACCACGAGCGCGAGGCGCCCCGGCCTCGGAACCGCCTCGGCCTTGGCGGCATCGCCGGACTTCCCGCCGCCGAGCCACGTGAAGAGCAGGAAGGCGATTCCGCCGGCGGAGTAGTCTATGATCTGGCTGAGGACGTGCATCGTAAGCATCGCAGCCATGGAGTCCGCCGCGGAGAATCCGAGCGCCGTGAGCGCCGCAAGGCCGCCGGCTTCGTAGGAGCCGAAGCTCATGAACGTCGGGACGGGGAGGCTTGCCGCGCCCTCCGCCGCAATCAGCGCCACGAGCACGGCGAATACGCCGGCGTGCGAGAGTTCCGGCCAGGCCGGGCGCGTCACGGCCACGAAAAGGAAGTAGAGTCCGCCGTACTTCGCGGCGCGGATCAGGACCGACAGCCCGACGACTGGAGCCGCTACGCCGCGCCGCCGGACCGCCACCACTGCGTCCGCCACGTCGCGGACGAGCTTCAGAAGGGCCGCGACGGGCCTTATCCTGAAGAACGCGATCCGCTCCAGCCGCGGCGTCTTGCCGGCGAACCAGGGCAGGAAGCCAAAGAGAAGCACGAGTCCAATGGCGCAGATGATCGCGAGCATGACGAGGCTGCCGACGAGCGAAAGCCCCTGCGCGGCGCCGGGAATGGCGACCGCCAGGACGGCAAGGAGCGCGATGAAGTCGAAGAGCAGGCCGATTGACAGGGATGAGAAGCAGTCGGCCGCCGGGACGTCGCACCCCTTGTTCAGCATGGCGACGTAGCTTAGTTCACCCAGCCGCGCCGGAAGCATGTCGGCGCAGGCTCCGCGCACAAAGGTCACGAGCGTCATGTGGAAGAGTCCGGGAAGGCGGGTGCCCGCGCCGCACGACGCGCGCAGCAGCACGAGCGCCCGTTGCGCGCGAACAGTGGCCTGGACGATCTGGGCTACGACGTAGACCGCGACGAAAACCGCGATTGCGTTGCGCAGGCCGGACAGGATGGCCGAGGAGGTCGCCCCGCTCCCGGCGGACGAAAGAAGACCGAAAAGCAATCCGACTATCAGCGCCGACACCGCCATCGACGCCATGATGCGCATTGTGTTTTTCATGCGATACGCTCGCTTTCGCTTTTTTTTGTCATTCGCCAACTATCGCGTGTATGGCGACAAGCTTTCGCCAGAGCGCCTCGATGTCCGCCAGGGGTATCGCGTTCGCCTTGTCGGACAGCGCCTCCGGCGGATTGGGGTGCGTTTCCATGAAAACGCCGTCGCACCCTGCGGCCACGGCCGACCTCGCGAGGACGGGCGCGAACTTGCCATCACCGCCAGTGCTGGTGCCATTCCCGCCCGGCCGCTGCACGCTGTGTGTGGCGTCAAAGACGACCGGGTACCCGAATTCGCGCATGACCGGAAGGCTTCTCATGTCGGCAACCAGGTTGTGGTATCCGAAGGAGGAGCCTCGCTCCGTGAGGATAATGCGGCTGTTTCCGGTGCTCTCGATCTTGGAAATGACGTTCCCCATGTCCTCGGGCGCCAGGAACTGCGCCTTCTTGACATTGACGGCCGCGCCTGTGTCGCCGGCGGCCACAAGCAGGTCCGTCTGCCGGCAGAGGAAGGCCGGTATCTGGAGGATGTCGGCGACCTTGGCGGCGATGGCCGCCTGCCCCGGCTCGTGGATGTCTGTCACGATTGGGACGCCAAAGGTTTCCTTGACCTCGCGCAGGATCTCCATGCCTCGCTCGATTCCAGGCCCGCGGTAGGAGTCGATGCTGGTGCGGTTGGCCTTGTCGAAGGACGCCTTGAACACAAGCCCAACCCCAAGCCGGCCGGCAATGCCGACCAGCTCGCGGGCTATGCCAATGCACCCCTCGCGCGACTCAATCACGCACGGCCCCGCCATGAAGGCGATCGGGCCAGCCCCAAATGCGACATTCCCGACCTTGACGACCTTAGTTTTCAACGCATCCGCCATCTCTGCGACTCTCCTTCAAAATGCCAAGATTCCACGCCTGCCACAGGCCGCTACATGACCTTAAGCTTCGGCAAGTCAGATATGTCAATGGCGCCGACCAGCCGCCCGTCGGCGTCAACGACCGCGATGTCGTCGATGCTGTGTTCGCGGAAGACCCTGAGGACATCCGTCGCCATCTTGTCGTCGCCCACCGCGACGGGGTTCATCGTCATGACCTCCCCCATCTGGCGCGATATGTCGGAATTCTCCTTCGCGAGATAGCGGCGCAGGTCGCCGTCGGTGAAGATGCCGAGAAGGCGGCCGGCGGTGTCGATGACATAGGCGGCGCCTGCGCGGGCGCGAGTCATTGAGACAAGGGCGTCGCGGATTGTCGCCGATGGCGGGAGGAGCGCCAGCCTGTCCGCGGGACGCATGACGTCCGTCGCACGGGTCAGGAGCGCCTGCCCGATTGCCCCGGCCGGATGAAAGCGCGCGTAGTCGTCGCGCCCGAAGCCGCCGATGTCGAGGAGGACCATCGCGACGGCGTCGCCAAGGGCAAGGGTCGCCGTCGTGGAGGCCGTCGGCGCCATGTTGAATGGGTCGCACTCCGACTCCACCGCGACATGCAGGGTTGCGTCGCATTCCCTGGCGAGGGTGGAGTCGCGCCGCCCCGTCATGGCAACGGTCGCGATTCCCGATTTCTTCAAATACGGGATGACTCGCAGGACTTCGGCCGACTCGCCGGAAAACGACAGCGCGACTACCACGTCCTCGGGGGCCACCATCCCAAGGTCGCCGTGAAGCGCCTGGACGGGGTTGAGGAACAGGCTGCGCGAGCCGGTGCTGTTCAGCGTCGCCGCTATCTTTTCGGCAATGGGGACATTCTTTCCAATCCCGGACATGGCTATCCGCCCGCCGCGCCCCAGCGCGGACGCCATCAGGGCCACGGCGTCCGCGAAGCCGTCGCCGATGGCCCCGCACGTCGTCTCGACCGCCCTGGCTTCGCCCGCAAGCACTTCCCTTGCACGGGCAAGCCATGTCGATTTGTCTTCGCGATTCGCTTTCATGTCTGCCATTATATCAAAATATGGGGCATGGCGCCTCACAGTTCATAGATACGCGCTTGCGGCGCCAATTCCCCTTTGCTAGAATCGTAAACATGAATCTGAAACATTCCTGCATCATTGTCGCCATCCTCGCCTCGGCCGCCGCCGGATGCCTCCACCGCGTGGAAACCGCCAATCTCCCCGTTGCGGCGGAATCGCCGGCCGCGCCTGCGGCTACGATTCCGGGGGCACTTGCGGAACCCGGCGCCGGAGTGGTGTTCGACAACGCCCCCGGCCATGCGGCCGTGGCCGGCGCGGCAATTTGGGCAAGCGGAGGCCAGCCCGGCGAGTCCTGGCGGCTGACGGACTGGCGCGGTGGCGACACCGGCATCGACGGCGCCTTCGACTCGGATGGGCGCGCCATGCTGCCGCCCCTCGCCCCAGGCTACTACCGCCTCGTCGCGGGCGAACAGCCCGCGCCACGGCAACTGGCGGCGCTCGCCATTGTCCCCCCACCGCGCGCCGCCGACGGCGCACGGCCGGACAATTCCCCCTTCGCCATCGACACCGCGCTCTCTTGGATTGCGAAGCCGGGCACGTTCGCCTGCCCTTGGAACAATGGCGACACCTTCGCGACTGTCGCGGACCTGATCCGCCTCGCCGGGTTCCGCCATGTGCGCGAACGCCTGTCGTGGAAAGCAGTCCAGCCATCCCCCGACACCCCGCCCGCCTGGGGCCGCTACCTTGACAACGCCTCGCTCTTCTGGACAAACGGCATGGCCGTCTCCGGAATGTTCCACGACGCCCCCGCCTGGGCCGGCACCGCGGCGCCGCGCGAGAGCCTCCCGTCCGACCTCGGCGCAGTCCACGACTTCTGCCGCGCGGCCGCCGCGGCCTTCGGCGACCGCATGGAGGACTGGGAATTCTGGAACGAGGAGGACATCCACTTCTGCAAGGAACCCGCATGGGAATACGTGGCCGCGATGAAGGCCGCGTACCTCGGCTTCAAGGCGGCGCGCCCCGGCATGCCCGTGCTGAACGGCGCCCTGTGCCAGGTGCCGCGTTCCACGCGCTACAACGCGGTATTCCTGCAGAACGACGCGGCGCGCTACTTCGACGTCTTCAACTACCACACCTACATCCGCCTCAGCAAGTACCCGGAGGTCTTCGCGGACCTGCGCGGGCAGCTGCGCGCCGGCGGCGCGGCGGGCAAGCCGATCTGGCTCACCGAATTCGGGACCAACGCCGAAGGCCACTCCGCCAGAGACGGCGCGAAGGAGGGCATGAAGGCCCATTCGCCCGCGCAGGAGCTGGTCCACGCGGAGACCTACCCGAAATCGCAGATCGCCCTCATGATGGAGGGCGTCGCCCGCGCCTACTGGTTCGTGTTCCCGGCGTTCAACGAGCGCAGCGGCTTCAAGGACTGGGGCGTAATGCGCCGCGACGGGACCGTCAAGCCCATCTACGCCGCGATCGCCACCGCCATTCGGGAACTTGACGGCGCCGCGCTGCTGGGCGCGCTGGACACGCCGGTCGGCATCCGCGCCTACCTCTTCGGGCGCCCGGACGGCACCCAGACCGTGGCCTTCTGGAGCGAATCGCCAATCGACACCTCCGCCAACGGCGAAATTGCGGCGACCCCCGACTACGCCCGCGAGTTCGCATTGGTCCTTCCCGCAGGACATGGCGGCGCTGGGATTCCGGGCAATCAGAAGTTCAGCCTGGTTGACATGTGCGGCGCGGCCTCCGCCGCCCCCCTGGCCACCGACGGTTCGCTACCGCTGCGAGCCACGCGCTTCCCCGCCTACCTTTCCGGCCTGCGGGGCCTGGCCGCAGCGCGCCCGCCCATCCCTGGCGCAACGACGCCCGGCGCGGCGGCAACGTCTCCGGATCTGTCCGGAACCGACCTCACAATCGTCCTGCACCCCTCGCTAAACAACGACGACTTCGCGATTTCAGGCGGCAAGAGCATCGGCGTCATGAAGAACGACTCCGGACGTCTGTCGCTCGATGTGTGGAATTTGTCCGACACCGCCAAGACTGGCACCGTTTCAATCGCCGGGGCCGTGGCCGAGGGCCTCCCGGAGGGGCCGTTCGCCATCGGGCCGTTCGGGCGCCGCACCTTCCAGTGCCTGCTGGCCCCGTCCTCGGACGCCGACATGGCTGATGTCGTCATCAGCGGCACCTTCAATGGCCGCGCCACCACCAGGGCCGTGGTCCCGGTGTTCTTTGAAAAGCGCTTCCTCGCGAACTGCTCGCGCCACCCGGTAGCCTGGCGCGACCCCGCGCGCTGGGAGCGCAACACCTCGGCCGACGAGGAGACGATCTCCTTCGACGAAGCCGAGCAGGCCCTGCGCATAGACTCGTCGTGGAGGAACCTCATCGACCACTGGACATATCCGGTGCTGACGCTCGACCTCCCGGCCGAGAGCCTCGACGGCGCGATCCGGATATCCTTCGAGGCCAGGAGCGCGCAGGACAAGGTCGAGAACGACTTCAAGACCGCCAAGTTCATGCTTGTCGGCGAAAATGGCACCCCCGACACCTACATCGACTACACGCCCCCCGGGACGGAATGGGAGCGGCGCTTCGTCGACATCCCGGCGGGGACCGACCTGGCGTCCGTCCGCAAGATCCGCCTCGGCGCCAACCCTTACGGATCGCGGAGCACCATCTGGTTCAGGAACATCGAGATATTGAAGTAGCCACGGACCAGACAGCGTCGCCACTCCCATTGCGACATTTACCGCGGCATTCAGGTTTGAGGACGCCATTGGCGCCCCCGCCGTGCCGTCCTCGTTCAAATCGCGTTCCGATGGATTTTAGTTTCATCTCCATTCCATAAGACTACGGTTAGGAAAACTCGTACCCAGTTCGTCCGGCTCATGCGGGCGACGCAACATTCCCGGACCTTATTACGCAGTTTCGCAGTTTGCCCCAGTCGCCATCAAGCCGCCTAAACAAGTCTTCCGCACCATAGTCTATCGACATCTTTTCCACAAATCACCCATTCCCCATTATCCAATCGTCCTCAAGCACTCCATTCCGCACCGTAGTCTATTCGATCTTCCAACAGTTTGCCGAGATGCTTGCAATCGAATGCAAGCGCCTCCGACAGGCGCGCCAGGATTTTGCCTTTTCTCCCGCATCCGATGGCGTTGATTGCGGAAGCCTATCATTTTATCCGAGGCTTTGTGCATAAGTGTGGTGTGCGTGTGCCAGAATCGCCATTGCGAGAGACGCTTGCGCGCGGGGAGGAAATATTTCGGTGGGGCGAGCCGTCCCCGGCGAGCCGCATTGGGGTGGGACGCGCTTCCGCGCGACCACGGTGCGGAATCATGCGGAAGCGCGGAGAAGTTTGACCGTGTAGAATGTTGAGAACGTGCGGAATTATTTCCAACAAAAAGAACACAAAGGACACAAAGCTTATTTCTCATGCAGAGCCGAAGAGGCGCAGAGGCGCAAAGGGTGTCGCGCCCAGAAACCGCGTCGGTTTCCGGGCAATGGTGCCATAGCCTCGCGCACTTCGCGTTCGCTTGTGCGCGAGGCAGAAAAGAGGAGGGGCAACGTCCTCGTTGCCCACATTGGGACAAGGCGCGGCGGGACGCCGCACCCCCTAGCGCGTCCACACCCGCCCGCAACACGACAGGGGGTGCGGCGTCCTCGCCGC
>Ga0326513_10004166_pt1 | contig 10393 bp, 7 predicted proteins | sample 2_2465_0518_D_FD_203654 | JGI IMG/M metagenome (GOLD analysis project Ga0326513, IMG submission 203654) | Bovine rumen microbial communities from UC Davis, California, United States - 2_2465_0518 | ecosystem: Host-associated > Mammals > Digestive system > Stomach > Rumen | place: USA: California... | reverse complement strand
TGCAATTTGGGCAGATAAAGGAATCAATGTTACCGGTGGTAAGATCACTAATTGTATGTGCTATCACTGCTTGAAAACTGACGGTGATATTACAATCTCCGGAGGTACGGTTAAAGCTTCGGGAAGTGCATGTGCTATTTATGCAGAAAATGATATTTCAATAACAGGCGGAACTGTCGAGGCAAAATCAAACGGCCCTCTTGGTTCAGGTATTGTGGCACGCAACACATTATTGATTTCATCAGGTAAAGTTAGTGTTACTAATGCCGATAACGGTATTATCGGCACAAAAAAAATAACAATTGAAGGTGGTACTATAGAAGTTGATGTTTTAGGACAAGGATCAAACTATGGTGCTATAGTATCTCCCACAATTACTATTACAGGTGGCGATATAACAGCTAAAATCGGCACAGGAAATGCTCTCTTCTCAAGCAATGGCGCAATGAACATCAGCAATGCAAATATTGTTGCAGAGAGTAACAAAGGAAACGGTATTTCTGTTTGGCATGGTAAGCTGACAATTAGCAGCGGAACTGTTTCAGCAACAGGTAAAGGTACAGACAGCATCGGTATAGATGTAACTGATAGTTCAATAATGATAGCTAATGGTATCACCAGCGTCAGTGCTACCGGTGATCTGAAGGGTATCAGGGGTTATTTTAAGATCATGTTGGGTGATGAATTGGATATTGCTACCCCGGCAAGCGGATCATTAAGTGCTGATGAGAAAACTATCGTTGAATCTGACGGAACAACAATCGCAAAGACAGTAAAGATCGTTCATCATGTAGGTCCGATCAATTATCCTGTTTGGGTAGGTAATACTCAGGTAACCAGTGCGAACAAGGACGATATCCTTGGCGATGGCGGAAAGGCAAAATACGATCCTGCTACAAAGACCCTGATATTTAACGATCCTGTTATTTCAGTAAGACATGCCGCTGAGGATGCAAATGTTTACGTTGAACAGGACATCAATATTGAGGGTACGCTTAACATTACTGCAGGTCAGTTCGGAATCATCGATAACGGATATAAGCATAATGTCACTGTGAAAGGAGATATAAGCATAGATGTCTCTAATAGTGCATTGGCGGCTAAGAACATAGAGATCAAAGACGGTAAACTGAACCTTTCGACAACTTCTTCAAATACAATAATATGTAAAGACATTACCATTTCCGGCGGTTATGTAAATATTGACTGTTCTTCTTCTTCGGCATACGCAATTGCAGCCCTCGGAGGCGGCGATATCGTAATATCCGGTGGAACAGTTATAGCGACATGCAGTGCGGCGTATTGTATCGAAAGCTTTGAAGGCAAAGTAATAATCTCCAACGGTGTTACCAAAGTCGATGCAAAGGGCTCATCTGATTCAATCAAAGCAGATGCAGGAATCGAGATAGGCGAAGTCCTTAACATCACGACTCCTGCAGACGGAATTATAAGCAGCGACGGAAAGTTCATTGCGGAATCTGACGGAACGACACCTGCATCTCATGCAGTTATCGAGCGTGATCCTGCAAAGTTCCCTGTAGCGGTTGTTATTACAACATGGGACAAAGACAATAACTGTATCTCTGAAGTAGGCGGAACCGTAACAGGCGCTCCGACTGTCACAAAGAAGGGCGATACGATCGAAGTTACTGTTACACCGAAAGACGGCTATGAGATCGTAGAAATCAGCTTTGGAGACGGCTTAATAAGCACTCAGACAGGCATGAGTACGAAGTTCACTGTCCCGGCAGATTACACACCTTTGACAGACACGGTTCAGATCGATGTTCTTTTCCGTGCGAAAGCAACAACACCTTCTACTTATACCGTTACATTTAACACTGATGGTGGAAGCGCTGTTGCATCACAGATAGTAACAAGCGGTGCTAAGGCCACAAAGCCCGCTGATCCTGCTAAGGAAGGATTCACTTTCGATGGCTGGTATAAGGATGCTGCATTCACAACAGCCTTCGACTTCAATACTGCGATTGCTTCCGACGTCACGGTCTATGCGAAGTGGAATGCTACTCCTGCGGTTTACTACACAGTTGTAAGCGGCGCGAACGGAACATGCACACAGGGTACAGATTTCGTAATGCAGATCAAGCGCAGCGTGAATGACGAGAAGACATATTCCGATTACTTTACGGGTGTAAAGATTGACGACAAGCTGCTTGTAAACGGCACAGATTACACGGCTGCTCCCGGAAGCGTCATCGTTACGATCAAGGGCTCGACACTTTCAGATCTCGCTGTAGGCGGCCACACTGTAACGATCGAGTTCAAGGATGGCACAGCCGTAACATCTCTCAATGTTAAGGCCGCAGCAAACGTTGTAAAAACTGGCGAAGATATGTCCCCTGCGCTCTGGACAGGCGTTGCGTGCGTCGGCTCGGCAGTCATGCTTTTCGCAGTGGTACTCGTTCAGAAGAAGAGAACGGCTGTTAGGCAAACAGTTAGAAAGAGCGTAATGAAGTTTTAAAAGAGGATAGATTGGGATCAACAGAGGCGGCGACGGCATTGTCCGTTTGCCGCCTTTTTAGTGCTGACATATATCTGCATTTGTGTTCGTGCGCACGCTTTCAAAGTTCAGTCAAAAGTTCAGTCACCAGACGGAAGTTTTGACGGAACTTTTTGTGTTTTTCCGCATTGTTCAGTCAAAAGTTCAGTCTATAGACGGAACAAAAGACGGAACTTTTGCCATCGCACGTGTCGAGGTAGCTTCCACCTGGACGGATTTTTAATTTCAATTCGGCAAGTAATGTGGCTATAGCCGTATTAACTGCCGTATTTTTATGCGTTTTTGGACGGAAAATACGGCTGCCGGTATGGCTGCACCCGTACTTTTGCCTGATTTTGGCAGGGTATGAAGCTGTTAAATTCTGAACTGTTATGAATAGCCGGCATCGAAAACTACGGCGACGGAGGATGAACACACTATGCTAAAAATGGAAAAGATGTGTAAATGCTATAATGAATTTATTGAGGTTAAAGTTAAGAAAAACCAAAAGAGGATTCACTTATGTATCTTTATATCGCATACAGAAATCTTAAAGATCACTACGCGCAGAATAACTTGTGCGGCGGCCCGTCTTACAATAACGATTATAGATTTACCGCTATATGTGACGGGTTTTACTATCTGCTCACAAAGGGCAACATGAACTATGCTGTCTCAAAAGAAAACGGTGATAAGTTCATTGAAGAAGTTAAGAGTAAATGCAACGGTGAGCATTTTGGATTCTTTCCTTTGGTTCCGTCTCTTAACGGAAAAGAAACCGCAGCCGTTGTTGAGATGTCGCAGGACAGAAATCATTTCTATTACGATATGGATGATGAACTCCTGCTTCAGATGTTAGATGACCTCAAGGCTAAGTCAGGCAATCCTCTAAATGAGCGCGAGTTAATGAACTATTGCTATCCTAATCCGGCTCTTCCTGAGGGGGATTTTGAACTATGTGAGATCTATCACGGCATTTACTTTAAGCCGGACAACACACCGGTTTCAGTTATCAGAACCTTTGCTCCTGATAAGAAGGTAAGTATCCTTCGTGTGAATAAAAACGGATCATCCATTCAGATTAGAACGGGTGATAATAATGTCATAAGCAAGGTGCCAGAAGATCTTATTTCATGGATAAAAGAGACGGTCAGGGAGCTTTGCTGCGAGCCTGCAGAGGCATATGTTGATCCCGGCAACTGGGAAGGCTATGTCAGATTCGGCAAAAAGAAAGACAGGATATTTACGGATCCGGATAAGACGCTGGGACTACTGAACGAGATCGCATCGAAAAGTGAATATGAGAAAACAGAAGTAGCAGTCAATACTAATATGCAGGCCATAAATAATTTCACGATGGGTGCTTTTTCAGGATTAAACATGATGGGCGGAATGGCCGTTAATCCTTCAGCCACATCTGAACAACCGGCTGAACCTGCTTCAGGTGGAGCCAAATGTTCATATTGCGGTGCTGATGTAACAGGCAAAAAGTTCTGCACGGAATGCGGCGAAAAGGTCGGATAATACTGCTTTAAGCGCATTCGTTTTAAGTCTGTAAATTTAAGAAGCCAAAACTGTATCTAATACGAAGTCTTTTAAGTCATCAGAGTGCTTAATGACATAGTCTTTGAGGGTGCCGGAGTCGAAACCTGTCCTGACGGGTTCGGGAGTGATAACAGTGTCATCTTCATCTGACACAATTACAGGCCATTCGCCGATTATCTCGAGTTCTGCCATGATGAGCACATTGTCTTCGAGATATACCATAGAGTAGATCGATGCATCACAAACGTCAGGTTCCCATCCGGCGAACCAGTTCTCGCCTTCTTCCTCAACGCCTCTGTAGTTCTGATAATGCTCGTGCATATTATTGAATGCTTTTTTAGACTGCGAAGATGAATTGAAAACCATGAAACTGAGATGTTCGCGGGCAGTGCTCTTTTCACCGGAGTACCATACGTAGAGATTATCCGGACCGTTGTAGTTATTTTTTCTGACATTCCAGTTTTTATAGACTTTGTATGCGGTCTCGCCGTAATCCAAGTCATATTCGGATACATTTTTTTTCTCAAACAAATGGGGTGGATTTGCGTTTCCGTTTGCAAAGACAAGGGGAAGATAAACAGCTGCACCCAATACCAAAACTAAAGCTGCTGAACATATGGCGATTATCACTCCAACCTTTTTCTTCTTTTTCTGCTGTTCCATACTTTTTCCTCCCGTATTTTGTCCTTTGATTTAAATGCATTTTGGTAAGCTGATTTGTTGCAGAACACCTGATATCTGATTATGGAGGCATAACGTTTGCAGTTTATCAGGGATATTGTCAGACTTTGTCTGCTTGTTGATTTTGTCCTGCGTGATATTCTAAAAACAAGCAGGTTGACAAGTAGGATTTAAGAATAACCGTTCAAATCTTGTGGGGATAAGATCATGGCGATATCTGAAAGTGTATCTCTGAGAAAAAAACGGCGAAGAAAAAAGATGTCTGCAAAAGACGTTGTCTTTTACACGAGCCTTTATGCTTTCTTCCTGCTGTTTGTTGTGGTAACCGTATATCCTTTGATAAGAATACTCTTATATTCATTAACTAATTCTTATGATATGCCGTATGTTGTTATTTTTCACTTGCCGCGTGAGTTGACATTTATAAACTATGGATTATTTTTCGATAATGATGCATTTCGTCATGGTCTGGTTATCTCTGTCTTAAGAGTGCTGATAGGAACTTTTGCAGGCACGATGTGCAGTTCTTTGCTTGCGTTTATTCTCAGCCGTAAGAAGTTCATATTCAAAAAGGGCCTTGCTGTTTTCTGGACCATTACGATGTATGCCCAGGCAGGTCTTGTTACGACCATGTTGCTATATAAAAAACTCTATTTGCACCATACGTTCTGGGTTTATATCATCCCCTGCATGGTGAGCGTACTGAACGTAATGGTCATTAGAACTTACATGAAAAGCATTCCTGATTCATTTGAGGAATCGGCACAGCTTGACGGTGCAGGTTATATGAAGATATTCACGAGCATTGTCATGCCATTATGCAAACCTGTTTATGCCGCAACAGCTCTTTTCTTGGCTGCATATCAGTGGAATGCCTGGTTTGATAATTTAATATATAACCATTTTGACGACCAGTACGCGACCTTAATGTATGAACTTATGAAGAGAATTAATGATTTCCCTTACCCCAGTAACAACGCCGGTTGTTTTCCGTCTTATCCTACCCTCACGGCAGTAGGAATTATCCTTGCTGCTGTTCCTTTGATCATAATATATCCGTTCTTCCAGAAATGGTTTGTAACAGGACTTACGGTAGGGGGCGTTAAGGAATGAAAAAGATAATATCTGCGCAACCGATGATGATGTTATCTTTGCCTCAGGTACCTGACTTGTTGATAAACGCCTGATTGAAGAATAAAATCAGGTTATGAAAGAGTTGATACCTGATAAAGAGCTGACTCTTGAGTCGCTTCAGAAAGATCCTGAGATCGCCGTCATAAGCGATGAGGTTAGTACGCGCGAGGAACTGCTCGAGACGTTTGCCAGGTATCTTAAGCTTTCAAGACCGAACAGAAGATATTCTGATTACTATTCCGTAAAGCTGTTCGGATGCAATGTCCCGAACATGTTTTTCAATATGAGTTACCGTTTCAAGATCGATCCGCCTTTCCCTGTAAACGAGACGTTCCTTGTAACGGAGCCTGATCTTTACTACAACAAACAGGCCTTCGATGAAGGTAAAGTAAACCTCTGTTTTGTGATCGGTTATTCGGGTTCAGGCAAGTCGCATCTTACAAGAGAATATGAAGGTGACGGATTAGAAAAAGTAGAGCTTGATGATCTCGTATGTGCTGAGGACCACTTTACTTTGAACGAACTTAAGAAGATGGGTGATCTTCTTTATTCGTTCTTCTCAGGAGAAGGTTCAAAATACTATATCTCGCGTAATGAACGACCCGTATTTGCAAACCACGCTGAAGTTTTCGTTGAGTTCATTAAGTACGCACAGGAGTATGCCGAAGAACATAAGGATAAGAAATTCATACTTGAAGGCATCTGGACATATCTGTTTTTTGACGATCCTTCAAAGTTCGATAAGTATGCCGTCTTCATGAAGGGCACATCTCTTGTCAAATCAAAATTCAGAAGGATGTTAAGAGAATCCGAGAACAGTATTTCGACTTCGCTGGACAGGTTTTTCGATTTTGGAATATATGCTGCCGATACCACTTTCCGCGATATCAATGTCGATAAGTGGAGACGTCATTTCGAGAAGAAGAAGGCGACCGTGATGAAGCTCGAAGACAACAGATACACGCTTCTGGCGCAGAATTTAATGAAGCGCGTGAATTCCATAAACGACTTCTATGTTCACGGAAACGCCGCTGGAATAAAGAGAATAATGAAGCGTACTTCAGAGAACAAGAGACTTGATAAGACTGAAAAGACCATCATTGCTGAAGAGTGCAAAAGAGCGCTTGCTGATCTCAAATAACAACCGCAACTGAATCAGACATACATATTAAGGATTTGACATAAAGCTTTTCCGGGGTTTGCTATAATCGTTTTGTGAATATAGAAACTTCCTTGCAGCATCGCTGCTTCAGGCAAAGGAGGCACCATGAGACTCGGAACTTCAAGTCCGCTAATGCACAATTCTGCAGAAGAATGGGCAAAGAATCAGACGGCTTTAGGCTGCCGCGCAGTTGTCTTTCCGCTCTCGTCAGATGATCCCGAAGAGAAGATAAATGAGTATGTCAATGCAGCAAAAAAGCACAGTCTTCTCATTGCCGAAGTGGGCATCTGGAGAAATGCGATGTCGCAAGATCCTGAAGACAGAAAAGTGCAAAGGGATTACTGCGTAAACCAGCTTAAACTCGCAGACAGGATCGGCGCACGTTGTGCCGTAAATGTTGCAGGTGCGATGGGCCCCAGATGGGACGGACACTATAAAGAAAACTTCTCCGCAGAAACCAGGGAAGAGATAGTTAAGATGGTTCAGGAGATAATCGACCGCGCAGAGATCACCAACACGTATTTTACGTTGGAGCCCATGCCCTGGATGATACCCACAGGACCTGAAGATTATGTAAGGCTCATTGAAGAAGTTGACCGCGAGCACTTTGCGGTCCACATGGACATCATCAACATGACCAATTCCCTGGAGCGTTACTATGAAGCAGAAGCCTTCATCGACCGCTGTGCTGAACTTCTTGGAAACAGGATCCGCAGCTGCCATATCAAGGATATTCATCTCAAGGAGGAATATACTTTTCAGTTGGAAGAGTGCGCGCCCGGCAAAGGCGAATACCCTCTGCGCTATTACGTCTCGAAAATGAATTCGCTCGACAAGGACATGCCCATAATTTTGGAGCACCTTAATACTGACGAAGAATACATCGCATACATGAATTACCTCAAGGAGGTGCTAAATGGCATATAACAGGATTTTCGACGCGAACGAGATTACGGCACGATACATGGATTCGCTCCTGATAAAAGAGCGTCTCATTGATTCCGTCGTCGCAGATACAAGCATCGAGTTCTTCGGCGAGACATTTTCGAGTCCTGTAATGACTCCCGCCTTCTCGCACCTTAAGCAGTTTAACGGACGCGAGAAGACCGGCCTCGAAGAATACTCCATCGCCGCCAGAAACCTCAACATCTTAAACTTCGTCGGCATGATGGAAAACGACATGTTCAAACGCATTGCTGATACGGGCGCGAAAACGGTCCGCATCGTAAAGCCTTATGCTGACAATGAAAAAGTAAGGGACCAGATGAAGTTTGCAGAAGACTGCGGCGCGTTCGGTATCGGAATGGATATCGATCACATCTTCGGAAATGACGGACTTGATGTCGTCATCGGCGAACAGATGGCAGTACAGACTTCCGAAATGATCAGATCTTATATCGAATCAACAAAACTGCCGTTCGTTATCAAGGGCGTGCTTAGTGAAGAAGAGGCCGTAAAATGCGCTGACCTTGGCGCAAAGGCGATAATCGTAAGCCACCATCACGGCAGACTTCCTTACGCCGTTCCGCCCATGATGGTCCTGCCTTCGATTAAAAAGGCTCTTGAAGGAAGAGACGTTAAGATAATCGTAGACTGCGGTATTGCAAGCGGTTCCGATGTGTATAAGTGTCTTGCATTGGGTGCGGATGCCGCGGCTGTCGGAAGATCAATGCTCCCATCACTTGAAGAGGGCGGCGTCGAAGGCGTATCGAAGTTTATTAAGGGTGTTAACGACGAACTGAGATTTGTCATGAGTTGTACAGGATTTTCGCATGTTGCCGATATTGATAACAGGTGTATAGTAAAGGCATAATCTTGAATATATACGGGAATTATTGCCATGTCTGAATATACATACATTACATTAAGAGAGCGTCCTGAGCTTAACGAAGCGGCCGCTGAATGGTTTAACAAGAGCTGGGGAGTGCCCAAGGAAGCATATCTTGAATGCATAAATGCTTATCTTGACGGTTCGACCGAATATGGCTGGTATATTTGCATGGACGGTGACAGGATCGTTGCCGGCATGGGCGTGATCGATAATGACTTCCATGACAGAAAGGATCTGAATCCGAATGTCTGCGCCGTTTTCACTGAGCCGGAATACCGCTCCCGGGGTATAGCAGGCAATCTTCTGAACATGACAGTAGAGGATATGAGATCCAAGGGGGTTACGCCGATTTATCTTGTAACCGACCACACCGGGTTCTATGAGCGTTACGGCTGGGAATTCTACTGTATGGCCCACGGCGACGGTGAGACAGAACCGACCAGGCTTTACATCCACAGATGAGCATCTGACACCCAAACAAAGTAAATGATGCATTTACCCGCGGCTAACCCGGTCGCGGTTTTTTGTCTTAAATAATTAACATATAGTTCACTCAAAAAAAGACAAAAGAATCTGACAAAATGATAGAATTGGTATATGTTGGAAAAGCGGAACAGCAAGGGCAGGTTTTTAAAGGCCGTTCTGGGAATGGTTCTGTCATTGTGCGTGCTTATTACCGCTGCTCCAGTTATCGTCAATGCGGACGGTGAACCTCATGTTGTAGATCCTACGGGAAAGAACGAGGGCTACGCAGCATTCCTTTATGACAACACAACAGGTCTTCCCACATCGGAAGCTAATGCAATAGCTGAGACATCAGACGGCTTTATCTGGATCGGAAGCTACGGCGGACTTATCAGATATGACGGCAACAATTTCGAGAGATATCAATCCAACACGGGAATCGCGAGCGTTGTAAGTCTCTTTGTAGACAGCGCTGACAGACTCTGGATAGGCACAAACGATAACGGTGCAGCCGTTATGGATAATATTGGAAATGTTACGATGTACGGAAAGCACGACGGTCTTCCTTCCGCTTCTGTCAGATCATTTACCGAGGGTCCCGACGGAGATATCTATATTGCTACCACGCAGGGAATCTCTTATGTAAATGCTGATGGCAGCCTTAATAAGATCGATGATCCCAATGTCAACGGCGTATACGTAAAAAGCCTTGAATCAGGTGTTGACGGACTTATATATGCCCTTACGGTGGACGGCGATATCTTTACTATTAAGGACAGGGCTTTGGAAAGTTACCACAAGGCTGAAGATTTTGGCGTTGAGGATGTTCATGCATTGGCGACAGATCCCAACAATCCCGGTTATCTGTATCTTGGTACAAAGGGATCGAATGTCTGGTACGGTAGTTTTGAAGACGGCTTCCCCAGAAACCAGAGGATACATATTACTCCGCTTGAATACATTAACTCAATCAAATGTGAGGGCGACCGCATCTGGATCTGCGCCAACAATGGTGCATGTGTATATAGAGGCGAAGAAGTGGAGATGCTCAAAAATGTCCCCATGACATCGAACG
>Ga0326513_10004164_pt1 | contig 10394 bp, 14 predicted proteins | sample 2_2465_0518_D_FD_203654 | JGI IMG/M metagenome (GOLD analysis project Ga0326513, IMG submission 203654) | Bovine rumen microbial communities from UC Davis, California, United States - 2_2465_0518 | ecosystem: Host-associated > Mammals > Digestive system > Stomach > Rumen | place: USA... | reverse complement strand
GCATGGAGCCCGTGACGCCCTCAAGCGTGCGCTGGAGCTGCGGCACGCCAGCCTCGATGCCAGCCTGCAGGCCCTCCATGATCCACTCGCCGTTGGGCACGAGCAGCGCGAGGTCGTACGCCTTCGGCCCCTTGTTCTCGGCTATCCAGTCGCCGATGCCGCCGACCCAGCCGGTCACCTCGTCCCACTTGCTCTTGAGGCCGTTCCAGAAGCCCTGGATTATCTGCGCGCCAGCGTCCCAGAGGAACGAGCCCACGTCGCCCAGCGCGTCGAGAATCTTCTGCGGTATCGTGGCCGCCTCCGCGAGCAGCTCGTCCCTCTTCTCCCACATGCCGGTGAGGAACCCGCCCATGAACTTGAGGGCAGCGGGAATCATGTCGGTGGCAGCGTCGCCCACGTAGCCGATAGCCGTGCCGATGGTCTCGGCGATGTTGCCGAGAATCTCCGGCCCGTGGTCGAGGATGGCCGTTGCTATGTTCATGAGTATCTCGCCCACGGCGAGCAGAATCTTCGGCCCGTTGGTGACCAGCCACTGCCAAGCGGTGTTGACCACGTTGCCCACTATCTCGGCGACCTTGTCCACGATCTCGGGGCCGTGGGCCGTGACCCACTCCACGAGCGAGTACCACGCCTCGGCAACATTGCCGATGATGGTGGGGCCGTTCTCCAGCAGCCAGTTCCCTATGTTGCCGAGCACCGTGCCGAGCGCCTCGAGAATCTGCGGGCCGTTGGTCGTGATGAAGGTGCCGATGCCCGCCACGAGCGGGCGGATGGCGCTGACCACGTTCGGCCATGCGGCGGCTATGCTCGCGCCCATTTCTCCGAAGAAGCCCTGAATCCTCGCCGCGAGGTCGCCGCCCTCGCCGAGCATGCTGCCTATGTCGAAGTTGCCGAGCACGCTGCCGGCCTTGGCGAGCGACATGGCGAGCCTGTTGAGCGCGTCCCTTGCCAGCTTCGGGCCGTTGGCCAGAAGCCAGTCGAAGCCCGCGCCGATGCCGTCCGCCACCGCGACGATCATGTTCCGCGCGATTACGCCGACTTCCTTCACGACGTTGCGGAGCATGCCGCCCTCGCCGTTCTCGCCCATCACCGCCTTGAGCATGTCGCCGATGCGCGCGCCTATGTCGGCGTCTGGCTTGCCGAACTCCGTGACGAGGTTCTGCCACGCCGCCTTGGTCGCGGCGATGGAGCCGCTCAGGGTCTTGCTTGCCTCCTTGGCTGCGTTGCCAGCCACGCCCTGCTTCTGCTGGACGAGGTCGATGGCCTCCACCACGTCGGCGAACGAGTCTATGGAGAGGTCAGCGGCCTGACCGTTCGCGGCTGCGTACTCGTTCGCGTCGGCGATGAGCCGCTCCATCTCGGTCTTGGTGCCACCATAGCCCAGCTTCAGGTTGTCCAGCATCGTGTAGTTCTGCTTTGCGAAGCCTTGGTAGGCGTTCTGGATGCTCTGCACGTCGCTGCCGAAGATGCTGGCGTTGTCGGCCATGGAGGTCATGGCCTTGTCCGCGGCCTCAGCCGCCTTGGCCGTGTCGCCGCCCAGGTCGCTGATGAGTGCGGCGCTGAAGCTGGTCACCTGCGACATGTAGTCGTTCGCTGACAGGCCCATGTTGGCGAAAGCCGCGTCAGCGTGCGCCTGCACGGTGTCCGCAGCGTCGCCAAAGAGCTTCTCGACGCCGCCAGACAATTGCTCGAAGTCGGCGTAGGCGTCGAACGCCGCCTTGCCGAAGTCGAAAATCTTCTTTGCGGTGAAGGCGCCAGCAAGCACCTTGGCGGCCTTGGACGCGATGCCGCCGAGCTTGCCCATGAGGCCCTCGCCCATGGAGTCGCCTATCGCGCCTCCAGCCTTCTTGCCGGATATGCCCGCGAGCTCGCCCTCGATGGTCTTCTGCGCGCCCTTGAGCGACGGCACGAGCTGGATGTACGCGGTTGCGAGGTCAGCCATCCGCTACCTCCTCCCCAGATGAGAAAGCGGCCATGATGGCCGCGAAGTCGGTCTGCTGCACCTTGCCCCTCACGCGCTCCACGTCGGCTGGCGTCTGCGGGCGCTTGGGGCGGTTCCTACCCTTCGCGCCGTCCTTGGAGTTCTGCCACACAAGCACGCACAGGTCGTACTCGATGGCGGAGAGCAGGTAGGTCTCGTCGCTCCACGCCGCCTCGGGCACGACGGCCCGTACGGTGGCGGACTCGCGCGGGAGGTTCGCGGCGAGCGCGGCGGCATGGGCCGTCGAGTACTCGATGCCCATGCCGTCGAGGTTCAGCCCGTAGAAGCGCTGGAAGTCGGCCCGCAGCTCTGGCTCGTGGTTGCCCACGAGGGCCGCGAGCACTAGGAGTTTTTTGCGCGCGCCTTGTTCAGCACGTCCATGAAGAAGTCGTTGAACGTCTCCGCGTCCGTGCTGCCGCTGCCCGCGAGGTCGCACATGGCCGCGTACGCCCCGTCCTCGCCGAGCATCACGGACAGCATGCGCCCGTAGAAGACCAGCTTGCGGTCGTCGGCAACGGTGTCGTCGGCCACGCGGGAGAGGCAGTAGGTGAAGCGCGGGTCGGCGAGCCGTGCGGGGTCGAAGTCGATGCTGATGCCGTGGCTCTCGATGGTGATGGCGTCGGCCATGCTGGTACCTCCTAGTTGCCGGTAGTGGTCGTGGTCGCGGTCTTCTGGATGTAGTCGATGACGCGGTTGCCGTCGGCGTCGGGCATGCACGTGATTGTGATTTCGCGTCCGTAGACCTCGGAGCTCACGTAGGTGATGGAACCGACCTCGGCCACCTGGCCGTTGGGCACCACCTTGCGCAGCTTGCGGCCGTCCTTGAGCAGGAGGTCGAAGACGTAGGCGCGCACGTCGTGGTCCTTGATGGTGTGCTCGACCTTCCAGTAGGTGCTTGCGCTTGTCACGTTGCCGTGGCCGTGCATCTCCTTGAGCGCGGCCTCGGTCACGCTGATGAGCGTGAGCACGAGCGTCTCGGTCTCGGTGGACTTGATGACGTAGACCACGTCGCCGTTCATGTCGGTGATGTTGTCCGTGTCTGCGTCGATCTCCTCCTCGATGCCGTCACTGGAGATGAAGCCCATGTTGTCGAAGCCCGTGCCGAGCGCGGCGAACGGGTCGGAGTCGCCGGGAAGGGTCGCGGTGGTCGGCGCGGAGAATCCGTAGCCGCCCTGCACACCCTTGACGTTGGAGACGTCTGCGGTGTTGTTAGGCATGTGTCCCCCTTCCAGAGGGTCAGTCGTTTACGAGCAGACTCGCCGTGATGCGGTGCCTGTGGCGCCCGTCCAGCGGGTCGTAGTAGTCGCCGAGAATCTCGGCGGAGAATACGTTGGGCCTGTCCCACGGCATCGCCATGAGGCAGCTCTTGGCGATGTGTGCCAGGTCTGCCGCGCGCCCCCGCGTGGCCGCGTGGACCATGAGCGTGAGCGTGGGCATGTCGCGCACCAGCTCGGACGGCCCGCCGCTGCGCGTGGCCGTGCCGCACTCTGCGGGGGCGTGCTCGGGCAGGTCGTGGTACCACGGGATGCCGGTCACGTCGTTTAGGTAGGTGACCACCTCTGCAGCCACGTCCATGTCAGCCCCTTCCCGCGTCGAGCGCGTTGGTCAGCGTGTTGTGCCTGGCCTGCGCAGCGAGCGCCTCGTGGGTGATGCCGTGCACGGCCACGATGGGCGTGCCGACCTTGCGGCTTGTGCGCACTTCTGCGATGTGGTGTTCGGTGTCCTGATATCCCAGAGCGACCACGTTGGCGTCCGCCTGCCTTGCGATGGCCTCGCCGCGCCGCAGCAGGTCCGCCGTGACGCCTGGCTGCGAGAACACGTCGCGCACGCCGCGCATGTGAATCTCTACCTTCGGGCTAGCCATCGACCCACCCCACTATCGCCTCTCGGTTCCATGAGGTCGGGCACAGCTCGGGCGGCAGGGGTTGCGGATCGCCCACAATGGCGAAGACTGGCAGCAGCTCGTCCTCGAACTGGATGTTGCCGCCCTCGATGGCATACGAGGCCGCTATGAGCGCATCGTTCCCGCTCACGGTGAGCCGGTTGGGCTGCACGTACAGCACGTTTCCCACCACGCGCACGAGCAGGTCGCGCTCGCGCGTTACCCTGCATCCGCGCAGGCTCGCCGTGTAGTCCTTCGGGATGCCAAGCACGTACTGGGCGTGCACCCCGTAGGCCCGCATTGCGCCGTCAATGTCCTCGGTGGAAGGCCTACCAAAGAGCACGTTGCCAACGCTCTCGGGCACCCACGTGGTCACGGGGTCCATGCGCTCGTCGTATGCGATGGTGGGACGCCACACAGTAACGGACTCGCCGTGCAGCAGCGCGCTACCCATCGACGCTCACCCCGTAGGCGGGATAGAGCACACGGCCCTTGCCGCCACCAGAGATGCCCAGAAGGTCGAGCTCGCTTTGCAGCAGCTTGGGCGTGCCGTATGAGGGCGTGTAGCTCATGCTGTGCGTGAAGCCGACTGCGGTCATGGACTCCTGCGTGACACCAACGGGGACGTCGGAGCCAGACGGCATGATGCGATTGGCAACGGAGCGGCACGCACGCATCATGCGGTCTGCTAGGTCCTCGGATGGGTTGTCGCAGTCCACGTGCGCCTTGGTGAGCGCGATGCGGATTGCGGCGCTGGCATCGTCTAGGCACTCGGAGAGCATGCCCTCGTCGTCTACGGGACCAAAGCGAGCTACGTACTGCTCGACTGTCGCGTATGCCATGGCGTGCCCCCTATCCTTCAAGCAGCGCTATCAGCTGCGCCTTGGTGGCACGCTTGGGTGCCTCGATGCCACGCTCGCCGCACAGCTCGCGGAGCTGGGCGGCGGTAAGCGCGGACAGGTCTTGGGAATCCTCGACGGTGCGCTCGGAAGTGACACGCTGCCAGCCGTTGGCGAGCAGGCGCGCTGAGAACTCGTCTGCGGCGTCGATGATGCCGCCGTTGTAGGTCAGCAGCATGTCGGTCACCTCCTAGGCGCTCGGGGTCTCGCCGGTGAGAAGCACGAGCTGGCTCTTGTCCATGGCAGCGAACGCGACCTCGATCTCGAAGCGGACGCCGACCATGTTGGACTGCCAGAGCGAGATGGTGTTGGAGTTGCCGTCGGTGACGGTCGCCTGATCGGAGATGGACATCTGCACGCCCTCAACGGAGCCCCAGAGCACGCCGGTGAAGTCACCGGCAACGCCCACGATGGCGGGAGTGCCCGGGGAGCCAGCGGCACCAGCCACGTACACGCCCTTGTTCACGGCGACGTTGGCACCGAGGATGGTACCTACGCTGTTGGACTCGGGGCCGGGGATGAAGATGGGACGGCCAGTCGTGTCGGTGGCACCGAGCACGATGCTCTTGCCCTGCGGGGCGAGCGCGATGGCGTTGAGGATGCCGTCAGCGGCAGACACGGCGGCGTCTGCGGCCACGAACTGCTTGTAGGTCGTGGTGCTCTGGCCGTCGAGGATGGAGACCTTGGAGACGCCGGTGCCAAGCACGTCGAAGCCGGAGCCGGGGGCGGTGGTGCCCATGATGGTGCCGTCGAACTTCTTGCCAAGGGCTGCGGGGAGACGGAGCACGCACTCTTCGTAGAGCGCCTTCTTGTCGCGCAGGAACTCGGTGGAGAACAGCTCGATAACTGCCAGCTTGTACGGCGTTATGGCCTTCTTGCCGAAGGTGTGGGCGGAGACAGGCTTGGGGTTGGTCTCGGCCACCCAGTCTGCGGTGGGCTCGCCGGTGATGGTCTGGATGGTGGTTCCGGTGCCGGGGAGGTTGATGCGGCGACCGAGCTGCATGAACGCGGACTCGCTCACGGCATTGGCCCAAATCTCCTGAGAGACCTCGGCGGGGAGGGCAACATTGCTGGACTGACGGGAAACGTCGTGGTAGGTGACGGGCATGATGGCCCCTTTCTGCTATCGTCCCAGCATCTGGTCGACTACGTCGCCGAACTGCTGGGCGTTGGTCTTCTTTCCCTGCCCTCCGCGCGGGAACATACCCGCCTCGGGCATGGTCGGTGCCCCTGCGGGCACCCTGTAGGTGGCGGCGATGGCGCTTGCTGCCTCGGTGAGCGACTTCTCGTCAGTTGCTGCGAGTGTCGCCACAATCGGCCCTGGCACGCCTGTGCTTGCGGCCACCTTGGCCACGAGCTGCGCGCGCTCCGCCTCCGCCTTGAGCCGCTCGTTCTCGCCCTCGATTGCGGCGAGTCTCGCCGAGAGGTCTGCGAGCTGTTGCGTTGCGTCATCCAGCTCGCGCGCGGCCCCTGCGTTGGACTTTGCGCGACTCTCGTTCTTGCGGCTCTGCGTCTTCCACCTCTCGGCGTCAGCCTTTGCCTGCTCGTAGAGCGCCTTGTAGTCAGGTTCGTCCATTTCGGGCGTCTCCTGCTGCATGCCCTGCTCGTCGGCCATGGCTTGCCTCCTTGTCTGCTCCGTTGCGGAGCGTCGCTTGCCCGTTGCGGGCATGTCTCGATATGAAAGAGGCCCCTTGCGGGGCCTGATTCGCTTGGTTGCAAAGCGGACGTTTAAGATTGCGCGCTTGCTGTACCGTTGTCCGTTTGCTGGTGTGCTAGCGCGTACAGCTCGCGCCTGCGGGCGTTGATTGCCTCGCATATCTCGGGGTGCTTGTCGGGGTTGCTGTAGCAGTCCTTGTAGTAGTCGGGGTCGTAGCCCTCGACCGATGCCTTGCCCTTGTCCCAGCTCGGCACCACGCGACAGTCGCAGTTGGCGTGGGCGTGGGTGGCTAGGTCCTTGGTGTGGTACACGAATCCGCGAGACGCGAGCATGATGCAGAATCGGCACGTCTCCGCGCCTGTGGGCACGCGGGCATATCGTGGCTTCTTCGGGTCGCGCCTGACGTTCTCACGCACGCAGCGGTTCGCTGCGGTGAGCACCTCGCTTTCGATGCGGTCAAGGCACTTGCTTACGAACGAGTCCTGCTTGCCTTCCACGAGGTCTTCGGCGAACGCACGCACAGCCCCCTCGGTGGCCATCGGGTCGCGCTTTGGGTCCACCACGGCTGAGAACTCGTCGTCTATACCGAACTCTATGCGCAGGCCGTCGTAGAAGTCTGCGGCAAGCCTCGCGGCCATGGTCGAGGATGCACCACAGCACGCTTGCATGATTGCGACCACATGAGACCGTATGGTCGCCACGTCCTGATTCCAGTCGACCTGTTGCAAGGCTTCGGCGAGTGTCGCGCGCGCCTGGTTTGACACGCCCCTCAGTGAGCGGCTATACCGCAGTATCCAACTGCGCGGAATCTGCATCGGTGCCTCCGAACATCGCCATCACCACAGCGTTGGTCGCCTGACGCGACTCGGCGTCCTCGATCTGCTGCAGGATGTAGTCCGCCTCCTCGTCCGAGTAGCCGTTCATGGTCCAGAAGGGCTTGGTCTTGACGAAGCCCTCGACCATGCTGGCAATCTTCACGCTCGCGTCCGTCTGCTGTGCGAGCGTCGGCATCGCGGGGTTGGGCAGGTTCGCAACGATGCCGAGGTTCATGTCGGCTATCGCGTCGAAGGTGGTGCCACGCTCGGTCGCAAGGCATGCAATTGCCACGTCGGTGAGCACGTCCTGCATGTCGCCGTTCCAGTCCTTGCACTTGAGGATGAGCGGTTCGTTCTCCGCGTAGATGGCATCGCCTGACGCTGGCTGGTCGTGCACGATGCCGAACTGGGAGACGTGGATGCCGGTTGCCGCACTCATGCGTCCGCAGAGCAATCGCCAGTGGTCAGACAGCGGCTGCATGGACGGCTGCGGGAGCTGGCCGAACTGCGGGATCGTGCCATCCTCGGTCATGTCGATGTTGAAGATGTTGCCGATGTAGGCGCGCCATGGGGTCACGCCCTCGAACGGGTTGCCGTCTGTGCCAAGGAGGTACTTCTGCGTCGAGACGGCGAACGCCGCTGCAATTTCCTCGTTGACGTTGGCACGCACGGCGCTGTCGATGTATCCCATCACCTCGCGTGTGATGCGCGAGGTGCCGAACGGGCGCTCAAGCGTTGGCTCGTATGCCGCGAGGAACACCGGCAGGTGCCCAAGTCCGTGCGGTCGGTACTCGGCGGACCATGCGCTGTCGTCTTCGGCGCGCCTTATGCGGATGATGTCGGTGCTGGTGGCCACGTCAACCCAGTCAGGCGCTCGGTTCCCGAGCCTATCCTCTCTCATGGAGACCACGAACAGCGCCGCCTCAAGCTGCTGGTCGGCATCGTCCCACGTGCATCCGCATACGCTCGCGGGGTATGCACTCACGCGCACGCGCTTATCATCCCCACGGCTCACGAGGTAGAGCGCAAAGCACTGCTCAAGCGCGCTCGTGGTGGCCTTGCGGTAGGTCGTGCGCAGCTTGCTCCTGCGGACGATGTTGGCGAGCTGAGCCGAAGCCTCGGGGTCGCTCACGCGGTAGCCGTCGAACTTGCAGTGCTCCACCATCACGTCAACGCACTTCTTTCCCCATCCGCAGGCAGCGTTGAGGTTATGCAGCTCGGGCGGAACGCTGATGCCCAAGTCCTTCAACCGATTGTGCATCGTGTAGTAAGTGTGTCTGAGCACGTTTCGCGGATGGTGCCGCTCCCACGCAATCACGAGCCTGCGCACCAGCTCCCGATCTGCGCCGCGAAGACCATTGGCGGCGGCTATGTTCCCGTGCAGCGTCAGCATCTGACCACCGCCTTTCTACCAGGCTTGCGCTTGGTTGTCATTGCTCCCCAGTAGGCGAGCGCGACAGCCTCTATGAGCGTCGCGTCTCCCGTGTCTGTGCTCTTGAAGCCCCAGCCGCCGTTGGCACCTATAGTCCTGCGCGTGGTGTGCGTCGCAGATTCGTCAAGCGCTGGCTGTCCGTAGTGTGTGATGGAACGCTCTCTCACGGCATTGAGTAGCATGCTGTTTGCCGCCGTCACGTCACCGGCCTTCGGTCTGACGATGCGCTTGTAGGGCACGCCATCAGCAACTAGCCTGTCATGCAGCGCCTGCGCGTTGCTTTGCCCGTCGATGATGATTGCGACCGAAGAGCGCCACACGTCACCGATGTGCTTGACAAACCATCCGATGCCATCTGATAGCGAGCTCGACTTCACGACGTAGACGAACGGCCTTCTGCCCTCCTGCTTGTGGCAGGCGGCTAACACACCACTCTTGCCGTCTGCGGAGAATTTCACGGCATATGCCACGAAATCGCTCTTCTCTGGATTCTCATCTCGGCATGCGTTCCAGTCCGCAGCCGATATGACGGCTTCAATTCCTACCGCCTTCGGCCACCAGCCCAAGTGCTCACGTGCGAACGTGTCAGGTGCCATCGTTCGCACGTCCTTCTCAAGGGCTGACTCTAGGAGCTGGTAGCCAAGAGATGGGTTGAACTCGTACCAGCGGTCCTTGTCGTAGACGTTGCCGACCTCAGTTGCGCCCCACTCGTGGATGCAGCCACCGACGTATGGTGACTTGTGAAGGTCACGGCGAATCATGGTGAACTTCTCGCCCTTGTGCAAAGCGCTCGGATCGGGCACGGTTCCCATGAGGATGGTCTGTGGTGACCCTGACGGCGCTGCGGAGTTGAGCGGCGATAGTGCCGCATCTTGGGCATCGGTGTAGCTCTGCGCCTCGTCAATCACCACGAGGTCAAAGGTGCCGCCTCTGCCCATGTCGGAGTTGTTGCCACGAGTACGAAACTCTATGTGCGCTCCGTTTGTGAGGTCTAGCACCATCTGGTTGGCGCTCGTGGTGTAGCGGCGAACCATCGCGTTCAGCTCTGGGTACTTGGCCCTTGGGTCGTTCTTGCAGGCACCAAACTTCTCGCGCAGGCGGTCAAACGCCTTCTTGGCAGTCTGGTACTCCTGCGCGGTGTGCAGTATCTGCTCGCCTCGATACACGAGGCCCCATGTCTCGCGTGGGTCGCACACGCCGGTCTTGCCGTTCTGTCGCGGGACCGGCAGCACGCAGAGTGTGTTGAGCAAGTGGCCATCATCGTCAAGGGCAAGCCAGTCATCGAGGATGGTGCGCTGCCATGGGTGCGGTGGCATGCCGTAGGCGTTTGCAACCTCGACGGCAAAGTGCCCTTCGGTGCGTGCGTAGCTCGCGCACCAGGAATAGCCGGGCGTCTGGTTGCCCCTGCGACTAGGCACTGTTTGCCTGCTCGACTATGCGGAAGATGGGCGACTTACTCTCGTCTTCGTCGCGCAGAGCGTCAACCTCGCAGTACTCTACGAGGGGAATCAGCGAGAGTGCCAGTGCCTTAAGGTCACGAGCACTGTCAGTCGTGTCGAAAGCGTCAGCAAGACGAACAGCCATAGCCCTTCGAGCAGCAGGCCAATTCCCCTCTTTTACCGCATCGGCAACGCTTGTCGGCTGCAAATCGGGCTTAACACCTCTCGGCATGACTATCACCTCCACATGAGGCAGTTTGGTAAAAACTAGGCTTGATGTGGCAGCCCT
>Ga0326513_10004162_pt1 | contig 10401 bp, 11 predicted proteins | sample 2_2465_0518_D_FD_203654 | JGI IMG/M metagenome (GOLD analysis project Ga0326513, IMG submission 203654) | Bovine rumen microbial communities from UC Davis, California, United States - 2_2465_0518 | ecosystem: Host-associated > Mammals > Digestive system > Stomach > Rumen | place: USA... | reverse complement strand
GACTAAAAACCGCGCCGTGATAGTCGTGTTTAGTCCGACTAAAATAATAGTCAACTATTAGATATATTGAATATTGATAATATATAATCGAAATATTTGTAAAGAAATAGGGCGACGTTTGGAGCCGTCGCCCTCTAAGGAGGTAAATGCCAGTATGTCAAGCGGTCATTTCTTCCCGCCTTTGTCCTCTTTGTCGTGCATGTAGTCCTTGATACTCTGCAACGTCGCAACCAGTTGGTTGTTGAATTTGTAGTCCTTGATTATAAAGTATGCAGTGATTACGACTGCAATTCCGTTATCGACTATCAATCTAATTAAGTCACTCACAGTCATACACCCCCATACATACGGCGTCGGTGATCGTCTTACATACAACCTCTAAGAATGAAAACCGTGCGACTTCTCTTTCCTGCTGTATAAGCGACTGCGTGGACGTCACTCCTATGTTACCACTTCTCGTTTTGGTTTCCTCGTAAGTCTCCGTCAAGTTGTCTGTCCTTGTGTTGCTCTCGGTTCCGCTGCGTGTCTCGCTGTGATCCTCGTCGTGTGTGTCCGTCAAGTTGTTCGTGGTCGTTACAGTGTCCGCGTGCGTGGTCTGCTCCTGCGTGTTAAGTGTGCGCTGGTCCTGCGTCGCAAGTGTCTTCGTGTCGGTGACGTCTTTTTCTGTCTCGTCGTTGGTGTTTATGATCTCCGCGTCGCTCAGGTTCCTTGTTTCCTGCGTGGTTTCGTTGTAGGTCGTTGTTGTGTCCTTGTCTATAACATCAACGACTTTTTCAGCGTTAATAAATGTCGCGTCGTTGTATGCCGTCTTGCTGGTCGTCGCTGTGTCTGTTGTGTCGTCGGTCACTCCTACAGTACCGGTGTGGGCCGTCGTATCCGTGCCGGTGTGGTTGGTGGTCACAGTTCCGCCATGTGTAACACTGTCGCTATAGTCTTCGACTGTTGTCTCGGTTCCGGTGTGGGCAGTCGTGTCCGTTCCGGTATCTGCTGTCGTTGTCGTGCCTGTGTGCGCGTCTGCTGTGGTTCCGGTGTGCGTTTCGTCTATGTCCACAGATCTGCTTACGGTTTCGCCGGTCGTTCCTGCGTTGCCTACAGTTCCGGTGTTGTGCCTCTCGAATTCCAGTGTTTCCGTTCCGTCCACATTCCAGATCGGGTTATAATCAAAGTTCATCGTGTCATACAATGTGTCCAGCATATACTTTTTAGCTATCAATTCAAGTGTTATCGCACTCTGTATAACAGAACGTGGGTATATAAGTTCCCTCGTGCCGTCGTAAATCAATAAATGATCTTTGATATTGTCCTTCAATCCGGCATACCAAGAAGAATTCAGTGTCTCAGGAAGGAAGGCCACGCCGTCCGCATCAAGTTTGATAAAGTTATCCCTCATAATTTACACCCCCATTGTCCACATTATCAACAGACTTTTCCACATAATTACTTATGTCGAATTTGTCATTTAATAGAACCGAAATGTTAAGGCCGAAATGTTTATTTACTCTTTCAATTCCTTCCTGCCTTGCTTTGAGCATGTCGTCCGTATTGATAACAAGCAGCTGCGTTGTGGCTTCTATCTCTTCTTCGTTGACCTGCGCCTTCTTCGGGTTATAAAACCGGATCCCCAGATCCCTGAAAAACTGCTCCAGTATCTTATCTTTTGCAAGCAATAAGTCGTTCAACTTGTCGGTGCTGGTCTGCTGCCCTCTCTCGATAGCCTTGAACGCTTCCATGATAAAATCATCGACAATTATATCCGTCGTGCCTTCTTTCAGTTTCTGATAAAACCTGATAAGCGACTGGCGCGTCTTCTCGTTCTTCGCAATCGGAAATTCACATGCCCTCTTGTTGATTGTATATATTGATATAGTGCTGTCAATGTCGGCCAGCGCTCGCGCGTAACGACTTATGAAGGAATTCAAACCACTGTCGGCAGTATATGTATAATAACCGGCTTCGAGGCTGTTATTGTAAATGATCTCGCAGTCCTTCCCTATTTCAAGGTTACCTGATCCTAGTACCGGCTGCGCGTATGTTGCGTGAGTTGGTTTATAATATAAGTCGTAACCATACAGCGTGGACCACGCACAGACCACGCCGTAACGTGGCGTGTAAAAAACTGTGGCGTGTCCGTCTTCCTGCAGCATCAAACACGTTTCAAGTTCCTTCGCTGGTAAAGTGTCCGGTAGGCCCTCATAAGTAAACATGTTTATGCATACGTCCAGTAACTTATTGAACCAGTAGTAAAAACCGTCTGCGACGCTGGTGTTGTCCTGAATGTCCTTTATTCGTTCTCTTTTACTGAATAACCGATTAAACATTATAAATACACTCCTTCCTTCAAAAGTTCGTTGATCTCTTCCCACTCGTCAAGTGTACAATGGATATTAGTTTCTATAATATGATCTACTTCTGTATATCCATTTAAGTCTCCTAAACGGCTTGTGATATTTGAGGGATAGCCGAAAAACTGTCCGGAGTTGGCTGGCAAACTCTGAATAGGTCGTTCAATAACGATAAACGGCTGCTTGTTTCCCAGAAATCCGGTGTTGCCTTTCATATCACTCGCTCGTTCCAGTGTCGGTTTATTCGTCATTATACCCATTGCTGACGATATAACACTTGTAGGATTCTGTGACATAATACCGCTAACAAGCCCTACAGTGTTTGCAACGTCGGCTTTATTTTTAGCGGAAAAATTAAGGCTGGATAAAGGCACATCATACGCCATGTTTCCGCCGTATGTATAAAGCACATTAGACAATCCCCCGCCCGTCCTTATACACTTAATACAAGCCACACAATCACCTGTTACAACATCGATGTTATAACGCAAAGCTATACTACCGCCCATACAGTCATCAGGCGACAGCTCCTTAAATCCTATAAAAGGAAGAAATATCTTGATCTTAGTATATGCTCCGTAGTCAAGCGCACTGCCGAAATACTCATTTATCGCAATACTACCACAATCAATAGCTATGTACTGTTGGGTGACAGGGTGCATATTTATAGCACTATCTTGACCCGCAAGGCAAAAATGCTCTTCTTCACCCACAACAGGCGAGAGAGGTAAAATCCTCAAAGAGGTTATGAGCTGTAAAGGCGAGTCGATTATATTTTTTGCATTTTCAAAAATACTTGTGTCTCTCCATAGCCAGTTATTGAGTAGACTAATATCATAAGCAGAGGGATTCCAAACATTGACAAGACCAGTACCGATAACCGATAAAGTAGGGAGTGTGGGGAACTCCGTTGTTGTGTTGGTTGTATCGTAGTCACCGTCACCCCCGCCCTCTTCGCTTGTTTGGGCTATTTTCTCGAAACTATCCTCGCCTACAGAAGCACCACTCGCCCATGCTGTTATCTTTAATTGTGAATAAACATAACCTACTTGTGTCGGGTTTCCCGTCCACCTACTTACCCACTCTCCGTAAGATACTGGAGTTCTGCTGTATGTCCTACCGAGGCAAAAGTTAGGGAGTAACACACCGCCGCTTGCATACTGTAGCGACATATAAAAGTATATATTTTCACCGCCCTCAATCATCGGAGTGGATAATCCGCTCGACGTCCTTGTATATACGTTACTATACGTCGTGTCTTTTGAAGCGCACAGTGTCAAGTTGTTGATATAACCGCTTGAATTTAATGAAGCATAAAGTCCTATATAAATATCGTTGCCCCTGTTATCTTCCATAACATAGAGTGGTAAAATACCAGTCGGTGTGCTGTCGTTTTCAGACAGCGCCCCAGCTGCTCTAAACTCTGCAACGGTTGCGGCTGATAGAAATGTACCGCCGTTCAGATAAGTCACAGTAGGCATTGAAGATATTTCATTATTGTTCGCGCCTGGAATAAGTATTGAATCCGTTGTGCCGTGGTAGACATTAGTACAACCGATAAAGTATGATACATCATAATTAGCACTCATGCCGAAACTTCACCCCCCTTGCCTGAAACTGTTAGAATAAAATTATAGTTGTTGAATACGTTATTAAAAGTTTTAACCTGTATTCGTGAATATTCATAACTCTGGTATAAAGGATCGTCAAGATAGTAGTTGCATAAACTCTGTTGTCTTTTAATAACTGCGGTGCATGCCCTGATCTCTGCTGCGTAAGACATTAAAACATCTACTTTGCAATCTATGTAAATATATCCATTGGATACGGAAATATCTGTAATATAGTAATATCTCTTAAAGTCCGCGATATAACAGTAGTTATACTGCACCATTATTATACCATTATCACGGACCTTGAGACGTGGTGATAATATTGACGTGTCGTCGATTATCGTTGCGCCGGCTAAAGATCCTTCATTTGTCAATGTCTTGCTTACGGTCCTTTTGTCGCTGTCGTTATGATACAGTTTTATAGTCATCGACATTGTTTCACCCCCTTATCACAAAAGAGGGCTGTTAGTTTTTAGTCGACTAACAACCCTCAAGTGACTAACTAATTAGTCAAGTACAAATATGCAGCCGTTCTCAGATAAGTCGTTCAAATATCCGATATTGACCTTGTCTGTGCGCTGTGTGAGTGACAACCTGTTCAGTCTGTCGGCTGTCGTCTCGCGCTCGTATACAGTTGTAGCGATAGCTTCTCTATCTGCAATCACTCCGATAACGCCGGCCTGATTAACAGTCGAACCGCTTGCAGTCTTAATGTTAAGTGTTGTAGTGAGCGTAGCGTTCGGTGCTGTGTAATCTCTTGACGACTCGCTGTCTGCAGTCTTACCAAGGAGCTGCCATGCTGAAGACTCTACATAATACGGAAGTGAAACAAGTTCGTTGTGGAATGTGTCACTCTCTAAGTATGTCTTAACGCTGCTTGCAAAGTCGCCGTTTAATATAACGTGCATGTTGTCGCGTGCTGTTCTCCTGACTGCGCCTTCCTCATTGAAAAGCATAGACGGCACATTCATGTACCTGATAACGTCTGCGATCTTCTTACTTGCGAACCTCAAGAAGCCCTTGTCAACTATTGCAGTTGGTATAGTAGTGACGTCGCTGTTGTTGTACTCTGTGATAAGATGCACCACGTTATGCCCGCTGTGAATCTTCTCACCGATAAAGTTATTCACTGCGTATCTGTTAGTGTTGTTGATTGACATTATAACACTGTCTTCGGTTGCGGCCATGATAGCATTGATAAACGCGCCCATTGCTTCAGGTGATGTAAATGCTGTCTTGAAAAGTCTGTCCGGAAGGGTAGTATCAATCTCCCATGCGTTAACGCCTGAGAAAAACTTCTGTCTTACTTCCGGTTTGTCAATCGAAAACATTGCAGTTGCGACGTCGTCTGCTGACATAGTGCCAACATTCCAGTCGTTACGCTGCTTTGCGTCGCGCGGATTAACTGACAGCTTCTGCACGATAGCTCCGTACTCAATCGTGTTCCTCATAAGTGTCGGATATTCGATCTCAAGATCTAAGTTTCTGATAACTGTTTTTGCTATACGGTCGTACAAAGTGTTAAGGAATTTGTCGCGCCCCTGCTGGTTGGCAAGAACAGCGTCACCCATTGACACAAAACCGGCAAGGTCTACAACATCACCGGCACTGTCGCCGTACATTTCCGCGTTGATCTGATTTAACACTGAATAAATCTGATTTACGTTCATGTCTCTTTTTCTCCTTTCAAAAAAATGTGGCCGGCATTGCGAGATTATGCCGGCCTTTTATTGTGTGCATAACCGGATCTGATAGGTTTTCCTTTCATAGTATTTTTATCTATGTAAAGAATATAAGGTTGTGCACAATCATTATATCATTGACTACTGCGATAGTCAAATAATATCTTTGACATCGTCCACGCGCGCCGGAGTATATCCCAGATAGTCCAGCATATCGAATAATAAAAGAGTGATATATTCTTCGCTGTCTGTGTCTCTTATCACTTCACGCACTGTGTCAACTTTGTTCCACATGGTTATAACCATGCCGTGTTTTGTTCGGTGAAAGTTGATCTCGACGTTTGTATATGGTTCCAACACTTCAAGCAATGTTTTGATCACCGTTTTAACACACCCCCTGTTCTGTCGTTCTTCCTGCATTGTAAAAACTCGCTTGCTGTGAGGTTGTCCGAATAAACAACGTGACCTTCAGCAAGTAAATTGAACGCGTCCTGCTCCTGCTGGTTCAGGCCCTTAAAGTCTGCTGTCCACAAGCAACCCTTTACAGGCCTTGACGAAACAACACGCGAACCGTCTTTTATTTCCGTTGTCTTAGGTTCCACATACCACGTTACACCCAGCGCGGACGGATAACCAGACAGAAGCAACAACCGGTATGTGTTCAGATCATGCGCGTATATAACCGTGTAGCATATAGTATAATCGTCGGCGCTCCCCTCGATCTTCGGATAGCTGCCTGTCTGCCACTCACCCTTATTTATCATTTTTGCGGACCGTCCGAAAAACATACCTGAAACTGACGACAGACTGTCGGTCAAGTATACGCCGATCTTGACGACAGACTGTCCGTTGTCGTGCTCGTATATATCAACGCTGCCTTTTTTCTGTTTGTTTATGTGTGTTAGTTGCCACTCTGAAAAGTAAGGACAAATACGGCTTATAGTGTTACCTACAAGACACACAACCCCTAAGCGCTCACGAAAGACAGTCGAAACAAAATTCGCCAGCCTATTCACTTCGTCTGATAAGTAACTCGCGTCGGTGATAAATTCTTCATATATAATTGTGTCGACTTTTCCGAAAGATAACGACTTGCTGCGCTCACTCTTGTTAAGGCTTTGCACATATCCGATACAGCGTCCGCGCTTCGCTGGTACTTCTTCGCCTTCTTCCGTATAGTGTGCAGCGTTTGAAAAGTAGATCCTCTTTCGGTAAATTGTAATTGCGTCATACTCTCCGTTTGTGATCTCCGAGATATTAAGATCTGTGAAATATAACTCTGTGTTGTAGTCCTTTATATCTTCGTCGTATCTTCTGAGATAAATAAACTCACGGTCGTCGTTGTACGCGTTCCGGACTGCGCGCTCCTTAACTGCGTAACTCTTGCCGTTGCTTCGCTGTCCTAAGAGTATAAGATATTGCAGCCCCTTCTTGTTGATAATATTATCAATGTCGGTATATTTTACCATGCCGGCCACATAAGCCATAAAATCACCCCTTTTTTATACTATATACATACTTTGCTTTTTTACCGTCCTTCGGTTCATACAGCTTGCAGTCGTTCAGGTCGCCCCCGCGCCGGTCCTTGATCTGTCCGTCTTCTTCATAAATGGCCGTGTTATGTGTTACGATTGAATAGCAACACATTAAGTAGCTTGTGTTATCATATCGGCTTGAATATTTACAGTGCATGCAGCGCCGTTTATCATAAGTTTTCATGCGTTCTTTTTTCATTCTTCATCACCTGTCTTATCTGCTTCTATGATTGGATGAATCAAATGTATAAATTGCTCTGCGTTTAAGAGCATCATCTCTCTTGTCTGCAAATCCTTGATATGCTCTTTTCTGCTTTGTTCCAATAATACTTTCCTAGCATTCTTAAATATGGTCTCTGCATCCTCTCTCTGAATCAAATTTCCGTGTCCCTTTGGAAGCGGTGTGCCTTTGGTGATAATCTGCTCTGCTGTTTGAAACCTTGCCAAGCCAAGTTGTACTTCCGCAATCCTCTGTATGTCCTTGTACCGTTCATCAGGTATATCAATCACTATCTGCATCCTGCACCTCGCTTCCTACCATAAACCTTTTTTTGATCTCATCATTCATTAACGATACTTCGTTTGCCCACTGCAGCAGCATATCATACAAATTATCAACGCACAATTCGTATGTAGTTGGCTGTAAGCACACGCCGTATTTATCGTTGTAAATATCCTCGTGGCCCTGATCGTCTCTGATCACAATCTCCGGCTGGTCGTCATTGTAATTTGATATAAGTTTTCCGGCTGTGTCATAATCAAACAAAAGGCCCTTTTCAAAATTATTGATATCGTCATGCAGCGCTTTTACTCCGGTTTTTGTTGATACACCTGCGATAGTTGTATGCAGTTCGCCGTCTTTCGCGCTCCGGTATGCATAACGTTTTGAACCCAACGTGATAAACTCTGTGTAGTGGCCGTCAAACTCGAATATTCCCAGAGGGTGTTCTTTTCCTTCCTGATCTTCCGGCGCCAGCTTATCAAAAGATATTTTATAATGCGCGCACGTGTCCTGCAGCTTCTCTGTTATCCACTGATTATACAGCTCGAAAATCTTGTCGTGTTCGTCCTCGTGAAGATACTTTATGCTGTCTGTATCATAGTATACGGTATCAAAGTCCATTGTCTTATCTACTTCATTATAATTTTGGTCACGGCCTGTTAATGTTAAGTATAACGACTTGCGAGCATGCGCGGTGATCCACACTCCCCACTGGTACGCGAACAGGTTCGACTTGCTTTCCCTCTGCTTCTGTAGCTTGCTTTCTACGTATTCATTTGTCAATTCTGCGTGTGGTTGCCACTCTCCGTTTTCATAACTTATGTCTTGACGTATTACATTTGTGCAGCAGCAGCCAAAAAGGCTATTGAGCATTTGCTTCTTTTTCATGTAGTAGGCTTCTTCTTCGGGGATCCCCTTCAATGTTGTTTTGTCTCTGTATAACTCCAGCATGAACAGAAGCAGCTCTTTCGGAAGATAGCCATAGTGACTTGCATATATACTTACGTAGTCTATCTGCTCGATATCATAACTACTTGTTATTATGTCATAATCAATGTCTGTTAGTATTATCTCCACTGTCTGAGCGGAAATAACGCGCCCATTGTCTACAACTTCGCCTTGCAGCGTCCTGCATTTGAACGCCGGTATATATGCATTTATGTATTTACAGCTTATGTTAGTAAACCTCACGCACATAAGCAGCGCGAACCTGCCTTTATTATATAGAAGAAAATCTTCCGGCGCTATCTTCCAAAACTGCGACATAGGATACTTGTGCAACATGGCCGTGGGGTAGCTGCTGCACAGATCCCTTGACGTTACATCATTGTATAATTTTCCGGTCCTGATATAATTAGAGTGTGTCAATCCACCTGAAAACGCGCCCATTAACAATAGAAATATATCTGCGTTCTGTGGTATAAGTTGGCGCACGTCTTCCTTGTAAAACGGACTTGAAAACTTCTTGAATGCCCTGCGGACTTCGCCGGTCTGTGTCAAAGGGATCCGCTCGACGTGTCCGTATTCCTTCCGGAACCTGTATATTATCTCGAATAAAGTTGTTATATCGTTTTCGCAATAGCCAAGTTCCGTGTCGGTTAACTTTGTGCTATATCCTCTTAGTACATTGTAATCCAGATCACCTGCCAGCTTGAAATAAACCTTGTTATATTTCTCTGCTGACTTCTGTAGCGATAAGTTTGTAAGACACAATGAACACCTGAAGATTATATTTAATTCTTTAATCTTGAATGTTATCGGCTTACGTGTCTCACGTGCGAGCATGCGCTCGACTGTATATCCTTCCTGATCGAAAAGGCTTCTCAGGAACTGGAATTCAAACGCGAGATTGTGGACGTAAATAATCTTTGTAATATTCGCGTTGCTGATCTTTTTTAATATCTTGTTGAATTCTTCCCACGTCCGGAAATAGTAAACAGTGTCTTCAACTCCAAACATGCCTATATACATCACCGCAGCCTTGCGTCTGTCTCTGTAGTAGTCCGGATCTTTCGTGTAGTCGAATATTTCAGCATTTCCTTCATCGTCTAAAAATACGCTAGTTGTTTCAATGTCCAGCGTGTATATAACGTCGCTGAATGTTTCAACATTCACTGTGTAACTTCCGTCATTATAAACACCGGTAAGTTGTCTGTGTGTTGGCTGTGGCTTTATGTCTCGCAACTGTGTATATTTTTTCAATATAGACCACTCCTCATTTTATTTATAACGCTGTTTACATAAGCGCGCTCGTCGTCTGCGAGTTTTCCGTTGTCTACCTCGTCCAGCGTGTCGATCATTGCTTTATAAACCGCGTCGGTATCCCATTTGTTATCAATTGATAAGCCCCATATTTCCTTTATTATCTTGCTGTATATTTCCTTGTGCAGTCGTTCGTCGTTTGCTATTCTAGCCTTCTTGAAAAGCGCTTCTTCTTTTTCTGTGATTGATTTTGCCTTCTTTTTTTCCTTGCTGCCGTCTTCCTGCTCGACTGATATTATCTTTTGCGCTTCGTCAAGTTTGGAAAAATCCTTCTGGATCTCTGCAGCGCTGCGGCTGTTTTCCATAAAGGACCGTAAAATATCGTCAAATACTTCCTTCTGTCTGTCGTTCATTCCTTCCGGTGGTAGTAAGCCTTGCGCCCCTCGTGGCTGCAGTCCGGTACTGTCAAAGAATTTTTCTAACTGGTTCCCTAATATCATACGCTGTCTTTCATTCGTTCCGTTG